>Ga0182021_10007304_pt1 | contig 13084 bp, 9 predicted proteins | sample 612E3MmetaG_FD_120493 | JGI IMG/M metagenome (GOLD analysis project Ga0182021, IMG submission 120493) | Permafrost microbial communities from Stordalen Mire, Sweden - 612E3M metaG (Illumina Assembly) | ecosystem: Environmental > Terrestrial > Soil > Wetlands > Permafrost | place: Sweden... | reverse complement strand
TATCGGCTTTCCTGCAAATAATTTTCTCTCCCAGGAGCCGGGAACAAATTCAGAGATAAAAGAATTTTGCACCAAGAATTACGGGGTTACCTTCCTGATGATGTCGAAGATCTCCGTGAAGGGCAAGGGTCAGGATCCTATTTATCAATGGCTCACTTCCAAGGCCGAAAACGGAGTTATGGATGCACCGGTAACCTGGAATTTTCAGAAATTCATGATTGATGAAAACGGGAATCTCGTGGGAATGGTTGCCCCGGGAACTTCGCCGATGACTGAAAAGATTGTAAACTGGATTGAAGCGCATCGAAGTGAGAAGTGAAATAGTGATTAGTGATTTGTGATTAGTGAAAAGTGAATTGTGAATTGTGAAAAACGGGAAACGTGATTAATTAAGATTAGATATGAAAAAATACCGGTGTATGGTTTGTGGACATGTGTATGATGAAGCGGAAGGAGATCCCATTCGTGGATTTCCCCCGGGAACGTTGTTTAAAGATCTTCCAGACGACTGGACCTGTCCGGTTTGCGGAGTAGGAAAAGAGGAATATGTTGAACTGGACTGATGTTCAGATGTGGAATTTTCCTTTTATCTTTGATCAAAATTTACAATCATGGAAAAAAGTATAAAAGGAACGAAGACCGAAAAAAACCTGTTAAAAGCCTTTGCCGGAGAATCCCAGGCAAAAAACCGCTACACTTTCTTTGCAAAGCAGGCCAGGAAAGAGGGGTACGAACAAATCGCCGCCCTTTTCGCAGAAACTGCGCTGAATGAAGAAGAACATGGTAAATTGTTTTTCAAATGCCTGGAAGGTGGGCCGGTTGAGATCACTGCAACCTATCCTGCAGGAATGATCGGCACAACTGCTGAAAACCTGAAAGCCGCTGCAGGTGGAGAACATGAAGAATGGACCGATCTGTACCCGGAATTCTCAAGAATTGCTGCGGAAGAAGAGTTTCCGAAGGTGGCGACGCTTTTCAAACTGATCGCCAATATAGAAGCCAGTCATGAAAAAAGATTCCTGAAATTGCTGAAGAATTTTGAAGAGAACCAGGTATTCGAAAAAGAAGAAAAGGTATTCTGGATCTGCCGTACATGCGGACATATTCATTTCGGAACCAAAGCCCTGAATAAATGTCCGGTTTGCAGCGATCCACAATCCTTTTTTGAAGTGAAGGCAGAAAACTATTAAATCCTCAAAGCACGGAGAAGACGGAAAAAATAAAATCGTCAACCAAACCCGGATCGATCAACCGGGAGGTTGTCCTTAAGGATTACCAGGTTGCCTGCGAAAGCCGACAGGCAAGTCTGCTGGGACGGAGGGAAGTCCTCACCGGAAAAGCCAAATTCGGAATTTTCGGAGATGGAAAAGAGGTGGCACAGATCGCGATGGCAAAGGTATTCCGGCAAGGCGACTGGCGTTCGGGATATTATCGCGACCAGACTTTTATGCTTGCTTCGGGCATGTTCACCCTGGAAGAATTTTTTGCCCAGCTTTATGGCGATACTGATTTAGCAGCCAACCCGGGTAACGGGGGCCGGTTGATGAACAATCATTTCGCTACCCGTTCGCTGGATGCGGAAGGTAAGTGGAAAGATCTGACAAAACAGAAGAATTCATCAGCCGACATCTCCCCTACTGCCGGCCAGATGCCCCGTTTACTTGGACTTGCACTGGCATCCAAATTATTCCGGAATAATCCCGGACTCAAATCCTGTACCGGGTTTTCGCATAACGGGGATGAGGTAGCTTTCGGAACCATCGGCGACGCCAGCACATCAGAAGGACATTTCTTCGAGACCTTAAACGCAGCCGGCGTCTTACAGGTTCCCATGTCAATTTCTATATGGGACGACGGATGGGGAATCTCGGTTCCGAAAAAATATCAAACCACCAAAGAAAATATTTCGGAGTTATTAAAAGGATTTGAACAAAAGAAAAATGAGGCCGGTTTCCTGATTTACCATGAAAATGGCTGGGATTACCCGGCTCTTTGCAGGATGTATGAGGAAGGCATCAGCCTCTGCCGGAAAAACCATATTCCTGTTTTGTTCCATATTACCGGTCTTACGCAGCCACAGGGTCATTCCACTTCCGGATCTCACGAACGATACAAGACAAAAGAGCAGCTTGATTGGGAAAGGGAATTTGATTGCCTCATACAGCTGCGAAAATGGATACTGGAAAACGGGGTTGCAACCCACGATGAACTGGATGAAATTGAGACTTCAGCAATAAAAAAAGTGAAGGCCGCAAGAGATCGTGCGTGGAAAAACTTCCAGGACCCGATCAAAAAGGAAAGGGAAATCCTCATACAGACGGTCAGAACGACTCATTGCCCCTGCAAAAAACAGCAACGGATCGATAAAATCACAGATGATCTTCTAAAGATTCCCGAGCCCATCCGCAAGGACATTATTTCATCAGGAAAAAAGATTCTTCGCGATGTTTGCACGAATTGCAGCCTGAAAAAGCCCATGAAGGCTGATCTTTCGACATGGCTCGAAGAACAGCTGAATACCAATGCCGAACGTTACAGTTCCCACCTGTACAGCGAATCAGAAAAAAGTGCACTGAAGGTGGCAGGGGTAGCACCGGAATTTCCTGAGGATTCCCGTGAGGTTACCGGGCGGGAAGTATTGCAGGCCAACTTTGACCGCATTTTTGCCACGAACCCTTATGCATTGATTTTCGGCGAAGATGTAGGAAAGATCGGAGGAGTTAACCAGACACTTGAAGGATTGCAGGCCAAATATGGCGACCTCAGGATCACCGATACCGGGATCAGGGAGGCAACGATCATCGGACAGGGAATTGGTCTTGCAATGAGGGGCCTCAGGCCGATCGCTGAGATCCAGTATTTTGATTACCTGCTTTACGGTTTGCAGGTACTCAGTGATGACCTTGCAACACTGCAGTACCGTACCAAAGGTGGCCAGAAAGCGCCGCTGATCATCAGTACACGCGGACACAGGCTGGAAGGAATCTGGCATTCAGGGTCACCATTAAGCATGGTCATTAATTCGATCCGGGGCGTCTACGTGCTGGTTCCGAGAAACATGACACAGGCCGCCGGGTTCTACAACACCATGCTGGCTTCCGATGATCCTGCATTGATCATTGAACCCCTGAATGGTTACCGGCTCAAAGAGAAAATGCCCGTAAACATTGGGGAATTTAAAATTCCGGTAGGCATCCCGGAAAAACTTACTGAAGGTACGGATATCACCCTTGTCACTTATGGTGCCTGTGTAAGGATCGCAATGGAAGCTGTTCAGCAGCTGAAGGATTTCGGTATTTCGGTCGAACTGATCGATGTACAGTCATTACTACCCTTCGACCGGAATCAAACCATCCTTGAGTCACTGAAAAAAACAAATAAGATCGTCTTTTTTGATGAAGATGTTCCCGGAGGTGCTACAGCTTACATGATCCAGAAAGTGCTGGAAGAACAGGGTGGTTTCCGGTACCTGGATGCAGAACCCCGGACCCTTACGGCCAATGACCACCGCCCTGCCTACAGTACCGATGGTGATTACTTCTCCAATCCCAACGCAGAAGATGTGTTTGACCTTGTTTATGAGATGATGCATCAATACAGCCCTGCGAAATTTCCAACGCTCTATTGAAGCCATGACACTTCAGCCTGTTCTAACAGAAGATGGATCCATCACATTTTTCAGTCCTGAGTTGAATGAGCATTATCATTCCGTGCATGGGGCCGTGCAGGAATCCATGCACATTTTTATCCGTGAGGGTTACGATCAGATCCGGAAATTTCCTGCCCGTATCCTTGAAGCCGGCTTCGGCACAGGTCTGAATGCGTTTCTCACCTTTCTTGCTTCAGAAAAAGAAGGAAAGTTCATCCATTATTCAGCGATAGAGAAATTCCCGCTTGAAGATCGACTCGTCCGTTTGTTAAATTACCCGGAAAAGACAGATCCCGCGAAAGCGGATATTTTTCAGGCGATCCACGAATCTCCCTGGGGTATGGATATCCGGATTTCAGAATATTTTACCCTTTCCAAAATGAAAGCCGACCTGTGTGAGGTTCAGTTGCAGGAGGGATTCTATGACCTTGTGTATTTTGATGCATTCAGCCCGGCGGTGCAACCGGAACTGTGGACAGAAGAGATATTCCGCACACTTTATCAATCGATGAAAGCAGGTGGCTGTCTCGTGACCTATTCTGTGAAAGGATCGGTTACAAGAGCTTTGAAAGCAGCAGGATTCGACGTGGAGAAATTACCGGGACCACCCGGGAAACGTCAAATAACGAGGGCAATCAAAAAATAAGATGGAAGATAAGAGGTTCAATATCCGTGTCTATGGATTCCTGATTGATGAAGGGAGGGTCCTAGTGACCGACGAATTCAGGCTGGGAATATTTATGACAAAGTTCCCCGGTGGCGGACTTATCTATGGTGAAGGGATGACCGACTGCCTGAAAAGGGAATTCATGGAAGAACTCAACCTGGAGATCGGCATCCTCACCCATTACTATACAACTGATTTTTTTGTTGCCTCCAAATTGTTGCCAGAAGAGTTACAACTGATCAATGTATATTATGTGGTTCAGGCAAAGAAACCATATCCTTTTAAGACTACGGATAAAAAATTCGATTTCCCAGAGATTGTTGACGGTGCACAATGTTTCCGGTGGATCCCGGTTGCCGGATTAACGGAAGAAGAATTTACATTCCCCATTGACAAATTCATCCTGCATAAGCTGAAAAAGGATTTTTAGTTTTCCTTCAGGATATACTCATCGTATTCCACTTCAAACCTGAGTTTATGCCGCGATTCCTCCATTGCCAGGGTCAGGAATAACCCTTTCATAATGGGGTCGGGGGTTTCTTCCGACAGGAACGAATACAGCCGGAATGCATTCTTCTCCTTTTTCATTGCCAGGACGAGCGCATCTGCATAAGTCATATCAGGTTTAGGAGCCACATCCACCAGGTAATCGGCGATCTTCATATCCCTAACCGTTTCGCCGGCCAGTTTCAATGTTTTCTCTTCCTTTATACCCAATAAACGCGATTTATGCTTCATCTCTTCACCCGCAAACTCCTGGAATACTTTTTTAATCTGATCGTTCTTTGACCTTGCCGCAAGATCCGAATAAAAATCTACTGCTTCCTGTTCCGCCGTGATCGCAAAATCAAGGATATCCTCTACACTCTTAAATTCTTTCATGATAGAATGGTTAACTGTTATTACTTATTGAAAAAACAAAAATTCCGCAGCATTACTTCTTTACAAATGCATTTTCAAATTCTTCCTCAAAACGCTTAATTACCGCATCGCATCCAAAATCAAAGATACGGTTGAAATCATCTTCACCGGTAGCATGGAATGAAAGTTTTGAATGGTCCTTTTTATGAGGCAATAAGGAAATGAATTCCATGAACACATCTTTGGACGAGGGAAGCACGGCAAATCCGAATTTTTTAAGCATCCCCGAAAGCTGTCCGAGGTTTGTTATTTCCACTTTCGGCTTCATCAGCATATCAAATTCCTGGATTACCTTTTGCGTATTGGTAAAACTGCCGCCTGTTTCAGCGGGGAACGTTGCCGGCATAATAAGGTCGGCTTCTGCAGCAGTGGAGGTCATGAAATAATCCTGCACCATTACAAATTCAGCATTCCGGATCCATTCTTCAGGAGCTTCACCGAGGGCGCAACCCACGGGATCTTCACCGAAAATAAACAAGTTACGGAACGCTTTACCTGAAAGCAGTTTCATCATATCCGGAACGGTCTGGGGAAGTGTCTTTGTTTGCCATTTTTCTTCCAGCAATTTAATGAACGCAGGGTCCTTCATAAATAGGCCGCCCGGGCCTGCATCCGGTGTAATTCCCATGTCAAACAACCCCTGTGAATTATTCTTCTCTTTGAGAGAGATGATGCCGTTGGCAGTCTTTCCCAGTTTCCCGGTTATCATCGCCAGGATGAACAATTCTGCCGAGGCTGCCGAAGAGACCTCTTTCTCAGAGAATATGAGGATCGCATTCAGTTGTTTGTTGTAATCATCAGCAAATCTCGCAATCATTTCCTTCCCTGATATTCCGGATAATTTCACTAACAGGTCATAGTTTTCTTTGAGTAAAGCTGCTTTGTAATCTTCAAATCCTGTTGTACGGTCATTCAGGAATAAACTGTTTTCCATTCTGTTGGTGAGCAGGTAATGGTTGACGGCCTTTATAAAATGGTAATATGAACCAACTTTCACGACCTCATCCACTTTATGTTCCATCGAATTTATCTCTTTTACCGTAATCAATGAAACCGGGATCTTCTTCAGATGGCGGGCATTGTGCACCAGGAACCCGGTAACCGCATGATCCCGGTTGATTTCCGTTCCGAGCAGGAAGATCTTGCTTGCTTCACGGATATTCCCCATCGGGACATTAAGTTCACAGTTCGAGCGATAGGTGTTTCCCCTTCCCAGGTAATGAAAACTCGAGATGTTGTTTGTTTTTGCAGCAGCCCTTGCCAGTTTCTGGACCAGGTACATTTCTTCGTTGGAGAGGCGGGCGCCTGCAAAGAAAGCATTCTCATCCGGCTTTACGGAAGTGATCTTTTCCTTAACGAGGGAAAAAGCTTCTTCGAAACTGATGGCTTTGAATTCGCCATTCACTTTCAACATCGGTTGAGTGATGCGTGCCGGGTCGTTCAGGTATTGATAGCCGAATTTTGGATATTTACAGAGGTTTCCGTCTTGGTTTACCGGTCCTTTATTTCCGGTCACTTTCATCACAAATCCTTTTCTGTGGTTCAGGATGATGGAACATCCTACCGAACAATAATTGCAAATGGTTGCAACTTCCGCCGTTTTTACCGGACCGGGTTTGAACAGCACATTTTCGGTCATGGCGCCAGTGGGGCAGGTAGAAAGGCACATCCCGCAGGATTCGCAGAATGTATCCTGGAGTGCATCGCCCATGCTGGGTGCGACGAAGGTATCAAAACCCCGGTTGATGAACCCGAGTGCGTTGGCGCCCACCACTTCGCGGCAGATGCGGATACACCGTCCGCAAAGGATGCATTTGTTGTTATCGATCTCGACGTAAGGATGCCGGAAATCCACGTTGTATTCTTTGAATTCTCCGGTAAACCCTTTCTGGTTGGCGTTATAAGTAGTTGAGTATTTCTGAAGGTCACAATCGAGGAATGCCACGCAACCGCATTCGAGGCAGCGCTGGGTTTCCTGGTTCGCAATGGTTTCAGATTCATACCCCAGTTCCACTTCATTGAAATTGAATCTTTGATCGGGTGCCAGGGTGGGCATTTCTTCACGAAGCTGTTTCGCAAACCGGTCGGCATAATCGCCGGGAACCTGTTTCTTGAAATTATCCCTGCGGCTGGTAAAGGGTTTATTCGCCGGTTCGATGGGTAAATTCATCAGGTACTGGTGGGCACTGGTAGAAGCAATCCTGGCCTGTGCGATGGCTTCAATGATGGTGGCAGGACCGGTAACGCCGTCACCGGCGGCAAATACCGAAGGGATCCCGGTCTGAAGTGTGCCTTTCTTTGCATCAATATCTCCCCATTTGTTGATCTGCAAGCTACCGTCTTCAGCAGCGGCATTGATATCGTCGATAAAATTCACATCGGTTTTTTGTCCGATGGCGGCCAATGCATAATCCACATCGAGCGTAAAATCGGATCCTTCAACCGGTATCGGCCGTCTCCTGCCGGAGGCATCGGGTTCACCCAGTTCCATCCGTATGCAGGTAATGGATTTGAGCTTCCCCTCTGCATCTTTATTCACTTTATTGGGTAAGGTAAGGAACAAATATTCCACGCCTTCCAGCTTTGATTCATGGATCTCGATGGGGTTTGCCGGCATTTCCTTTTCCGTTCTCCGGTAGATCACGTAAACCTTTTTTGCATTACAACGGATAGACGTACGGCAGCAGTCCATCGCGGTATTACCACCGCCGATCACAGCAATGGTCTTCCCTGTGAAATCGTACCGCTGTCCGGTTGCTTCCATGTTACGGAGAAAATCAATTCCCGAAAAAACATTTTCCGCATCATCGCCTTCGCAGCCGATCCCGGTTCCGCGCTGGGAGCCGATGGTCAGGATGGTAGCCTGGTATTTTTCCTTCAGTTCCTTATAGCTGAGATTTCCTCCGAGTTTTTTATTGTAATGGATGTTCACCCCAAGATCGGTGATGTTCTTTACTTCTTTATCTACGATATCGTTCGGAAGGCGGTATTCGGGTATTCCGTATCGCAGCCATCCGCCTGATTTTTCCGATGCTTCAAAGATGTCGGCCTGGTGCCCCAGTATCTGGAGAAAATAAGCGGCAGATAAGCCCCCGGGGCCTGCCCCGATGATGGCTATTTTCTTACCAGTGGAGGGTTTAACTTCGGGGACGAATTTGGTATCTGATTCCAGGTCGATGTCGGAAGTAAAGCGTTTGAGGTAGTCGATGCCGACCGGTGCATTTTCGCCGAGCAGGTTCCTGCGGCATTCTGCTTCGCACGGTCGAACGCAAACACGTCCGCAGATGGCAGGAAGCGGGTTTGTTTCCTTGATCAGTGCAACTGCATCATTGTAAAGGCCTTTTTCAATCAATGAAATATATCCCTGAACATCCACCCCTGCCGGGCAAGTCTGCTTGCAGGGTCCGATGCAATCGGCATAATGGTTTGAAAGCATAAGTTCCAGCGCCATTTTCCTTGATTTGCGTATGCCTTCATTGTCGGTGATGATCTTCATTCCCTCGGTGATCTTTGTGGAGCAGGCTGGCTGGTGACCCCGCATGCCTTCCACTTCCACCACGCAAACATAGCAGGAGGTGAAAGGTTCCAGGCGATCGTCGTTACAAAGGGTGGGTATTTCAATACCGTGTCGTCGGGAGAGTTCCAGGATGGTTTCGCCGGGGTTCCCTTTTACAATATTGCCATCGAGTATGATGTTTAAGAAATTTTCTGTCATCGTCGGAAAGTATTTTACAGGTTTTGTTGAAATTTCTGAATTATCAGGATAAAACGATTGATTCGAATTTGCACTTTGAGAAGCATACGCCGCATTTGGTGCAGATATCCTGGTTGATGAAGTGAGGTTGTTTGCGCTCGCCGGTAATGGCTTTCACCGGGCAATTCTTCAGGCAGACCATGCAGCCGGTACATTTCTCTTCATCCACCGTATAGGTCAGCAACGGACGGCAAACCTTAGCGGGACATTTTTTATGGAAAATATGTGCCTCGTATTCATCACGGAAATACTTTATTGTCGTGAGTACCGGGTTAGGAGCGGTCTGTCCCAGGCCGCAAAGCGAATTATCCTTGATCTGGTAGGCCAGTTCTTCGAGTTTTTCAAGATCGCCTTCCTCGCCCTTGCCGTTGGTAATCCTTTCGAGGATCTCCTGCATGCGCATGGTTCCCATACGGCAGAAAGTACATTTGCCGCAGGATTCCTTTCTTGTGAAATCGAGGAAAAACTTTGCCACATCCACCATGCAGGTGGTTTCATCCATCACCACCATCCCACCCGAACCCATGATGGCACCGGTAGCATTCACCGAGTCATAATCCACGATGGTATCGGCAAGATATTCAGGGATACAGCCGCCGGAAGGTCCTCCCATCTGGACAGCCTTGAACTTCTTGTCTTTCTTGATCCCGCCACCCAGCTTGAAGATGACATCCCTGATGGTCATTCCCATGGGGACCTCCACCAGACCTGAATGACTTACTTTACCTGCCAGGGCGAATACCTTGGTGCCCTTGCTCTTTTCGGTTCCATAAGCAGCAAAAGCTGCGGCGCCGTTCAGGATGATCCAGGGAATATTGGCGAAAGTTTCAACATTGTTTATGTTGGTAGGTTTCTTCCATAAGCCCGATGCAGCCGGGAATGGAGGACGTTTGCGGGGCATCCCGCGTTCACCTTCCACCGAAGCGATCAGGGCAGTTTCTTCACCGCAAACAAATGCGCCGGCACCTTCCTTAATGTAAATATCAAAATCAAATCCTAACCCAAAAATGTTCTTCCCTAAATAACCTTTTTCCCTGGCCTGTTGCAGGGCAATATTGAGCCGTTTTATGGCCAGCGGATATTCAGCCCGGCAATAGATCACTCCCTGTGTTGCCTCTATGGCATAGGCTGCGATGATCATTCCTTCCAGCACCGAATGGGGATCGCCTTCAAGGACCGACCGGTCCATGAATGCACCCGGGTCACCTTCATCGGCATTGCAGATCACATATTTTTCAGCAGATTTATTTGCATTTGCGAATTTCCATTTTAAACCGGTCGGGAAACCACCGCCACCACGGCCACGGATACCGGAATCAAGGATCGTTTGGATGACCTCCATCCTGGCAATTTTTCCTTCAGCAATCTTGCTGATGGCTTTATAACCTTCACGGGCTTCATATTCTTCTATCGATTCCGGATCCATATATCCGCAATTCCGGAGGACGATCTTCACCTGGGAGTTGATGAAATTGTTTTCAGGGGCATCAAAAAGATCGCTGTAAACGATGTAATCGCGGATCGGATCTTTCTGGTTGATGTGTTTCTCAATTACCTCGATGGCTCTTCCTTCGGTAACGTCGCCATAAATATAGGTCCCCGATTCATCTTCGATCTCCACAAGGGGTTCACGGTAGCACATTCCGATACAGCTGGTCTTTTTAAGGACAAAATCCAGTTTCTCTGTGTCTTTCATGGCTTTGATCTTCTCATACGTCTTGCCCGCGCCTGCTGCGATTCCGCAACTTCCAAGCCCGACGGTAACAGTAGTTTTTGTCATAGTTTTTACAGTATGTTGTTGGTGATAATTCGCTTGCTATCGCTTTTCGCTTTTTGTGAAACATTCGCACAATTTTTTGCGAATGGCGAACAACGAATGGCGAATCGCTAATTGCTTTCCGTGATCCGGATGTTCTTAACGATTTTTGTCGCTTCGTTGCCGGTCAGTTTGCCATAGGTCTGGTCTCCGATCATCATTACCGGCGCCAGGGAACAGCATCCCAGGCAGGCTACCGATTCCAGTGTATAGAACCTATCCTCGGTGGTTTCTCCATCCCTGATCTTCAAGGCTTCCTCCAGCGCCTCTGAAATTTCTTTTGCATTCTGAACATGACACGCAGTTCCATGACACACCTTGATGATGTGCTTTCCAACCGGTTTTAGGCGAAACTGGGCATAAAAGGTGGCAACCCCGAACATTTCACTCAGGTTCAGCCCTGTTTCACTGGCGATCTTTTCAAATGCCACCCGTGGCAGGTAACCAAAGATCTCCTGTGCTCCCTGCAACAGCGGGATCATGTTTCCTTTTTTTCCTTTGTATTTCCGGATCAGCGGATCGATCAGTTCAAGGTTAACCGGATCCGGATCTGTAATGCTTTGAGGATTGTTGATTCGTGCTATTCGCATAGTTAAGTATTAAGTGTTAAGTATTTCGTGTAACGTGTACCGTGTAACGTGTACCGTGCACCGTGTACCGTGTTAAATGTTTTCAAATGTGATCACTGAAATCCGTTTTTTCCCATCCATTTTAACGATAAGGGGCTTTTCAAACTTTGCAATGCTAAAATATTGTGTCTTACGCAGATTTTTCTGTCTCTTTAAAACATCATACCGGATGTAGCTTTTTGAAAATTCCGGCTGAATACAGAAATACCCGACGTTCATGGAAGTCACGTTGTGAAAGAAATGCGATCCGGAAGATGCATCCAGCGGAAAACCTTCTATGCTTGTCTCCACGATCACTTTTGCATGGGAGATCTGCGGCCAGGTCACCGGCACACCAATCCAGCGGTCGCGCGTACCCCATCGGCCCGGGCCGATCAGGATATAATTCCGGTTTTCCCGTATCATCTCTGCATTGATCTTATCCATTTCATCGGCCATCTCAATGGTCTTCGATTTATCGAATTTATCCGGTTCAACAAACACTACTTCCCTTATATCATCTATCATCCCATTACCCATTTCCTTTTCTGAATAAAGCAGAATGTTTTCTTCCCTGATCTTCTGCATATCTACATTATAATCCGTAGCATTACCGATCAAAGGTTTTATCTGAAGGACATAAAATGATGCCTTGTTGTCTTCATCCTTATTCAGATCCACAGCAAATTCGATCTCTACAGGCGAGCCCAGTGCTTCTTTTACAACATCCAGAACGACTTCGATGGTCTTAGCAAGCGGAATATAATTGTATTTGAGGATATCTGCGAAATTCACCACCCTGGGTCCTGCAGCGTTCAGACCCGGAATGATACGGTTGTTGTCGAAAGAGAATACAGAAGCACAATGTTTCAGGGTTCCATGACGTTCGGCATCATCTACTTCTAGTTTCCGTAAACCTGCTTCTTCTCCTTCCAGGAGATTAAAATCTTCCTTCTTCAAGTCAACGGCATAAAAATAGACCTGCGAGCCTTTGCACTGGTCGGCCGGCGAATTGATTTCAAGGTTCGGATACTGTGGAGCAAAACGGTATGCACGTTCTCCTTCCACAACATATCTACCCAGGCCAAGGGCTGCTACGGCAAACCCTTCTTCCGGCTTCATATGAGCAAAAGGGTAATAATTATAGGATTGGGCGACACCGCTGATGTGCGGATAATAGACATCTTCGTATTGATTTCCGACTACTTCCTGGATAACCACAGCCATCTTCTCCTGTTCAATCTTGTAATTAATGGCTTCTATGTATCCTTTGGCAATCTTGGAATAAACCGATGCATACACGAGTTTTATCGCATTCATCAACTGTTCAAGACGGACTTTGGGATCAGGATGGATATTCGGTATGAGATAGGTTTCAAAGATCCCGGCAAAAGGTTGGTTGAGTGAGTCCTCAAAAAGTCCGGATGACCTGATTGCCAGCGTCTTGGTTATGGACTTGATGATCAGTTTTAGTTTCCTGACCAGGGTGTCCGTAAGTTTTCCTTCTAGGAACCATTCTTTGATCTGATTATAATTCTCTTCAAAAACCGCCCGTTCCCGGAGTTTATTCCGGTCAAGAAAATATTCAAATTCATCCGTTCCGATGACGGATGTTTTCGGTGTCCGGATGTTGATATTCGGAATGTGCTGGGAAAAATCGTAATTGTAG
>Ga0182021_10007303_pt1 | contig 13085 bp, 14 predicted proteins | sample 612E3MmetaG_FD_120493 | JGI IMG/M metagenome (GOLD analysis project Ga0182021, IMG submission 120493) | Permafrost microbial communities from Stordalen Mire, Sweden - 612E3M metaG (Illumina Assembly) | ecosystem: Environmental > Terrestrial > Soil > Wetlands > Permafrost | place: Sweden... | reverse complement strand
TGGCGCAGTCCTTAGGATTCTAAATTTTTTGTCTTTTTTTATTTTAGTTTGAACCTTGAACTTGTTGCCGTTGCTATACCTATTCCGATAGGTACTGTGTAGACCGCTACTGTTGAGTTGAAGAGTGCGATTAACGGTAGATATGCCAAAGTGTCTGATATGGGAACTGACAATCCTATGGGTGCGCTTTGTGGAAGTGCAAAGTAATTTGTGATAGACATTACAGCAACTCGCACTATAATTCCAAGAACGGTTGCGGATATTATTAGTAGAGTTATTTTTTGTTTTGCCATTTTGTTTATGTTTTCTATTTTATAGCCGCGGGTGGCAAGCGTGTAGGGTATGAAGACGCCTACCATCATGGAAAGTACTGCAATAAGATTGTAAAAAGGTCCCAACAGTACTGGACCAGGATCATAAACTAACAAAACTAGTGAGTTTACTACAGATATGAATAGGCCTTCTTTTATGCCGATGGATAGAAAAGCTATGACTATTGGTATTTCCCAAAGTTGGTATTGAAGAAATGGAGCGAAGGGCGCTGGGATTTTTGGTCCTGCAACGTTTATGGCGATTGTTAATGCGGTGAAAACTATCGTTAATGCAAGTGTTTTTGTGTTCATTTTTTTCCCTGTCCGCTTGCTGAATTCTCCCGTACCTATTTAAGAGTAGTTACCTAAAAAAGAGTTAACGATTTGGGCTAAAATTGATAAACAACCCAACAATAACACTAAGCAGTGAAAAAGCGTTGACCGAAGCAACCCATCAATTCTCATCGTCAGGAGAGGTGAAACGTTGGCTTGAAACCCAAACCAGCAGCATCCTAACACCCGTACATAACCAAGCCAAAAAACTAAGAGACGATTTGAACCTCTCACTTCAAATGGTCGCTGACGTAAGCAAACAACTCTTCGACACCAGCTCCAAAGAGATAGAAAGGCGAAACATGAAAGTCTACAACCGGGCACGCGCCCTAAACAAGCTCGCTCGCATGTTCCTTGACAGACTAAAAAAACTCAATCCGCCCGAACAAGTCAGCTACGACAGTCTCAGCCGCTACGTTGGAGAAACCCAGAAAGTCCTTTTAGTCACAGACATCGACATTAAAAATTGGTTTCCAAGAATCTCTCCGTTCTTCATCATGGATAGAAGAAAATTCCTTGCCATTTACGAGCGGGCAAAACAAGCTTACAATACCCTAAACGACTATGTTACCAAGGAATATGTTAAAACCAAAACGTTGGAGGAAGCGCTCCAAGAAATTAATGAGCTTCAAGGGTTAGAAAAGCATTTGCTTACGCTCAATGAGGATAAAGCAACCATTAAAAATGAGCGTTTGCCGATTGAACAGGAAATTATGGGTTTTGAAGAAAAAATTAACGAGTTAAAATGCAAGGGTCCCGTCGACAAACTGAAAATGGTTAATTGCGAAATTGAATCCTTAACCAACGAGTTAAAACATGAATTAAGACATTTGCAGAAGCCGTTTATCAAGATGCAAGCTTTAGCTACGGGAGGCGGAGGAGGAGGAGTAACCCCAGACGAACTAAACAAGATAAACCAATACTTGGAAAAGCCCTTCGACGCGTTTGTGTCTGAACAGGCAGATTACCCAATGCTTAAAGAAGTTCTGCAGAAGCTTGAAGAGCTACTGGCTCAGGACAAACTGAAGTTGAAACCCGATAAAGCTCGGAAGGCTGAACAAACAATCGACGAGATTCTGCATAAGGATTCTTTGGCGAAACTTCAGATAAGATGCGCCGAGATGGCATCGAACAAAGAACATTTGCTGGCGTCTTCAAAGATGGATGAGATAAACCAAAGCATTGCTCAATATCAGGAGCAAGTGGACCTACTAAAGGCGCGGAAAACAAGTGTTGAAACGCACGAAACTGTTAAAGAAAACGCGTACAAAGAGACTAAGGACAAAATCAGTAACCTTAAACGTACTATCGAACGAAACACTTACAGTTCAATCGACAAAAAAATCCAAATCTTATAAACACGTGAATTTGGGTGTATCAGCATGCTTTTATTGACGCAGTAACTATCCAATAACAAAACCTGCTGCGAAGGCACAAGTGGATGGCTGAACTTAGAACCCAAGAACAACAAGTACTCTCCGCGCTCGAATCGCTCAGCGGAACAGCAACCGTAGACCAACTAATTCAAACCTGCGGAATCCAAGACACAGCCGTAATGCGCAACGCATTAACATTGCAAGAAAAGAATTTTGTTGCTATCCGAGCGAAAGTTCAAAACATTGTTAAATTAACTTCTGAAGGCGAACAGTATGCGAAAGAAGGCTTACCTGAACGCAGATTAATTCAAACTGTTGCAGAACTGGGCGGAGCTGCAGACCTAAAACAGGCGGCGGAAAAAGCTGGGCTTGAGCCAGAGTTCATCCAGATTGCGTTGGGTTGGGCGATTAGAAAAAAATGGGCAACTTACAACCCCAAAACAAACACTCTAACGCTATCTGACCTACAAGTTTCTGAAGGATGCGACGAAACCTTCCTAAAATATCTAAAAGAGAAAAAACAGGAATCCCAAGAAGACCTCAGCTCTGACATTCAACAAGCAACCGAACAACTTAAAAAAAGAAAACTCGTAACCGTCGAAGCAAAAACTGCTCGCACTCTCCAAATCACCGAGGAAGGCAAAAAAGCAGCTGTAGAAAACAAGAGCGCACCCCAAGAAATCACCTCACTCACCCCGGAACTTATCATCACGGGCAAATGGAAAACTGCAAAACTTCAAAAGTATAACATTGAAGCACCAGTCGCAAAAGTTTGGCCTGGAAAAAAGCATCCTTACCTGCAATTCCTCGATGAAGTCCGCGCTAAGTTAGTTCAGTTGGGTTTTCAGGAAATGACGGGAACCGCAGTTGAGACGGCTTTTTTCAATTTTGATGCGTTGTATGTGCCTCAGGACCATCCTGCGCGGGAAGCCAGCGATATTTATTACGTTAAAGACCCCCAGTTCGGCGTCACCAAAAAACATGTTACAGCACTTGAGCAAGTGAAAGAAACTCATGAGAACGGTTGGACAACCGGTTCCACTGGCTGGGGATACAAATATTCGCTTCAAGCTGCCCAACGCCTGTTGCTCCGTGGACATGGCACATGCCTAAGCGCCCGAATATTGGAAACTGGAAAATACGAGGTGCCAAGCAAACATTTCTCAATCGCACGTGTCTATCGCCCCGAAATCACCGACAAAACTCATCTTTCAGAATTTAACCAAGTCGAGGGAATCGTAATCGACAAAAGCCTCAACTTAAAAGACCTCCTCGGCGTGTTGGGCAAGTTTGCGATGGAAATTGCAGGTGCAGATAAAATTCGTTTCAAACCCGACTATTTCCCCTTCACCGAGCCCAGCGTGGAACTGTCCGCTTATAAAGAGGGCTATGGCTGGGTAGAATTCGGTGGTTCAGGTATCTTCCGCCCCGAAGTCACTTTGCCCTTGGGCGTGAAGGAGCCTGTGATTGCCTGGGGCTTAGGAGTAGACCGCTTGTTTATGATGCGTGCAGGCATCGAGGATATTCGCACAATTTTTAGCCAAGACCTCAGTTGGCTACGGAAAAAACAGGTGACATAAATGCCGACAATCGACGTAGACTACCAAGCACTCGAAGAACTGATTGATAGAAACACATGCCGCGCACTTTTTGGAAACCCACAAAACTTGCAATTTGAAGCTTTAGATGATACGTTGTCTTTAGTTAAGGCTGAAGTCAAAGGCTACAACCAAACCGACATGGTGCTCAACATTGAAATGAAGGACACTGCGCGTGCGGACCTTTGGAGTGCTGAAGGTCTGGCAAGGGGATTACGCGGCTACCTCAGATTAGAAGAAGGACCACGCAACTACGCCGCTGGCAAACCGTCCCTCGAAGTCAACGTTAACCCGCAATTATACAGCATTCGCCCCTACATTTGCTGTTCAGTAATCAAAGACATCCACCTCAATGACAACGTCATCAAAGGCATCATGCATCTGCAAGACAAACTGGACCAAACCAACGGCAGAAGCCGCCAAAAAACCTCCATAGGCATCTACAACCTTGACCTAATTAAGCCGCCAATCGAATATACTGCGGTCTTTCCAAACGAGGTAAAGTTTGTTCCCTTAGGCTTCAATGAGAAAATGGACTTAAACGAAATTCTTGAACGCCACCCAAAAGGAGTTGAATACGGGCACATAACAAAAAAGAACCAGCTTTACCCGATGCTGTTTGACAGCGAAGGCAAGGTGCTCTCGTTCCCCCCAATCATCAACTCGAACGATTTAGGAAAAATCACTGAGGAATCACGCAACCTCCTCGTTGAAGTCACTGGAACTTTGCATAAGACTGTTCTTAATACGCTTAACTTGGTTACGTTGGCGTTGATTGACCGCGGAGGCAAAGCCTTCAGCGCTACCATCCATTACCCAGAAAACAGCAAATACAAAGAAGGCACAGTTGTTACCCCGAACTTTGACAATAAACGCTTCAACCTAAGCGTTGAGGACACAAACCGCCTTTTGGGCTTGAAATTGACACCAGAGAATATTTCTGATTTGCTGCTTACTGCTGGGCTTGGCGTCGAAAAAGTTGAGGGTGACTGCTTGACCGTGCTTGTTCCATGTTACCGCGTTGACGTAATGCATCAGGTCGACATCATTGAAGATGTGGCTATCGCCTACGGGTACAATAACATTAAACCAACTTGGCGTGAACTCCCAACTACAGGACGAGAAAAACCTGATCAACGCTACATGGACATCGCACGCGAACTCATGGTTGGCTTAGGCTACCAAGAAACACTAAACACCACCTTAACCAATCAAGTCACACTTTTCAAAAAGATGAATGCGAAGGCAACCAAAATGGTGGAATTATCCAACCCAAAGATAGTAACCATGACGTGTCTGCGAAACTGGCTCTTGCCAAGCCTGATAGAATTCCTCAGCGTCAACCAATCCGTTGAGTTTCCACAAAAAATCTTTGAACTTGGCAAAGTAACCTTGCTTGATGAAAACAAAGAGACCCAATCACGAGATGAAGATTGGCTTGCAGCCGTCACAACTCATGTGAATGCGAATTTCAGCGAAATCAAATCGGCATTAGATTCGTTTATGGCTAATTTTGGTGTTGATTGGCAAATAAAAGAAGCGTCACATCCAAGCTTCATTGAGGGGAGAGCGGGTAAAGTCATGGTTGACGGTTTTGACTTGGGCATCGTAGGGGAAGTTAATCCGTTGGTGCTAGAAGCATGGAAACTTGAGAATCCAGCAGCCGCCTTCGAAGTTAATTTCCAGAGGGTTTTAGAAGAAAAGATAAATCAGAAAAACGCAGAATAGAAAGTTTAGAACCAGGAGAGGGTTCCATTTTTGCGTGCGGTTTTTAGGCACCAGGCGTAAGCCAAGTACCCGACGGGGAGAATTATGGCACACATTAGACCTAAAATGGCGAGATCTGGCAGAATTGTTCCTATTGTTTGACCGGTTAACATGGGTCGGATGCAGGTGAAGAAGTAGTACTGTGGAACAAGAAAACTGATTACTTGAAGGGGAAGCGGCATGACGGTGATTGGGAATAGGACGTTTCCAAACAAGTTGGTGGCTAACGTGATTATTGTGGTAACGGGGTCGCCTTGTTTGGTTAAAATCAAGACACCTGCGCCTATCATGCTGAACCCAATGAATGTTCCAATACCCAATCCCACCACTATAATTGTTCCGATGATGTTGACGCTCAGGATAACCCCGAAGGCAAAAACGCCAACCGCTAAATAAATAACGATGACAAGTGTGCTCCAAATAAATCCCCAAAGCGAACTGCCCACAATGAAGGTTACCAACCCAGTGGGGGAAACCAATACTTCTTCCAGACTCCACGGGTTAATTGTCCGTTGAACAAGCGTGAGGCTCTGCGAGAGGTAAGTGTTGAAGGCAAGCCCAATCAAAAGGTAAGTTACAACTGGCATACCAAGGTTCGCAACGCTGGGCATGGAAGCGTTAGCTCCCCAAAAAGCGTATGATAACGCTCCGAAAAGGGCGCTAACGACGCTGAGCAAAATGTTTGTTTTGTACGTTGAAAACGAGATGATGTCTCGTTTCATGAAGTAGTAAATTTTGTCAAGTTCCTGCGTCAACTTCATTTGCCTTCACCTGCCCCAGTTAATTCGATAAAAGCATCCTCAAGCGTTGGCTCCTCCTGCCGGAAGTTCACAAGCTTGATTTTCTCGCGGAAAAAGAAATCCAGCACCATCGGCAGCGAGTTTACGTTCTCCAAGCGCACTCGCAACCGCCGTTGCCCAAGAACTGAATCCTGCACTTCAGCGGCTAAACCCGTAACTCCCTCTAAACCCCGCAGCGTGTTTACCTGCGCTTCAGACATGTTTTTAACAACGATGTCGGCGACTTCACCCTTCTTTGCCATGCCCTTTAGTGCGTCGGGAGTGTCTAAAGCGACGATTTTACCCTTATTCATGATGGCGACGCGGTCGCACATCTGGGAAACCTCCTCAATATAATGTGTAGTGTAGAGGACGGTTTTGCCGTGTTTTTTGCTAAGGTCGTTTTTTATGAAGTCCCGAATGCTCCTAGAAGATGTAACATCTAACCCTGTGGTCGGCTCGTCTAAAAGCAGAATTGGTGGATCAGCCAACAACGCCCTAGCTAAAGCCAGCTTTCTTTTCATACCGCCCGAATATTTTTGGAAGAACAGGTCCGCCTTGTCATTTAGTCCTACCAACTCCAGAACTTCCATGATTCGTTGGTGCCTGTTGCTTCTGGGAACATTGTTTATAGCTGCAAAAAACTCTAAGTTGCGGTAGCCGCTGAGCCTCCAGAAAAATCCGCGTTCACCCACACTAAAGAGCGTACCAATCGACTGCTTCACCTTCATCTGTTGCTTGGCAACATCAAAACCATTAACTAAAGCTGAACCTTGGTCAGGTGGTAGCAAAGTGCAAAGAATCTTTACCAACGTGGTTTTGCCTGCCCCGTTAGGTCCAAGCAGCCCGAATAGTTCGCCTTTTTTTATAGCAAGATTGAGGTTATCGATGGCGTTAACGGAAATGGTTTTGCGATTAAAGATGCCGCTGTTCGGGGTTTTTGACTTGTACGTCTTTGTCAAGTTGACTGTTTGGATTGCATACTCGTTCTGCACAGTACCCCGCCATCAATTTTGGTTAAGCGAAAATTTTGGTTAATTCTGTTAGCGTTAAAGCGGCAATTAAGTATTTCTACCAACAGTTTTTTGGTCGCCCCGTTAAGGTAAAATGCAAGCGTAGCAAATATCATTGTTTGATCAGCATGCTTAAACCCGACTGGAAATACGTAGAAACTCTACAAAAAAAGATACGAATTAACAAAGTTAGCCTTAAAGAACGACATGTGGATGCAGTTGACATGGAATCTGGCCACCCCATATGCCTTGACGCCGACGAAAAAATCGATTTAGGCAAAATAAAAAAAGCTAAAATCTACCAAGCCACCATGAAAGTCTACAAAGCCGAACTTACCCCTGAACTAGAAAATCAATTAACAGAAATGGCGATGGAAGACATAGACCGGTTAAGAGCATTGCAAGCTATGAAGGCATCGGGCTCTAAGCCAACCAAATTTGGATTAGCATCCATAAAATAAAAAAAAGAAAAAGTTAGGGTTTTTTTGCTGAAACCTTGATGCTAACAACCACATCTGAAATCTCAGCAATTTCTTTCTTCGTCATCTTTTGCTCTTCAACGAACTTCTTTACGTCTGGCTCGTCAAGGAACAACTCGGGCATATGGTTCTCAGTCACTACCTCAACGTTTCTAAATCCAGCTTGCTTGATTTTCCCAAGGTAATCCTCTTTTAGGTCTGCACCTGCAACGCAACCAACGTACGCCAAAACGCTACTATTCACTCTCTCGGGCAAGTCTTTGAGTAGAACCATGTCGGAAATCATTAATCGCCCGTTTGATTTCAGCACGCGGTATGCTTCGTTGAAAACACGTTGTTTGTCTGGTGAGAGGTTTACGACGCAGTTGCTGATTATGATGTCGGCGGTGTTGTCGGCAACTGGCATGTTCTCGATTTCGCCTAAGCGGAACTCGACGTTTTGGTAGCCGCCTTTCTTGGCGTTTGCTCTTGCCCGCTCAAGCATCTCAGCAGTCATATCTATGCCGATGACTTTGCCTTTTGCCCCAACTTTTTTCGCGGCTAAAAAGCAGTCTAAACCGCCGCCTGAACCCAGGTCAATAACGGTTTCGCCTTCTTTGAGCGATGCTAGGGCGATGGGGTTTCCGCATCCGAGGTTTAGATCAGCGCCCGCTGGAACCGAGGATAATTCGTTCTTGCTGTAGCCTATTTGCTGGCTGGTTGATGTGCAGCCGCATCCGCAGGGCTGGGCTTTTGTTTTCGCTATTTTGCCATACCGTTCTCTTACTACTTTGTGTACTTTTTCTTCTTTCATATTTTTTCAACTTCTGGTTGAAACACATTTTTAAAAACTGGTCCTAACAGGTTTTTGATGGTGTCTTCAAGTGCGTCGACTTTTAGCATTACGATGCAGCATACTTCGGTGTCGCGTTGGAATCCGATGACTGCGAGTTTGTCGTTGGGTTTTATTTTTGCTTTTTCTCTGAGGTCTTTGGGAAGTACGATTTGTCCTTTGGCGTCTACTGTGACTATGGCGTCGATTTTGCAGCATTCTTTGTTGCAACTTTCTTTGGTGGTCATGTGTTTTTCACTGGAGAAATGAGTGTTTGTAAGAATATTTATATTTTTCTGAAAAATAAGAATTATCTCATAATTACGACTGAGCAAGGGGCCAAATGAGCCACCTTCTCACTAATACCACCCAAACCAAAAAACTCCTTTACTCGCCCCGCACCCTTGTGCCCAATAACAACCAAGTCAAAACCCTCGTCCTTAGCCACGACAACAATCTCTAACGCTGGATCTCCCTCACGCAACACCGACAAAACCGACACAATGGGCTTAACCGTTTTCGCATGAGCAACCGCTTTGGCGAGGATTTCTTCATGAATCCTCTTCAGATCACTACCAAACTCAACCATGCTTACACCCGAAACAGCTACAGGCTCCATTGGTACCGCACCCATCGTGGGCAATTCACTAACATTCAAAACCGTAACAACACTGCCGAATTTTTCTGCTAAATCCAACGCAAAATCCAAACCTCTGTCAGAATTTTCTGAGCCATCCACAGCGACCAAAATTTTTCCAATCAAGCATTAATCCTCACAGAAATTATTGTTTTAGCAGGCTCAAGCTTTTCTGCGCCCTAACAAACCAAGATTTTGCCTATCTACCTTGTGTTCGTTAAGTGTTGTGGACTTGTTACCCTTTAATATTATAAGCATAATGTAATATTTTATACTGAAGACACCGCGGGGGTAAACAGATAAACAAAAGCACTCAAATCCTAATAATCCTACTTATTGGAGTTGCAGTTCTACCAGTGATCCATGTTTACCCTGCTGCAGCTGCTAACAGTTCAAGTGGTTGGAGCACCCTTACACCTATGCCTACTGCCCGTGGAGAATTTGGTGTTGCAGTCGTCAACGGAAAAATATTTGGGATCGGAGGGTTAAATGGAGATGGCTTACCCCTCAACACGAATGAAGAGTATAATCCTCAAACTGACATGTGGGCAAGTATGACGCCGATGCCTACCCCGCGAAGTGGCTTTGCTATTGCGGTTTATGATGGCAAAATTTATGTTATAGGTGGATCAGTTGGCAACGGGTTTGTTGGAAACAACGAAGTCTATGATCCGGTAAATAACACTTGGGAGCCAAAAGCATCAATGCCTACTCCGAGAGCTGACTTGAGTGCAAGCGTAGTTAACGATAAAATTTACCTTATCGGAGGAAAAAAATATTCGAGCGCAGATCCTTTCTTCAACGAAACAAGCCTCAACGAAGTTTATGACCCAATCAAAGATAGTTGGAGTTTAAGCAAACCTATTCCGACGGCTGTTTCGGGCTACGCCTCTGTTGTCGTTAATACCAAAATCTACATCATTGGGGGTGCATTGAGATCTATTCCGCTTGGAGATGGACCGTCGACTGCAGCTAATCAAATGTTTGATACTCAAAAGGGCAATTGGAGTTTAGCAACAAATTTGCCCAACGTTAACAGTTATGGGGCAGCTGCGGTAACTGAAGGTATTATGGCGCCTTCCAGAATTTATCGTGTAGGCGGTTATTATGGCGGCTTATTGAGCGGTTTAACGCAGGCGTTTAGTTTTGAGAATAATTCCTGGAATACCGTGGATACGATGCCTACGTCCAGAGCATACCTTGGGATAGCAGTGGTGAATGATGTTTTATATTGTATCGGCGGGTTTGATGGAACAAACTGGCTTAATGTTAACGAAGAGTACAAACCAGTTGGGTATGGAACTATAGCACCGAAAGTGCAGATCATATCCCCAGAAAACAAAACCTATGCAAATGTGACATTAGAGTTTACGGTTAACAGGGGCACGCAATGGATGGGTTACAGTTTAGACAACCACCCGAACATAACCCTGACGACGGAACCAACGCTTTCAGGGCTCTCTCAAGGAGCCCACAACGTAACAATCTTCGCAAACGACAGCTTAGGAAACATGGGTTCTTCAAACACAGTTTTCTTTTCAATCGACACTCTTCCGCCAATCATTAACATCTTGCTTCCACAAAATCAATCCTATGATTCAACCGACATCCAGTTAACCTTCTCCGTAAACGAAAATGTGACTTACCTATCTTACAGTTTGGATGGACAAGAGAAACAAGCGATTGCTGGAAACGTAACTTTGGCAGCGTTAGCGAATGGATCTCACACCTTGACATTGTATGTCACTGACGAGGTGGGTAATTCAGGACAGAAATCAGTTTCCTTCAACATCGCGCCTTTCCCAATGGTATTATTAGTTGCCGTAATAGCAATAGTCACTATTGTTTTAGCTGGAGGCTACTTGCTCGTTAAGCGAAAAAAACCCAGCGAAAAAGAAACAGATAAAAAATGATAACACTTCCAAGCATTACTTTCGGGGTTTCATCAGAAAATTTTAATTATCGTTAACTGACGCATTAATAGAGGTCTCAGAAGTGGGCTACGAAATCGATTACGTTGAAGGCGAACGGATTGGCTGTTCATCAAAAATAACCATAGCCGACAGAATATTCTACACAAAAATGTTAACATCGGGTACATCAAGATTTTTCTCTGGAGACCAACAGGGAGTCATACAGAAGGAAATATCAAAAGCAGAGTTCGAACTGTGGATTAACATATTAGCTGACGACGAAATTCAAGCTGTGGAAATTCAGAAAAAGCTTGCCGCTGGAAAAAAATATTAACCAACATTTAAACCGCATTTTTTGCAGTTCCTTTTTGGTAACATATTCGAAAAAAGAGTAGTTGGATTTTGGAAATACCCCTTAAATTATCCGTGTAGGCGAAGCTAAGCTGTTGAGAAAAAGGGCTATTAACGCTCCCAAAAAGAGAATTGTCGACAAAAAAGATTCGATAATAATTAGATGTGCTTGCGGGTTTGAAATAATGTTAGTTCCCAACGCTAAGGACATGAACGACGCAATCGAAGCACACATGGAAGAGCACAAACAAAAAGTAGCCGACCCAGTGGCTTCTCAAGCTGAAGCGGAACGTATAGGCGACTATTTGATAACACATGTGTTTGAAGAAGCAAGCAAAGCATAGTTTTGATTGACGCTAAATCTCCCGCCATCTAGTTTTCTTTATGGCGATAAATAATATGACTGCGCAAACTCCCAGCAGAACAGCCCAATCAAGAATCAACATGTTAGTTGAAATGTTTAGGAACCCTGTGGCCGAATGCATAATTTCCGCTGCATAAGTTGTTGGAGAAAGATAAGCAATATAATTGAGGGGTGAAGGCACATAGGTTATCGGGTAGTAGACTGGGGGAACAGTAGCAAATAACAACGAAAGCAATCGTGAGAAAGCGTAACTCTGCACTACATCGCTTGAGAACGTGGAAAGCATAAAGCCTATTGCAACTGAGACTGCAAACATTAACAGCAGAACGATGGATAGAATTGCAATTTGTAGAATGTTGGGGTGCAGATAGATTCCTGCTAGGGCGATGAGGATAACCAACGCGGGAAGCGAATAAACAACCTCTGCCAAAGCCATCCCGCCCATATACAAGCGTGAATTAGTTGGTGAACTCACAATCATATCTTGAAGTTTAAAGTCGTTCTTTAGGTGGGAGAGGTCAGATTGAAGTGCTATGCCGCTTGAAAAGAAAATCATGATTAATCCACCCTCGATGGCTGTTCCAAAAAGGGCTCCTCGACTCACAAAAGTGATGACCAGCAGAAGTGAAAGCGGCGAAATCACCGTGCTAATGAGGACAATGGGGTAATTCTTCATTTCATAAATGGCGTTTACGAGTATGCCCGCGAGGATTTGGCTGAGTTTGCTGCGTTTCGTTATTCGTCCCTCGCTTTTTGTCCCACCAAACGGAAGAAAATATCATCTAAGGTAACGGGAGTAATTGAGAATTTTATGCCTTGCTCAGCGAGCAATCGTGCCAAATTGAAGGCTTCAGCTTCGTTGGTCATTATTTGGGTGTATCCATTGTTGCCTATGGTTACTTCAGCATCTTGCAAGTGAGGGACTTGCGTCTTGGGCGGCAGCTTAATGCTATACTGAAAAGGTGAACTTTTTCTTAGATCTGCAAGGGTGCCGACTGAAACAAGTTTGCCTTCTTTAAGAATAGCTATTCTGTCTGCCAGTTGCTCTGCTTCTTCAAGGTAATGCGTTGTAAGAAAAATAAAACGGGTCTTACCCAGTTCCCTCAGGATATCCCACAGTTCCCGTCTTGAAATCGGATCTAAACCAGTTGTGGGTTCATCCAGAAATATGATTTGGGCTTCCGAAGCTGTAACTGTGGCAATGAGAACTTTACGTTTTGTTCCACCTGAAAGACGATTGTTCAAAACGTTAGCGTACTGGTCTAAGCCCAGTTTTGTTAGGGATTCGCATGCAAGCCTATTGGCTTCCTTGTAGGGGTATCCACGCCATAGAAGATAGGAAAAAACTGTTTG
>Ga0182021_10007301_pt1 | contig 13088 bp, 13 predicted proteins | sample 612E3MmetaG_FD_120493 | JGI IMG/M metagenome (GOLD analysis project Ga0182021, IMG submission 120493) | Permafrost microbial communities from Stordalen Mire, Sweden - 612E3M metaG (Illumina Assembly) | ecosystem: Environmental > Terrestrial > Soil > Wetlands > Permafrost | place: Sweden... | reverse complement strand
GGCGGCGCCGGTGACGGCGACCTTCACAGGGCTCTTGGACACGGTGGTAGTGCTCCTCTCGCAGGGACTTCCTTACGCTAGCAGTCGCGCACTGTCGCGGAAGCGGATGGCGGCTGTCCGGGGCTGTACGGCCTGGTCGGACGCGTACGGGGATGGCGCAACGCGATCGCGCGCGGATGGGACGCGATCGCGCGCGGATGTTGGGTGCCGGTTTCTCAAGGGATGTGCCCAAACCTGCACCTCCCACACCAGATTCGCCGTGGTAGGTGCAGGTTTCGCTACAGCCCTAGGGAAACCGGCAGTTCCAGCCGGGGGGCAGCCTCTGGGTCCATCGAAGGACGTCCGGCAGGCTGAAGTAGGGTCGGGCCGTGCGCCTCATCCTCATCCGCCACGGGCAGACCCAGTCCAACGTCGACCATCTCCTCGACACCGGCCACCCAGGTGCGCCGCTGACGGAGGAAGGGCTCGAGCAGGCGGCCACACTGGTCGATCGGCTCGCGTCGGAACCCATCGAGGCCGTGTACAGCTCCGACCTCACGCGTGCGCGCCAGACTGCCGAAGCCCTGGCGGCGTCGAAGGGCCTGACCGTGACGGAGCACCCCGGGCTCCGGGAGATCTTCGCCGGGGAGCACGACATGAGCGAGGACTGGGTCCCGTACGTGTCGGTGCTGGACACGTGGCACACCGCCCCGGACAACAAGCTCCCCGACGGCGAGAACTGGCCCGAGTTCCAGGAGCGCTTCGAGGCCGCCATCGACGAGATCGCGGACACGGGCGTCAAGGTCGCCGCGCTCGTGAGCCACGGCGCTGCCCTCCGCGTCTGGATCCCGTTCGTGTGCGAGAACACCACAGCCGGCGATGCTCGTCACTGGCGGCTCGACAACACCGACTACGTGGTCATCGAAGGCGATCGCCAGGGCTGGAACCTCGTCTCGTGGGCGGACGAGGACATCTCCGCCCTCCACCACCCCACCGGGGTGGCCTGAGCACAGACGAAACCGCACAGGCGCCGAGACGCCTGTGCGGTTCCTCGTTCGAGATCGATCAGTGGATCGACGCCTTCTCGGCGCCGGCTCCGGTGAGCGAACGGACTTCCATCTCCGCCTGCTTCTCGGGGTTGGTCTCCTTGCTGGTCAGCGTGCCGATGACGCCGAAGAGGAACCCGATCGGGACCGACACGATGGCCGGGTTGTCGAGCGGGAACCAGCCCCAGTGGAGGTCCGGCAGCATCGCGGTGGCGAGCGGCTTGGTCGTTCCGACCGCCGCCATCACGGCGGGGGAGAACGCGATCAGCACGAGCGCCGAGATGAGGCCGCCGTAGATCGACATCACCGAGCCGCGTGTGTTGAACCGCTTCCAGTACAGCGAGAAGAGGATCGACGGCAGGTTCGCCGACGCTGCGACAGCGAAGGCGAGCGACACGAGGAACGCGATGTTCAGCGACCTCGCAGCGATGCCACCGATGATGGCCAGCACGCCGATGACGACCACAGTCGCCCGGGCGACCCGCACCTCGGACGTCGGGTCGGCCTTCCCGTCCTTGATCACCGCGTTGTAGATGTCATGCGCGAACGACGCCGACGCCGTGATCGCCAGACCGGCAACGACGGCGAGGATCGTCGCGAACGCGACACCCGCGATGACCGCGAGGAAGACGGTGCCCGCTGTCCCTGCTCCGGGCAGGTAGTACGCGAGCGCCGGAGCGGCCGCGTTCGACTTGCCGGGGAGGGTGTTGATCGTCTTCTGCCCGACGATCGCCGCTGCGCCGAAGCCCAGGACGAGCGTGAACAGGTAGAACGCACCGATGAGCGAGATCGCCCAGCTCACGGAGCGACGAGCCTCCTTGGCCGTCGGCACCGTGTAGAAGCGCATCAGCACGTGCGGCAGGCCCGCCGTACCGAGCACCAGCGCGATCGACAACGAGATGAAGCCGAGCTTGTTCGTTCCGTACTTGCTCATGGCGTTGAGCAGCTTGGTGCCCGCTCCGGGCGTCTCGCTGTTGCCCTTGGTCGCCGCGGCGCCCATCAGGTCGGACAGGTTGAAGCCGAACTTCCCGAGCACCCAGATGAAGAGGATCGCAGCGCCGAACATGAGGAGGACGGCCTTGATCATCTGGACCCAGGTGGTGCCCTTCATGCCACCGATGAGCACGTACGCGATCATCAGGAGGCCCACGATCGCGATGACGCCCATCTGGGCAAGATCGGCCGAGATGCCGAGGAGCAGCGCCACGAGAGTGCCGGCGCCGGCCATCTGTGCGAGCAGGTAGAAGAAGGACACGGCGAGCGTGGAGATCGCCGCCGCCGTACGGACCGGCTTGTTCTGCATCCGGAAGCTGAGGACGTCAGCCATCGTGTACTTGCCGGTGTTGCGCAACGGCTCGGCGACGAGCAGCAGCGCGACGAGCCACGCGACGAGGAAGCCGATCGAGTACAGCAGGCCGTCGTAGCCGTAGAAGGCCACGGCGCCGGCGATGCCCAGGAACGACGCCGCCGACAGGTAGTCGCCGGCGATGGCGATGCCGTTCTGGCGGCCGCTGAACGACCCGCCGCCGGTGTAGAAGTCCTTGCCCTTGCGGCCGCCCCGGGATACCCGGATGACGATCACGAGGGTGATGACGACGAAGATCGCGAAGATGGCGATGTTGAGCCACGGTGTGCCCAGGGTCGCAAGAGGGGTCATCGGGCGTCACCTTCCAGCTTGTTGCGCAGGCTTGCGGCAAGGGGGTCGAGGTTCTTGTTGGCGTGGCGGATGTAGAGCCACGTGATGAGGAACGTCGTGACGAACTGCAGCAGGCCGAGCAGGATGCCGAGGCTCACATTGCCGAACACACGGGTGTTCATGAAGCTCTCGGCATAGGTCGAGAGCAGGACGTACGCGAAATACCAGACGAGGAATGCCGCGGTCATCGGGAACGCGAACCGACGGAACTTGCTGCGAAGCAGAACGAACTCCGGTGAGGCCTGGACCTCCTGGAACGCCGAGGCGCTCGGATGTCCCGCCTGGTCGGCATCGAGAGCTGGCAGCGGGCTGTGGTCGGGCGGCAGGTGCCGTTCCGGATCGTCGGTCGGGGTCAGGTCATGGGTTGCCATGGGGGCTCCTTCCATCGGTCCGCATCGTCGCGTGACCGGTGGCGCAGACTGTAACGGCAAGTACCCGATACTTTGGGTCACATCGCTAAAATGCCCGTTGCCAATTTCTCGGCAACATCGAGATGCCCCCGAGGGCATCTGCCCCGGCAGGGCCGCCGCTCAGTCGAAGATGATCGTGCGGCTGCCGTCGATCAGCACGCGATGCTGGGCGAAGAGCTTCACCGCGCTGACGAGGGTGCGCGACTCGATGTCCTGTCCCAGCTCGACAAGTTCGGGTACAGAGCGGGAGTGGCTCACCCTTGTGACGTTCTGCTCGATGATCGGTCCCTCATCGAGCTCGGTGGTGACGAAGTGCGCCGTCGCCCCGATGAGCTTCACGCCGCGGGCGTGCGCCTGCCGGTACGGGTTCGCGCCCTTGAAGCCCGGCAGGAACGAGTGATGGATGTTGATCGCCCGGCCGGCGAGGTAGGCGCAGAGCTCGGACGACAGGATCTGCATGTACCTGGCGAGGACGACCAGCTCGATGTCGTACTGCTCGCAGGCCTCGCGGATCCGCTGCTCGAGGAGGTGCTTGGTCGCCGCCGTCACCTCGTGGTGCTCGAACGGGACGCCGTAGAACGCGGCGAGCGGCGCGAGCTCGTCATGGTTGCCGAGGATCAGGCGGACGTCGACCCCCAGGCTCCCGCTGCGGTGCGCGAACAGGAGGTCGTTGAGTACGTGGCCCGCCTTGGAGACGAGGATGAGCGTCCGCATCGGGCGGCCGACCTCGTCGACCTCGATCTGGGCGTCGAGCAGGTCGCGTACGGACTCGAGCTCGGCCTCCAGGTCGGCGCGTACGGTGAGGGCCACCTGGATACGCATGAAGAACGTCTCGGTGTCGGACGAGTAGTACTGCATGGACTCGGTGATGTTGCCACCCGCAGCCACAATGGCGCCGCTCACGGCGTGGACGATGCCAGGACGATCCGCGCAGCGGAGCGTGATCACCCAGTGGGGCTCGGACGCGGTCACCGGGGTAGGGTAGCGCCGCGCCGAGGGGGTCGGCGCTTTCGAGGGCACTGGTGAGAGGGGCACTCATGGTCACCGACCTCGACTCGGCCCTCGACGCGCTGCTCCACTTCTCCGGCCGCCGCACCCGCGGGCACAGCTCCGTGGACACGTTGCGTGCGCTGCTCGACCACCTCGGGAACCCTGAGCGCACCTTCCGAGTCGTCCACGTGGCGGGTACGTCAGGGAAGACGTCGACCGCGTACCTCATCCGTGGTCTGCTCGAGGCGGCCGGCTTCCGTACCGGCCTGACCGTGTCCCCGCACGTCGTGGCGGTCAACGAGCGGGTGCAGGTCGGCGGCGTGCCGCTGGCCGAGGACCGCTTCGTCGGCTACGTGAACGAGTTTCTCCCGCTCGCGTCCTCGCTCGGCCGCGAGCTCACGTACTTCGAGCTCGGCGTCGGCCTCGCCCTGTGGGTGTTCGCGCGCGAGAACGTCGAGTACGCGATCGTCGAGGTCGGCATCGGCGGCACTCGCGACGCCACGAACGCGCTCCAGTCGCCCGACAAGCTCTGCGTCATCTCGGCCGTCGGTCTCGACCACACCGAGCTGCTCGGCGACTCGGTGGACGCGATCGCCGCGCACAAGGCCGGCATCGTGGGCGAGGGCAACACCGTCGTCGTCGTCGACCAGGACGAGGACGTGCTGGACGTGGTGCGCGAACGGGCCCGCGAGGTCGACGGACGCGTCGTCGTGGCCACGCCCGTCGCGAGGGCGCACTACCAGGAGCGCAACCAGGCGCTGGCACGGGCCACCGTCGAGGTGCTGGCGGATCGGGACGGGTTCACGATGCCCGAGGTCGCGGTCTCGGAGACCCCGCCCGCACGGTACGAGCGTTTCGCGTCGGGCGGTCGCCGGCTCGTGCTCGACGGTGCGCACAACCCGCAGAAGGTGGCCGCACTCGTGGATGCGCTCGGGGCCGACGGCGTGAACTCGGCCGCGGCGATGGTGACCTTGCTCCAGGCTCCGGACACGAAGCTGGCGGCCACGCTGTCCCTGCTCGCCCCCGTGGTCACCCACCTGATCGTGCCCGACTACGAGCTCGGGGACGGCGACAAGGTCAAGCGCTCGTTCCCTGCCGAGGTGGTCGTCGAGCAGGCGCGTGCGCTGGGGATCAGCGCCGAGGTCGTACGCGGTCCGGAGGAGGGTCTCGCGTTGCTCCTCGCCCGGCCGGAGTGCGATCTGGTCGTGACGGGCTCCCTGTACCTGGCGTCGCTCGTACGTCCGCTGGTGCTGTCTGCCTGGGGTCTGGCGGTCGTCACGTTCTGACGCGGGGATGGCGTTGTTCGGTGGGCGAAAGATAATGGCCGCATGACCGATCCGATCGAGACGATCCGCCGACTGCTGGCTGAGCGCGTGCCGGCCGACCGGCCGGCGTTCGTGGGGGTCGACGGCCTGAGCTGCGCGGGCAAGACGACGTTCGCGGACCGGCTGGCGCGCGAGCTCGACGGCGACGTCGTCCACGGCGACGACATGTCCAGACCGGGTCGCCCCTTGTGGGAGCACGAACGGTTCGTCGACGAGGTCTACGGACCGGTGCGTGCTGACGGGATGGCGACCTACCGCCGCTGGCACTGGACGAGCCAGGAGCCCGGCGAGCAGCTCACCGTGACGCGCGCGCCGGTGATCGTCGAGGGCATCCACGTGACCGACGCGGCCGTCGAGGTGCCCTGGGACGTACGGGTCTGGGTGAGCGTCGACGAGGACGTACGGATCGAGCGCGCCCAGGAGCGCGAGGGCGGCGCCCGGTGGGAGTGCTGGTCGACGAACTGGATGCCGCAGGAAGCTGCGTACGTGGCGGCTCAGCACCCCGAGACCCGGGCCGACGTCCTCGTGAACGGCGCCTCGTGACGCTCGACCTCAACGCCGACCTGGGGGAGTCGTACGGGTCGTGGAGCACAGGTGACGACGAGGCCCTGCTCGACGTCGTGACCAGCGCCAACGTGGCCTGCGGGTTCCACGCGGGCGATCCGGTGACGATGGTGCGCACCTGTCTCGCCGCGGCGGCGCGAGGGGTGACCGTCGGAGCGCACCCCTCCTACCCCGATCTCGTGGGCTTCGGCCGACGTCACATGGAGCTGTCGGCCGAGGAGGTAACGGCTTCGGTGATCTACCAGCTGGGCGCCCTGGATGCGAGCTGTCGGGCTGCGGGAACGAGGTTGGCGTACGTGAAGCCGCACGGCGCGCTGTACCACGACGTGTCCCGCGATCCCGCTCTGGCCAGGGCATTCATCCTTGGCGTCGTCGCGGTGGGGCGGCTCGCCGTCCTCGGTCCGGCGGGGTCCGAGCTGCTGACGGCGGCCTCGGAGCTGGGCCTGCGGACGGCTGCTGAGGTCTTCGCCGATCGCGGCTACCGGGCGGACGGCTCCCTCGTACCGCGCGGCGCGTCGGGCGCGATCGTCGACGACGCGGACGCGGTCGCCGAACGGGTGGTGGGCATGGTGACTGCGGGGACTGTACGGGCGGTCGACGGCACTTTCGTACCTGTCGTCGCGGACTCGATCTGCCTGCACTCGGACACGCCGGGAGCGGTCGCGCTGGCACGTCGGGTGCGTGTGGCGTTGGAGAGCGCCGGCGTCGAGCTGGGTCCCTTCGCATGAGGCTGCTGCCGAGCGGGGAGCGGGCCCTGCTCGTGGAGCTGTCCGACCTCGACGAGGTCCTGGCGCTGGCGGAGGCTGTACGGGGTTTGGCCGGCATCGAGGATGTCGTGCCGGGTGAGCGGACGCTGCTCGTCACCGTGGCTGTTCCCGGCGATCTCGAGCCCGTCCGACGGGCGCTGCCCGAGATGACCGGAGCGTCGGTGTCGGTCGTCGCAGGAGCTCGTGCCCTCAAGATCCGCGTCACGTACGACGGGCCGGACCTGGCGGACGTCGCGGCGCAGACGGGGCTGACGGTGGCCGACGTGATCGCAGCCCACCAAGCCACCCCGTGGCGCGTCGGCTTCGGCGGCTTCGCGCCAGGTTTCGCGTACCTCGTCGACGGCGACCCGCGGCTCGAGGTCCCGCGACGACCGGAGCCGCGTCCGAGCGTCCCCGCGGGATCAGTAGGGCTCGCCGGCCGGTACTCCGGCATCTACCCGCGCCCATCGCCGGGCGGCTGGCAGCTGATCGGCCACACGGACGCGGCGCTCTTCGACGTCGACGCCACCCCGCCGGCCCTGCTCCAACCAGGCATGACCGTACGGTTCGTTGCCGGGTGATGATGCCTGCGTCGTCCGCGACTTCCGTGGAGTGCGGGTTATCAGGGGGGTGTTCTGGCCCCACCACGGTGACTTCCGTGATCGACGGGTTATGAGATCTGGTCAGCGCTTCATAACCTGTCGATCACGTCAGTCAGCCGTGCGGCGGCTCGCGACACCTCCCGTAACCCTCACTTCACGGAAGTCGCTGGTATCGGCGGCAAACGGAGGGATGACCGCGGCGAGCCCCGCCTTGTAGCGGCGTTCAGCCTCATGCACTGCGTCGTGATGTCCGAGCCGATCGGCCAGGAAGGCGCCGGATGTTGTGCCGGGCACCCGCGTCCCGTCGATGTCGAAGCACACCGCCCCACGCCCCCTCGACACGGTCTGCACCGGAAACGCTATCCGCGCCACCTCCGACTGATGCTGCAACCGAAGTTCTTCGGGATATGAGTGGGCCAAAGTGACGCCGAAGCCACCGATGCGAAGTTGTTCGGGTCATGAGGCCCCGCGAGCCCTCCACAAGCCGAAGAACTTCGCTTTGCCTCTCGACGCGCAGTCTCGGAGTCGCCATAACCCGCACAACTTCGGCCGCGCGCTCCTGGGAGGTGGCTCCCACCTATGGTTGCCCCATGGCTGAGGTGGTCGTCGTGGCGCCGGGGCCGCTGACGCTCATCCAGGACAGTGGGCGACCGGGCTACGCGTCGATGGGCGTCAGCCGGTCGGGTGCGTTCGATGTCGGGGCGTACGAAGTGGGCCGGCGGCTGCTCGACAACCAAGCCGACGCGGCCGCGCTCGAGGTGCTGCTCGGTGGCCTGACTGTACGTGCCACTGCGGCGACCCGGGCCGTGATCACGGGTGGACTCGTCCAGGCGACTGCTGCCGATCGCGCCGTCGGGTACGGCGAACCCTTCTACCTGCTGCCGGGTGAGGTGCTGACGCTCGGACACTGCACGCGGGGCATCCGCGCGTACGTGTCCTTCGCTGGGGGCATCGACGTGGCCCCCATCCTCGGGTCGCGCGCGACGGACACGCTCTCGGGCATCGGACCCCGACCACTGGCCGCCGGGGACGTCCTGCCGCTGGGCACGGCGGCACCTCCTACTCGCGCCACAGTCGCTCCGCTCACTCCGCCCGCCGATGGCCTCGTCACGCTCGACGCCCTACCCGGACCCCGTACGGACTGGCTCGCCGATCCCGGCCTGGCAGGCGAATGGACGGTCGCCCCGGACTCGAACCGCGTCGGCGTCCGGCTCACGGGTCACGCGTGGGACCGATCCCAGCCGGGTGAAGTCCCTAGCGAGGGCGTCGTTCGGGGAGCCGTTCAGCTTCCTTCGGACGGGAGACCGGTCATCTTCGGCCCGGACCATCCGACCACGGGCGGCTACCCGGTGGTCGGCGTCCTGACGGACGCGTCGTGCGACCTGCTGGCTCAGTTGAGACCGGGACAGCGCGTTCGGTTCCGCACCCTGGCGAAGTAGAGCACGATAGGCCGAGAATGCACTGCGGCGGTCTTCGCCGATCGAGGTGCAGGCGTCAGGTTTTTGAGATACCTTGACGTCAAGATTGTTGGGCCGCGAGTTTCGAGGGAGTTCCGATGGGCAAGATCAAGGTGCAGGGTACGGTCGTCGAGCTCGACGGCGACGAGATGACGCGGATCATCTGGCACTTCATCAAAGACCGCCTGATCTACCCATACCTCGACGTCAACCTCGACTACTACGACCTCGGCATCGAGAACCGCGACGCCACGAACGACCAGGTGACGATCGACTCCGCCAACGCGATCAAGAAGCACGGCGTCGGCGTGAAGTGCGCGACCATCACCCCGGACGAGGCCCGCGTCGAGGAGTTCGGCCTCAAGGAGATGTGGAAGTCGCCCAACGGGACGGTCCGCAACATCCTCGGCGGCGTGATCTTCCGCGAGCCGATCATCATCTCGAACATCCCCCGGCTGGTACCGGGCTGGACGAAGCCGATCGTCATCGGCCGTCACGCGCACGGCGACCAGTACAAGGCGCAGAACTTCAAGGTCCCCGGCGCCGGTGTCGTCACCATCACCTACACGCCCGAGGACGGCTCGGCCCCGATGGAGTTCGAGGTCGCCAAGTTCGGACCCGACGGCGGCGTCGCGATGGGCATGTACAACTTCAACAAGTCCATCGAGGACTTCGCCTACGCCTCGCTGAACTACGGCCTGCTGCGCAACTACCCGGTCTACCTGTCGACGAAGAACACGATCCTCAAGGCGTACGACGGTGCGTTCAAGGACATCTTCCAGGCTGTGTACGAGAAGGACTTCAAGACCGAGTTCGAGGCACGCGGCCTCACGTACGAGCACCGTCTCATCGACGACATGGTCGCCTCGGCCATGAAGTGGGAGGGCGGCTACGTCTGGGCCTGCAAGAACTACGACGGCGACGTGCAGTCCGACACGGTGGCGCAAGGCTTCGGCTCGCTCGGCCTTATGACCAGCGTCCTCATGACCCCCGACGGCAAGACGGTCGAGGCGGAGGCGGCGCACGGCACCGTGACCCGTCACTACCGCATGCACCAGCAGGGCAAGCCGACGTCGACGAACCCGATCGCCTCGATCTACGCGTGGACCGGTGGCCTCAAGCACCGCGGCGCGCTCGACAACACCCCCGACGTCGTTGCCTTCGCCGACACGCTCGAGCGGGTCTGCGTCGAGACGGTCGAGTCGGGCAAGATGACCAAGGACCTCGCGCTCCTGGTCGGCCCGGAGCAGGCCTGGCTCACCACCGAGGAGTTCCTCGCGGCGATCGACGACAACCTGAAGTCCGCGCTGGCCTGAGCGCCCATCGAGCTGTACGTGCTCAGCCCCGTCCTCACATCGAGGGCGGGGCTGAGAACTTTCTACGACTTCTCTGTCGCGGAACGGAGATCGGTTACCGTGACGCGACCGGTACCCCAGAGGAGCCACCATGCGTACTCCGCGCCTCGCCGCCGCGATGCTTGGCTGCGTTGTCGCTCTGAGTCTCGCTGCCTGCGGCCAAGCGCAGCCTGCCGCCCTGTACCGCGCCCATGACGATCCCGCCCTGCGCGCCCATGTACAGACGACGGCGCGGGGGGTTCCGGCAGAACCGACGACGGGCCAGCTGTGGAGCTCGTTCCAGTCGTCGCTTGCCTCCGCGAGGACCATGCATGTGAGCGGAACCGTCCACATGGCCAAGCGGGAGGCGACCGTCGACCTGTCCGGTGCCTGCGACAACAGCAACGACAAGTCCACGATCACGCTGGGCCTCGAGAGCTTCGAGGTGACCACGGTCGCCGGGACGTACTACATCAAGGCGAACACCGCGTACTGGAAGGCCAGGGGGCTGACGCAGGACCAGATCGGCGCGATCGGCAGCCGCTACATGGCGACGACCGACGCGACGATGGGCCAGTTCAACGTCAGCGCCATCGTCGGTTCGCTGAAGACGACCCAAGCCGTCAGCGACGGCATGGGCGTGATCGCGGAGAAGACGGCCCTCAACGGGCATCCCGTCTACCTCTTCTCGGTGTCGACGAAGTCGGGTCGGATGACGATCTGGGTCACCGACACGGCGTACACGCTGCTTAAGATCCGGCTCGAGTCGCCGGACGGTACGGACGAGTTGGTCTTCTCCGACTGGAACGTACCGGTCGCCTTCACCGCGCCGCCGGCCGCACAGGTCATCAGGCTGTAGCGAGCCGCTGCTTCGCCGGAGTTCGGGGTCTTCCTCGCGCGCATCCTGGGCGACGTGTAGGGCGGGTGTGAACGCCATCATCAGCGTGTCACGCAATGTCCATGTGATTGTGCAAAAGGAGCCCCGCCTCTCAGCGCGGTCGCTAACCTGGCGTCACTCATCCCAGGAGTCGACATGCCCGGCAGTCGCCGTTCACGTGTTCTTGCAGTGCTTCTGGCCGCCGCGCTCTCACTGACCGGGTGCACCCTTGTGCCCCTGGCCGGCACCATCGCCGCGCAGGCCTCTGCGAAGGCCTCTGCGAAGGGGCTGTGGGATTCGACTCTGCAGATGCTGGCTGCCGCGAGATCAGCCCGCGTGAAAGGCACCGTGAGCACCCCAACCTCGACCCAGGACCTGGAGATCGTGGGAACGCGGGACGGCACCAACTCGTGGACAAGGTTCACGACGAACGGCGCCACAGGTGAGGTGATCATCCTGGGCGACGTGCGCTACACGAAGGGCGATGCGGCGTTCTGGAAGTCGGGCGGTGTTACGGACGAGCTGGCTGCGAAGATCGGCACGAAGTACGTCAAGGCGTCGCCGGAGAAGGCCGCCGGTACGAAGTCCATCGGCGACGAGATCGATGTGGTCACAAAGGCGACCGCCCTGGAGGCGGACATGTTCCCTTTCACCGTCGAGAACACGGTGCTGAACGGCAGGTCGGTGTATCTGTTGACCAGGTCTCTGCTCACCTACGACCAGAACGTCTGGATCGCGGCAGACGGTACGGGCGAACTGCTGAGATTCCAGCAGCCCGGCACGACATCGATAGATCTCACCTTCTCCGAGTGGGACACAGTCCTTCCGTGGACCACACCACCGGCTGACCAGGTGTACTCCCGGTAGGGCGGGGGTGGGGAGAGGTTTTGTACGGGTGAAGTCCCCTCCTCAGCGGGATAGGTCCTCTCCGGAACCTGACGTTGCGCTTGCCTCGATAGACTCCCCCCGTGACTGACCCAGACAGTACGAGCCGGGGTGCGGCATGAGCCCTGTTCTGCAGGACATCCTGCTGATCCTCGTCTTCATCCTCGTCGGAGGCGTGTTCGCCGCCGCGGAGATGTCGTTGGTCAGCCTTCGTGAGGCCCAGCTCAAGCAGCTCGCCGCGCGGGGCAAGCGCGGCGCGAAGGTCGCCGAGCTGGCGGCCTCGCCGAACCGGTTCCTGTCCGCCGTACAGATCGGTGTGACGTTGTCGGGGTTCTTGTCAGCTGCGTTCGGAGGCGCGACGCTGGCCGAGTTCCTGGCTCCCGTGTTCGTCCGGTGGGGTGCACCCCAGAGCATCGCGGGCACACTCGCGCTGATCGTCATCACCATCGCCATCTCGTACTTCGCCATCGTGCTCGGCGAGCTCGCCGCCAAGCGCCTTGCGATGCAGCGCGCCGAGGCTTTCGCCATGGCGTTGGCGCCGCTGGTCGACACGATCGCGAAGGCTGTACGTCCGCTGATCTGGTTCCTCGGTGTCTCGACGAACGCCGTCGTGCGGCTGTTCGGTGGCGACCCGAACGCGGGGCGCGAGCAGGTCTCCGAGCAGGAGATCCGAGCGCTCGTCAGCGGTTCGCAGTCGTTCGGCGTCGAGGAGCGCAACATCGTCGAGCAGCTGTTCGACGCCGGTGAGCGGTCGCTCCGCGAGGTGATGGTGCCGCGCACCGAGGTCGACTTCCTCGCGGGGTCGATGCCGGCGCACGCCGCCCTGCGCGCTGTCCAGGGCGCGCCGCACAGCCGCTACCCGGTGACCGGCCAGACCGTCGACGAAGTGCTCGGCTTCCTCCACGTGCGAGACCTCATGGACCTCGACTCCTCGACGCGCAACGCGCCCGTGTCGCGCCTCGTACGTCCCGTCATCTCCCTGCCCGAGACCGTCAAGATCCTCCACGCGCTGACTGAGATGCGTCGTACGAACTCGCAGCTCGCGATCGTGCGCGACGAGTACGGCGGCACGGCGGGCATCGTGACGCTTGAGGACCTCGTCGAGGAGCTCGTCGGCGAGATCCAGGACGAGTACGACGTCGCGCACGTGTCGATCGTGCGGCTGTCCGGCTCCGTC
>Ga0182021_10007299_pt1 | contig 13089 bp, 8 predicted proteins | sample 612E3MmetaG_FD_120493 | JGI IMG/M metagenome (GOLD analysis project Ga0182021, IMG submission 120493) | Permafrost microbial communities from Stordalen Mire, Sweden - 612E3M metaG (Illumina Assembly) | ecosystem: Environmental > Terrestrial > Soil > Wetlands > Permafrost | place: Sweden... | reverse complement strand
CAAGAAGAAATAGGGGAGATCTTTGATGGGAACCCTGAGAGGGTTCCCATCCCCTCCCGCGATGGTACGCGGCCAGCAAAGCTGGCCGCGTACCACGCGATCAGAACCGGATGCCCACGAACGTGCGGATGACCTGGGCGGCGTTGGCGTCCTCGGGGTGGTTCCAAAGGACGTCACCGACGCTGCCATAGGGCCGGCTCAGCGCTGCCATGGGCCAGAACACGCCCCAGGTGAAACCCGCGTAGATGTTCTCGCGCAGGTTGCGGTACTGCAGGCCGAGATCCATCTCGATGCCATAGTTGACCGAGTTGCCGGGCGTCGACACCGGCACCGGCGCCAGGCTGTAGATGATGGAGCCCGAGACGCCGACCTCGCGCTCTTTCTTCGAGTCGAGGTCGAGCCAGTAGGCGATGCTCGGCTTGAAGTAGATCGCGTTGCTGACCGTGCCGAGAATCCGGCGGTAGAGGATCTCGTCCACGTGGTACTCGGGCGAGAAGTGGAAGTCGTTCAGGTTGCGGTCACCGGCCGGCTGGGGCACGAACTTCCAGCGGTAGTTGAGGTAGGGATAGTACGATGGATTGGCGGACGTTCCGGCGCCGGCCAACTCGGCCTGATCGCCGGTGGCGCCGCCGGTCTCGAAGCCGATGAACAGGGAGTCGCTGTAGAGCCGAAGCTCGCTGGCCAGGACCCAGCCCGCCTGCAGGATGGTGAGCCCTTGGTCGTTGAGATTGGTGTTGTTAACGCGTAGCGGACCGGCGTTGCCCAGCTTGCCGGCGAGCATGGTGCCCTCGAATTCCAAGGTGAGGGCTTTCCAGCCGAGCTTGAACCACAGGCTGGGGATGAAGAGCAGGGCGTTGACGTTGGTGGTGAGGGAGTTGCCGAGGTCGTTGGCCGACAGCGGCACGTTGGCGCTTTGGGCGCTGTTGAAATACGGCGTGCCCGAGGCCGGCGAAATGCTGTACGTTGCGTAGTCCTGGGAGCGATATACTAGCTGCGCGCCGTAGTTGACCACCACGTCTCCGGAGGCGATGCGCTCGCGCCAAGTCCGGTCGTCGTCGACCTTGGTGAGGGCGGCGGTGAACTGGGTGACGTCGTCCTTCTGGGTGAGGTCGAGGGGAAAGCCGCCGATGTTCTTCTGGCCGAGATCGGTGTAGCCCAGGTCGTAGCCTTGCGCGCCCCAGTCCAAGGAGAGGGCAAGCTGGTGGCCGTAGACCGTGGTCAGCATCATCAGCCGGTCCACCGTGGTCCCGCCCTCGCAGTCGGCGCAGTCGCCACGGTTGAAGTACATGCCGCGGCCGAAATGCCAGGGCATGCGGCCGAAGCGCAGCGAGCCGAGCTCGGTGTCGATTTCGCCCCAGGCCCGCTTGGCGAGAATGCTCGCGGCGTAGCTGTTCTGGGTGTTTGAAAGCACGTCCGCCGGCGCGGTGGCGCTGGTTTGCCCGACGCCGGTGTTCTGGTTCGGGATGTAAGGGTTCACCAGGGAGTCGGGCGTCGAGCCGAGGATGAGGTTGTCGAACACGTCGAACTGGCTGCGCACGCGCACCTGGTCGGAGATGTTGATGGTGGGCTCGATGCGCAGGCGCATGTTGGCGTTGCCCAGCGATTGGTCAGGGCATCCGATAGTGTTCGCACCAGCATTGGGAGAAGCGGTCAGGCACTGGCTCGCGGTGGGGAAAGGCGGCAGGGCCGGGACAGGCCCCGCGCCGTTGTAGCCCTGGTCCATGTTCATCTTGTGCAGCCAGTCGGTGCGCATGCGGTAGTAGCCGTCGAACTCGACCACCTTGGTGCGGCGGCGGGCCTGTTCGAGGTAGCCGCTGTCGCTCTCCTTGGCGGGAGTGGCTTTCTCCTCGGCGTCAGGGGCATTCTCCGCCGGTCCTTCTTCCTTGTCCTCGTGGGGCGCCCCCGCGCCGCCAGGGTGCCCCATGCCGGGGCCCATGCCGGGGCCCATGCCGCCCATCTGCGCCCACGCGGGAGCCGACCCGACGAGCGCGAGCGTGAAAGGCAGGCCAGTCGCCAGCCAGGGAAGCCATTTGCCTGCCTTGTCGGACATTCCTATAACCTCTATCGTTCTTGGGGTGCGCAAAACCAGTGCGCCCTTATAGCAAGAGCCTGCTGCCGCGGGAAGCTGACTTTCCCATCCCAGTTTCATCAGAAAACTAGCCTCGCCTCCGCCCTGGCCGCGACGTCCGCCTGCGCGGGCCTCTAATCGTACTCGCGAGCCCAAAATTCTAATGCTGCCACCTCTCCTGCTGCTCGTCATCGAGTAGAGTAGTGGGGTGACATCTTCTTCGATTCGACGTGCGTGCGGGCAGCTCCTTTCCGTGGGATTCGACGGGACAGCGGCGCCGGCCGAGTTGCTCGGCCGCATCGCCCGTTCCGAGGTGGGCGGCGTGATGCTTTTCCGCCCCAACATCGAGAATCCCGCGCAGGTCGCGGCGCTGGTTTCCTCGCTGCGCAAGGCGAGCCCTTCCCAGGCCCAGCTCGTGGTCTCCGTCGATCAGGAAGGCGGCCGCGTGCAGCGCCTGCGCGCCCCGCTCACCGCGTGGCCGGACATGGGCTCGGTAGCCGCGGCTGGCGACGTTGCTCGCACGCGCGCGGTGGGCCTGGCCCTGGGCGGCGAGCTGGCCGCGCTCGGCATCGGCTGGAATTTCGCTCCCGTGCTCGACGTGCACACCAATCCCCAAAACCCGGTCATCGGCAACCGCGCGTTCGGCAGCCGGCCGGAGCAGGTCACCGATCATGCGTTGGCCTTCTGGCGCGGACTGCACGACGCCAAGGTACTGGGCTGCGGAAAGCACTTCCCGGGTCATGGCGACACCCAATCCGATTCGCACCTCGAGCTGCCCAGCGTGGCCCACGACGACGAGCGCCTGCATTCCATCGAGCTGGTCCCCTTCGCCGCTGCGTGCCGCGCCGGCATCGAGGCCTTGATGACTGCGCATGTCCTCTACCCGGCGTGGGACGCCGACATGCCGGCGACCCTGTCGCGGCGGATCGTCCACGACATGCTGCGCGGCGAGCTGGGCTACCTCGGCCTGCTGGTCAGCGACGATCTCGGCATGGCCGCGGTGGCCGACCACCACGCCATTGAATCCCTGGTGGTCGAGAGTCTGCTCGCCGGCGTCGATCATTTCCTGGTGCGCGAGCCGCTCGACCGGCAGGCGCGCGCCTTCGCGGCGTTGGTCACGGCGGCCGAGACGAAGGCGGCCGTCCGCGCGCGGGTCGAGGAGAGTGCCGCACGCGTGGCCCGCTTCAAGGCCGGCCTGCGCGTGCCCATGCCCGCGCCTGTCGAGGCCCTGCCGGCCTTGTTTGGGAGCAAGGAGAACCAGGCGCTCGCGGCGTCGTTTGCCCGCGTGGCCTTCCTGTCCGTTGCGGATTCCCCGGTGGCCGACGCCTGACGACGTGGACCGGGAACGTCCCTGATCTTCCTTCTGCGGTTTTCCTCGCGGTCCGCGCGCGGTCTGCTATGAACGGCGGCCGTGCAGGCCCTCATCTTCGATTGTGACGGAACCCTGGCCGACACCATGCCGGCGCACTACCAAGCCTGGGTCGAGATCCTGCGGCCGCATGGGGTGGTGTTTGCGGAGGATCGTTTTTACTCGATGGGCGGCATGCCGACCGGCAAGATTCTCGATACCCTCTTTGCCGAGGTGGGCAGGATTCCCGATGTGGTGGCGCTGACCCGCCAGAAGGAAAGTGCCTTCATCGAGAAACTGGGTGAGATCCGTCCCATCGAGAAGGTCGTGGACATCGCGCGCCGGGCGCGAGGCAGGACGCCCATGGCCGTGGCGTCGGGTGGGCACCGTCACATGGTGGAGATGACCCTGCGCCAGATCGGGATTCTCGACTGGTTTTCCGTGGTCATCGCGGCGGAAGATACCGCCCGGCACAAGCCCGAGCCGGATGTCTTCCTGGAGGCCGCGCGCCGTCTGGGTGTCGCCCCCGGCCTGTGCACGGTCTACGAGGACACCGACCTGGGCGTCGAGGCCGCGCGGCGGGCGGGCATGGGCTGGGTGGACGTGCGCAGCTTGTGAACTGGGCTCCCGCATGTCGGCGGTTGCCGACATGTCGCGTAGGAAGGCTTGCTTACGCATTTGTGAATGGGCGAACCGCCGTGCTAAACCCAATGGGTTCTGGTTGGAGTCGTGTCTTTCCGTCAGGAATCACGCCAGGTCAGCGGGGGCGAGTGAGTTTCACCAGAGGAGGACACCCGATGCGAGCTGAGAAATATTTCGGCTGCCTGGCGGCGGCGACGCTGGCGATGCTGGCCAGCGCGGCTTGCGCGCCTATCGTGCGCCGGGATATCTCGTCAGCCGGCGGGGGGGCATCCGGTGGCGGAGGTGGTGATCCTTCCGGCGGCGTGACGGGCACGGGCGGCGGCGACCCTTCCGGCGGCGTGACGGGCACGGGCGGCGGCGATCCTTCCGGTGGCGTGACGGGCACCGGAGGCGCGACCGACACGGGAGGTGTTACCGACACGGGCGGGGTGACGGGCACAGGTGGTGTGACGGGCACGGGCGGGGTGACCACCACGGGCACCACCACCGGTGTGGGTGGGCTGGGTGGCACCACGAGCACCGTTTGCGGCGTGAACACGAGCTACGGCTGGGCCTCCACGCCATCCCTGATGGACCCCGTATCCGACGGCAGCCACAGCCTGGTCGGGATCAAGGCCCCGTCCCTGGTCTTCTACAACAGCAAGTATCACGTCTTCGCGACGGTGCTGAACACGGCCGGCACCCCGACCATCGAGCACATCCAGTTCGCCGACTGGCCCAACGCGACCTCGGCCACCGTCGAGTATCTGGACAACACCAAGGCTTTTGGCAGCGGGCGGTCGCAGCCGCAGATTTTCTACTTCAACGCCAAGAAGACCTGGTATCTGATTTCCCAGGGACCGGCACCTGCGTACTCGACCAACGCCGATCTCGGCATGACCGCGAACTGGACCGCGCCGACGAACTTCTACGCCAGCACGCCGACCATCGTCACCCAGAACGCGGGCTCGGGGGGCATCGGCTGGACCGACTTCTGGATCATCTGCGACGCCACCAACTGCTTCATGTTCTTCACCAACCAGAAGGGATATCTTTTCCGCAGCCAGACCTCGGCCGCGAATTTCCCCAGCGGGTTCGGCGATCCGGTTGTCGTGATGCAGAGCTCGTACCTGGTGCAGGGTGGACGCATCTACAAGGTCAGCGGCGGCAGCATCGCCTATCTCATGCTCATCGAAGGCACGGGCAGCGGTGGCGCCTACATCGGGGCCTGGAGCGCCACCGCCCTCGACGGCAAGTGGACGGCGCTCGCGGAGACCGAGGCGAACCCCTTCGCCCACGCCACCAGCACCGCCAGCGGTTCCGGCGGCAACATCACGTTCGCCGGCACCGTGTGGACCTGGGACGTGGGCCACGGCGAGCTGGTGCGCAGCACCTACGACGAAACCATGACCGTCGACAACTGCAACATGCGCTACCTGTACGCGGGCAAGGATCACTTCGCCGCCGCCAAGGCCGAGCCCTACCCGTGGAAGCTCGGCCTGCTCGTGCGCAGCAAGTAGCTGGTTTCCTACTTCGGCAGCAGGTCGGCAATGGTGGTGTTGCCGATGCGCGCCTTGCGCGCTTCTTCCAGGTCGGCAATCAAGGCCGCCAGCTCCGGCGCGGTGTTGCCTTGCGCCGCCTCCAGGTCGGTGGAGCGGAATGCGGCCAGCACCTCGTCGAGGGAAATGCGGTTGGCGGGACGGCCGGGGATGAAGCCTTCCCGGTCACCGGCGACCTGGGCCAGCAGCCCGCGCGCCCGTAACCGCCCCGTGACGCGATCGATGACGTCGACGGACACGCCGAAATCGCGGCTCAAGGTGGCCCGGTCGACGCCGCGGCCGCCCTTTTCGTAGTTGGCGGCCACCGCGGACAGCAGCTGTGCCGCAACCAGGCCGTTGATGGGCTCGTCGTCGCTGCGCCGGCGCTCCTCGGCTTCGAGCAGCCTCAGGTTCTGGATGGCGTTGGCGATCTCGGCGCCCATCAGGACCAGCCACCAGGAAATGTAGATCCACAGCAGCAGGAGCGGGATGAGGGCAAGGGGTCCGTAGACGCCGCCGTAGCTGGTCAGAAGCGCGCGCTTGGCGAAGTGGACGAACCCCCACTTCAAGCCCTCGAGCGCGAAGCCGGTGGTCAGGGCTCCGGCCAGGGCGGCGTACCAACGTACGCGGATGTTGGGCAGCAGCCAGTTGATGAGGAAGAGGCCGACAAACTGGATGAGCAGCGGGCCGAAGAAGCGCGCGGCGCCTCCGCTGCCGATGAGCTTGCCCGACCAGTAGAGATAGGCGCCCGCGAGCACCGGCACGAGGGTGACGAGGGGATAGAAGATCATGAACTTGCGCATCAGGGTGCGCCGCGTGGCCACGCGCCAGATGGTGTTGAACGTCTCCTCGATGGTGAAGAAGAGGTAGAAGGTGGTGGCCACGGCGAAGATGAGGCCGATGGCGCCGGTCGCGCCCGTCGCCACCTTGTCCGAGAAGGCTTGCAGGTGATCGACGACGCCTTGCATGTCCGGGAGGATCTGGGTCGAAAGGAAGTCGACGAGGTGCGACTCGACATCCAGGCTGCGCGTCTGGCGCAGCCCCGCGAAGACCAGGGCCAGGAGCGGTACCAGCGACAGGGTCGTCTGGTAGGTCAGGGCCGCGGCCTGCTGCGGGCAGCGATCGGTCAGCCACTGCTTGAGGATGCGGACGCCGAGCCGGCTGACGTAGACCCCGGCGCGCGCACGGCGCGAAATGACCTTGGCCATCTCGCCCGAGGGCATGGCGCCCTCGAGGACGGTCTTGATCTGGTAGAGCGTCCGCCGCATCTTCCCGCCAGTTCACCACAGGCCCCGCGAAAAGCCCAGATCTGGCGCCGGGAGCGGCGAGTGCCCCTCACCCACCTCGCTCGCGCTCGGCGGCCTCTCTCAAAGGGGAGACTCGGTCAAAAGAGCATTGCGCCGTTGAGCCCGACCACTTTCAGGGATGAAAAACCACTCGGGACGTCGCCGCAGACATCGTTCAGGCAATAGCTGGAGGGGCTGTGGATGCTGACGCTCAGCAAGCCACCGAAGGCGATACGCCCGACCCAGAAGAAGGCGCCGGCGTTGAGCCCGTAGAGGAAGCCGCTTTCGCTGTAGGTGTCATCCGGGCTCCCGTCGTTGTAGCTGATGGTCACCGGCATGTCGTACCACCCGAGCCGGGGCCCGACGACGAAATCGACTTGCGGCAGAGCGAAATGGAAAAGCGGGCTGAAGGTAAACCCTACCAACCCCCCGCTGGCGCTAGATCCCGTGCCTGGCGAGCTAAGGTTCAACACGTCGATGCTCAGCTCACCGTTGAGCGAGACGAACGGGCCAACGTAGAACCCGAACAGGCCACCTAGGCGAAGGCTGGTGTCCATGCCCGTGGCGGCATCGCCGGTCGGGATGCTCAGGCCAAGGTAGGGCAGAAAGAGAAAGCCACGGTGGTGGACGATTTCGGGCGGCGGTGCATAGGCCGGCGGCGGCGCGTAGCCCGGTTGCGGCGGGTAGTAGCCCGGCTGCTGGTACTGCTGCGGCTGCTGGTACGGTTGCGGTTGCTGGTACTGCTGGGGATACTGCTGCGGCTGCTGGTATGGCTGGGGTTGCTGCTACGGCTGGGGCTGCTGATACGGCTGCGGCTGCTGGGGCTGCGGGTATTGCTGGGGTTGCTGGTACTGCTGCGGGTACTGCTGGTAGCCAGGCTGGGCGGGATACTGCTCGGGCGCGGCCTGCGCGCTCGCGGCTCGTGGCGCCAGCGAACCCATCAGCAGAACACCCAAGGACAAGGCAAACGGTCGAACCAGTGCGCGCATTGTAACCTCCAGGATTGGTCTACCTTTGTATCACGGATCGCGCATTCTCGCTCGACAGCGCGGCCTTCCACGCCGCAAAACCGCCGCCCGCGCGCGCCGCCCGCACGGTGGCGAGGCCTTCGGCGGCGCCACCCTGAGCCAGGCGGTATTCGATCCACGCCCACTTGGGCGAGTCGCCGCCAACCTTGACGCGCCCGCGCATGCCGGTGCGCAGGCGGGCGAGCCTCGCTTCCAGGCTCGCGATGTCCGCGAAGGGCGCGCCGTCGAGCGGCGTGTTCCGCTTGGCCACGAAGGAGGCGACGGCGAGCACCAGCCGGGGCGCGATGGCGGCCAGCTCGATGGCGAAGCGGACGAGCTCGTCCACGTCGGCCATGGTTTCCCCGGGCAGGCCCAACATCGTGTAGAGCTTCATCCCGGCCATGCCGTGCGCTTGGCACAGCCGTGCCGCATGGAGCAGATTCTCCTCGCTGGTGCCGCGCTGGATCTGGTCACGCAGCCGCTGGGACGCCCCGTCGGCGGCCGTGGTCAGCGTGCGATAGCCGCCGGCCGCGAGCAGAGAGACCAGCTCGTCGTCCAGTCGATCGGCGCGCAGGCTGGAAACGCCGACGCCACGGCCCGAGTCGACGAGGGCGGACAGGATCTCGGGTAGGCGAGGGTGGTCGGTGACCGCGGCCCCCACCAGCCCCACGCGCCGGGCGTAGTCCGGGATTCTGGCCAGGACCTGCTCTGGCGTGGCCTTACGCATGCCACCGTTGGTCGACCGGCGCATCACGCAGTAGGTGCAGGTGCGGCTGCACCCGCGCGCCGCCTCGATCAAGAACATGTTCGCCAGCTCCGTGTGGGGCGTGACGATCTGGGAATGGGCCGGCAGGCGCGCGTTGCTGGCGGCAAGGACGGGAGGCGGCCGTTCGCCGTGGAGCGCGGGCACGAAGAAGCCGGCGGTGACCGCCAGGGTTTCGAGGAGAGCGCGCTTGTCAGGGCTGGCGCGAAACGCCTGCACCAGAGCTGCCACGGCCTCCTCGGCTTCACCCATCACAATCACGTCGGCCAGGGGCGCGGCCGGCACCGGATTGGAGAAGGTGAGCGGCCCCCCCACCACGACCAAGGGCCAGCGCCGGTCATGCACGTCCCGCTCCGTGGCCAGCGCGGGGATGCCGGCCAGGTCGAGGCAATGCACCAGGCCCACGATCTCTAGCTCGTAGGCCAGCGAGAAGGCGACGATGGGAAAATCGGCGATGGGGCGATTCGATTCGTACGTGCACAGGATCTCGCGCGCCGCGGCCGCCGCGGGGACGTCGTCGGGGAGGAAGGCGCGCTCGGCGGCTACCGCGGGCAGGGCGTTGAGCTCGCGGTAGATGGTCTGGAACCCCAGCGAGGACATGCCCACGTGATAGGGGCTCGGGTAGACGAGCGCGACGGGCAGCTCGGCCTGCGCGAAGATCGTGCCTTGTTCGGCGGCGAGACGCGCCTCGCGCAGTTCGCGGAACGACGTCACTTGCCCGGCTCGATGAGGTTGCCGTCGAGGTCGCGGCGCTCGACCTCGGCGAGCTTTTTGAGGGACGACTCGGTGCTGGCGCGATCCCCGACCACGACGATGAGAAAATTGTCCGGCCGCAGGTACTTCACCGCCGTCTTCTTGACGTCATCCCGGTTCACGGCGGCGATCTTGGTCACGAACCCGTCGAGCTCCGTCGGAGGCAGGGCGTAGACCGCGAGCGCCGCCATCTGCGCGGCGAGCTGCGCGGCGGTGGCGAAGCGCGCGGGAAAGGCACCGATGATCTCGTCCTTGGTCTCGGCCAGCTCCTTGTCGGTCACGCCGTCCTGGCGCAGCCTTGCGATTTCCTTGTCGATCTCCGCCACGGCATCCGCCGTGTGCGCGGCCACGAACTCGCCGCCCACGGTCCACGGGCCGGGCGCACGCCGGGCGTCGAACTGCGAGGTCACGCCATAGGTCCAGCCCTTGGTCTCGCGCAGGTTCATGGTCAGTCGCTTGAAGACGCCGCCCAGGAGGTTATTGGTCACCAGGGCGCGGTAGTAGTCGGGGCTCTTGCGTTCGATGGCCGGCAGGCCCATGCGGATGGACGACTGTGGCGCGCCTGGCTTGTCGACGAGGACGATGCGCGGCTTGTCGGGGGCATTGACCTTGGACAATTTGACTGGCGGCACCTTCTTGGGCTTCCAACTCAGAAGCAGCGGCTCGAGCTTGGCGTGGATCTCCTTCTCGGTGATGTCGCCGGACACCACCAGCAAGGCGTTGTTCGGCGCGTAGTAGGTGTCGTAGAAGCGCTTGACGTCGGCGCGAGCGATTTTCCTGAGTGACGCCTCGGTGCCCTGGTCGGGCCAGCCGAAGGGGTGCGCGTCGCCCCACAGGGCGCGGCCAAAGACCTGGCCAGCGACTATGGGCGGGGAATCCTTGCGCTGGGCCAGGGCGGAAACCAGGTTGTCGGTCACGCGGGCAAGCTCGTCCTCGGCGAAGACGGGATTGAGCAGGACATCGGCCCATACCGGCAGGGCGCGGCCCAGGTTCTCCGCCAGCGTCGCGAGCGAAACCGCGGAGGCGTCCCACGCGGCGTAGGTCGTCAGGGTGGCGCCGAGCTGCGCGACCTCGTTGGCGATCTCCGTCGCCGTGCGCTTCTTGGTGCCCTCGTCGAGCATATTCGCCGTCAGGCTGGCGAGCCCGGCCTTGTCCTTGGCGTTGGCGCTGTTGCCGGTCTTCACGACCAGGTCCACGGAAACGAGCGGCAGCTTGTGCGACTCGGCAAGGATGACGGGCAGCCCATTGCGCAGGCGCAGGCGCTTGACCGCCGGCACCTTGAAGGCGTGCTTTACTCCCGGGGCCGGCAGCTTGGCGCGGAAGGCGGCATCGGGGGTGGTGCGCGCGGCGACCTTCACCGGCGGGGGCGCGGCGGCGGCTGGCGCGGGCTTGGCCGCGCCCTCTGGCTTGAGCAGGCGGCCCATGATGGGCGCCTGCGGATTGGGCTCGACGCTGGTGACCACGCGGGCGTTCTTGGCCAGGATCTTCTGCGCCCAGGCTTGCAGGCCTACCGGCGTCGCCTGCTCGTAGCGATCGAGATCGCGGCGCAGGTATGCCGGGTCGCCGGCGAAGACATCGTAGTAGAGCAAGCGCGTGGCAAGACCGGACAGAGGCTCCATGCCGCGCAGCAGATCGGTCTTGATCTGATTTCTCGCTCGTTCGATCTCCTCGACCGTGGGGGGCGCGCTGCGCAGCTTGTCCAGCTCCTCGTCGACGACTTTCTCGATCTCGGCCAGGGTGTGGCCCTGCATGGCGGTGTACGCAATCTCGAACGCGCCGCCGAGCACACGGCTGCCGTGGTGCACGGTCACCGATTGCGCGATCTTGAGCTCGTAGACCAGGCGCTGGAAGAGACGCGAGCTCTTGCCCTCGCCGAGGAGGTTGGCCAGCAGGTCCAGCTCGGCGTCGCCCGGCGCGAACACCGGCACCGTGTTCCACAGCATCCGGCCGCGCGGCAAGTTGATCTTGGCTTCCATGGCCAGCCGTCGCTCGGCCGTTGCCGGCGGCAGCGCGGGCGTGACGATGCGCTCGATGGGCGTCCCGGCGGTGATGGGGCCGAAGTACTTCTCGACCAGGCCCTTGGTGACCCCGGTGTCGATGTCGCCCGCGATGAGCAGCACCGCGTTGCCGGGCGCGTAGTAGCGGTTGAAGAAGTCCTTGAGATCGGCCTCACTGGCCCCGTCGAGATCCTCCATCGCGCCGATCACCTCATGGCGGTAGGGGTGGCCGGCCGGGAAAAGGGCTTCGAGCTCCAGGCGCGCGGCCGCGCCCAGCGGTACGTTCTCGACGCGCTGGCGACGCTCGTTCTTCACCACGTCGCGTTGGTTGACGAACGAGTCGTGGAATGATGCGCGTGCGGAGCCTGCCGGCTTTGCCGGCAGCGAAGCGTCGCGGGAGGGAATGGGAGGGGGAAGGGTGGGGGCCCCCACCCTTCCCCACCCATCCTGACGTTCTAGCAGGAAGCCCATGCGCGAGCTTTCCAGCCACAGGCCGAGCTCGAGTTGGGAAGCGGGCAAGGTCTCGAAGTAGTTCGTGCGATCCGTGCTCGTCGAGCCGTTGCGTGCCGAGGCCCCAGCCTGCCCAAGGTACTTGAAATACGCGTCCTCCGGGATGTGCTTCGACCCCTGGAACATCATGTGCTCGAAGAGGTGCGCGAACCCGGTCTTACCCGCGGCTTCGTCCTTCGAGCCGACCTTGTACCAGATCTCGACATGGGCGATGGGCACGCGGTGGTCGGCGTGGAGGATCACGTCCAGCCCGTTGCCCAGGCGGTAGCGTTCGAAGGCGATGTCGGGCACCGCGGCGGTGGCTGGCTGGCCGAGGAGGAGGCAAATTGCCGCGGCGGCGATCCATGACACACACAAGCGAAAACGCATGACCGGCAGTCTAGCCTATTGTTCCGGCCTATCGGCCTGTTTGGGAACCCTGGGAGGGTTAGCTCTGCACTCGGCACCCACCCCCCGCCCTGCCTCCCCCGCGCTTCGCGCGGCCTCGCCAGCCCTCCCGCGATGGTTCGCTGCCGGCGAAGCCAGCGAAGCGTAGGCTACCCACGCGCCAGGCCGAGGCGCCATGTAGGGCGATTTTGCGGGCGTTTTGACCCTCGAATTCGGACTAGGGCGCTCATGCTTGACGATTGGCTTCCCCATAGACTAGGTTGCGCGCCAAATCAGAAGGAGACTCATGAAACCGCTACGCTACTTGCTCGGTGCATTGGGCGGCGCATTAACCTTGCTGCTGTCCGCTTCTTCGGCCTTGGCATCTGAGACCGATCTCATCCTGCCAGATCTCTCGTCGGTTCTGTTCCATCGCGTTCCCGGGAACAGGCTGCTCATCGTCGGCCTTCTCATCTGCGCCCTCGGCATGTTGTTCGGCCTGGTCATCTACAAGCAGCTCAAGAATCTCCCGGTCCACAAGTCGATGCGGGAGGTGTCCGAGCTCATCTACGAAACCTGCAAGACCTATCTCTTCACGCAGGGCAAGTTTATCCTGATGCTGGAGATCTTCATCGGCACCATCATCGTGCTCTACTTCGGCGTCCTCCAGCACATGGCGGCCGTGCGCGTGCTGGTCATCCTGCTCTTCAGCCTGGTCGGCATCGGCGGCAGCTACTTCGTGGCGTGGTTCGGCATTCGTGTCAACACCTTCGCCAACTCGCGCACCGCCTTCGCCAGCTTGAAGGGCAAGCCGTACAACGTCTACGCGATT
>Ga0182021_10007297_pt1 | contig 13090 bp, 13 predicted proteins | sample 612E3MmetaG_FD_120493 | JGI IMG/M metagenome (GOLD analysis project Ga0182021, IMG submission 120493) | Permafrost microbial communities from Stordalen Mire, Sweden - 612E3M metaG (Illumina Assembly) | ecosystem: Environmental > Terrestrial > Soil > Wetlands > Permafrost | place: Sweden... | reverse complement strand
GCATCATTTGTATGGAGAGTCGATAAGACCAAATGTCCCGTCAAAGACGCGTTAACTGCAATTCCCGCGGTTTCGGAGTCACGGATTTCTCCGACGAAAATAATATTCGGGTCTTGCCTTAAAATAGATCTGAGTCCATTGGCAAAAGTAAGATCTGTTTTTACATTAACATTTATTTGATTTACTCCTTTTATTCTGTATTCTGCCGGATCTTCAATGGTTGTTATATTTTTTTCGCGCGTATTCAGCAATTTTAAAATTGCATAAATGCTTGTAGTTTTTCCGGATCCTGTCGGGCCGGTCGACAAAATCATACCGTAAGATCTGCTGTAAGCGTCCTTAACTTTTTTTAAGTCTTTTTCATTCATTCCCAAATCCACCAAAGAAAACTTTCTGAACTTTGAAGATAGAAGTCTAAGGACCGCTTTTTCTCCTTCGGTAACCGGCAATATGGAGACACGGATATCAATGTCCTCTTCTTCCAAAGAAATTCTCATTTTTCCGTCCTGAGGAGTCAAATGCTCGTCGGTTCTCAGTCTGGATAAAATTTTGATTCTTGTGATTACCTGATCATGCAGATTTTTCGGCAGTAAAAGAACGTCATGTAAAATTCCGTCTATTCTGAAACGGACCAATGAATTCTTTTCCTGAGGCTCGATGTGGACATCCGATGCTTTGTCTTCGGCAGCATAGTTAATCAGCAGATCAACTATTTTAGACATCGGTATCTCGCTGGTTTTTATAAGCTGGTCGAAAGTGCTTTGTAGATCTTTTCTGTAAACCTTAAGGGCATTTGAAATATCCTGTTCCGTTGCCAAATAAGTTGTAACTGGTAAGCCGATTTTTTTGGATATCATTTGGATAAGCTCTTTGTTGGAGGGATCTGTCATTGCAATCTTAACTCCGGTCGCGTCTTTTGCGAAAGGAATGACTTTCTTTCGTCTGGCTATTTTTTCGGGGATTATGTTGAAAACTTCGGGAGGAATTGAAATTTTGGCCAGAACTATGAAAGGATATTTTAGAAAATCGGAAATCATCATTCCCAGATTTTCGTCCGTCACGATATCTTTCTCTACCAATGCTTCCGCTATCGTAGTTTCCGAACTCTTTGCTTCTTCCTCAATTTCGGCAAATGCCTTTTCATCTATTAGGCCATTTTTTATTACTAAAGATTTTAATTGTTCGTCCGTAATTAACATAGGGCAGAAATATGTATTCTTAACTCACCTTCATAACCTGATTAATTGTAGCAACTAAACTGTTAAAATCAAAAAAACCTTTATTTATATATCCGTTGGCTCCCATTTCTTTTGCTCTATTAACGTCTTTTTCCTGACCGAGTGTTGAAAAAACAATTACGGGAATCTTTTTTAGATTTTCATCTAGCGAACGGGCAGTAAGGACTCCGAAACCGTCAAGCTTGGGCATGATTAAATCAAGCAAAACCAAGGTGGGACTAAAACTCTTCATTTTAATAAGTCCTTCTTCTCCGTCGCCCGCAATCTCAACTTCCGCTCCGCTTTCTTTCAATTTATTGGAGTAAAATTTCTGAAAAAATAGATCGTCTTCAATTAATAATATTTTCATTATGTTTTTTCGATTTTGGACATTTCCGCATTAAGTCCGTCAACGGAATTTTTTAAAAGGTTCATAAATTTGTCATCAACTAAATTTGCTTTATTCAGAATATCATCGGAAGCTTTTTCAATATTTCCGGATAAATCGGCAATCGCCGAAAACCCCATTACCTGACTCTGACTTCTTAAAGAGTGCGAACTAATGTGAATGGCATTAACCGCTTCATTATCCGAAGAATTAACAGATAGTTTTGAACAGGCCGAAGATAAGCTGTTGATATATTCCTTTGCAGTCTGCAGGTATATATTTTTATAATCCGACAAATCCGTTGAATCCATATGGAATGATATATAAAATCATACTATAGTTGCCATTTTCATTCAATATATCAGTTGACATTCGTTGTTACTGTTGATACCATCTTTTTATGGAGCCCGCAAAAATTTTGGTTGTTGAAGACGATTTATTTTTAAGAGAATTATATACCGATATTTTATCCGGAGAAGGATACAAAGTTGAATCCGCTGTTGATGGGGAGGATGGTTTGGGAAAAATGAAAATTGGCGGATATGATCTGGTTCTTCTTGACATAATCATGCCGAAAATGGACGGCTTAACCGTTATGAAACAAATGCAGACTATTACGCCTCAAGCTCCTAATAAGTGCGTTATCTTTTTGACAAATCTTGATAAAGACGAAGAAATAAAAACGGCCCTGGAATTGGGAAACGGTTATTTAATTAAAAGCCAGATTACGCCGGGAAGTTTGCTTGACGAAGTTAAGGTTTATCTTGAAAAATTTAAATCGGTTTAAACAGTTTTCAGAGCGAAGCTGAATTTAGATCCTTTCCCCAATCCTTCTGACTCTACCCAAATTTTTCCGCCCATTAATTCGACTATTGCTTTAGATAGATACAATCCTAATCCTGTTCCCTGAGCATTTTGCTTTACCAAATAATTAGTACCGACCATGGAAAATTTTTGAAAAAGTTTTGGAGTGTCTTCGGCGCTAATTCCCTTCCCGTCATCCATAACCGAAACAACTTCCGTTCCGTCTTTTAAATCATGCTCAATTGAAATTCTTATCGTTCCATTCTCCGAGGTAAATTTCAAAGAGTTTCCGATCAGATTTATCAGAACCTGCTCGACCCTTTCAGGATCGGCATTAACCTTTGGCATGGGCTGCAAAGGTCTGGCAAATTCCAAATTTATTTTTTGCTCCTGGGCTTTCGGCAACATTTCCGTATATATCGTATTAATCAATTCCTTAAGATCAATCGGCTGCATTGCCAAAGTAAATCTCCCCGACTCAATTCTGGAAACATTCAACATATCATTGACTAAATTTATAAGTCTTTGTGTTGACGTATATGCTCTGTCAATATACATCCTTTGTTTTTCGGAAAGCGCGGATACATTATTTTTATCCAACATTAACCACAGATAAGATTTAATCACAGTCATCGGAGTCCTAAGCTCATGAGATGCCAGAGATACAAACTCGTCTTTTAATTTATCTACCTCTTTTAATTTAAAGTTTGCAAGGCTTAACTGTTCTGTAGTTTTCTCTAAATTTGAATATAACATTGCATGCTCCATGGCAATACCAGCCCCTTCCACGAAACTCCGAATCACGGCATAATCATATTCCGATAATTCTTCCTTTTTTTTTCTTGAACTTGCGATAAATACTCCAATAACCTCATGTCTTCCTCCAAAAATTGGATAAATTAGCGTTACTCGTGTTCCCATAATTTTTTGAATGTTTACTGCCTGATCGTGCGTTAGAACGGGACCTAAGACATCATAGACATCATTTGTAATAAACTCTTTTCTTTCCCTAAAGGCTTTTGCCATCAAGTTGTTAGGATTATCCAGCGAAATTTCAATTTCATTAAAATTAAGTTTTAATTCTTTCAATGCCGCCACTGCTTCACCTGCTTCTTTTGTATTCGAAAATCCAACTCTTCTTATAGTTTTTTTTAATTTATTAACCACGGCAACAACTCCTGTACCGAAAAAAAGTTGATTTGGAATCGTATCTGATATTTCTTGAATAACTTCATTGAAATTAAGACTTCGAAGAATAATCTCATTTATCTTTTGGCTTGTAATAAGAGCTCTATTTATTTCATTAACTCTTTTTTCCGACTTATCTTTAATAATGCCTATTTTTTGGCCAAGATATAAAATAATAGAGACAAGAATTAAACCGATCAAAACCCATATGGAGAAAGTTAATTGATTGTGGACAAAAGGCAGCATGTTCTTAAATTATAGTACAAAGAAGCAAAAGATGTAAAATAATTTAAGAGTTTATTTCTCTAAGATATTGAATAACCTTATCATCAAGACCCTTAAGGCGAACATCTTCAGGATGCCCGTGAGAAGCAAATTTAGCACTTGCTAATTCCCTTATTAAATGTCCTCCATCCTTCATGTCTTCCATATGTCTTCTAAGTGTATCTGTGCCAATTGAACCTTTTCTGACAATTGTAATTTCAGGAGACTCACCTACTTGAGGCAATCTAATTATAGTCATCGAACTTCTTATCTTATATTTTGCTACGATAGGGTCATCAACAACAAAGTCAAAATCCGCCTCTTTCTTTTTATTAATATATTCCTTTAATTCATCAAAATCGTAAGGAGAATGTTCCCCATGATCGTTAAGCGAACTGATTCCTAGATGGACATCGGGATTAATAGAATATGCAAGTTGGGCAATACTTTCCCAAGCTTTATCTCCTCCTGAAAAAAAGACGCAGACTGTTGGAATAGAGGATTGTTGGTCTAAGGGTTTTTTTTTGGAATCTTCAAATGTGGTAACAAATACACTCTTATTAATCTTTGCTCCTTCAGCCAGAGGAAGAATTGTATGGAACGGAATTGTTCCATAAAATTTACGTCTTTTTTCCGGATCTTTGAGATATGCAAAATCAGGATGAACTTTGTCATAGTCAACAATTTTGCTATGGTGCTCAGGTAACATCATCATGGGAACTTTATCTTCCAATTTTCTTCCTTTTTTAATTTCCCAAAATGTTTTTTTGCCCTCGCTCTCATTTACCGAGTCCCTAGGAATAGCCTTTAATATTCCTATTACTCCGACTCCAAACACACCAACATCCCCAGACACAATATGCTCAGCTATCAATCTGTGATGATCGGGATTACGTACTGAAAATACGGGGATCTCTCTTATTCCTCTTTCCGATTCGATATGCAAAAGGGGGTAGGGCATGTCTTTTCCTTCTCTTAATTGAGCATTAAAAGGGCGCCCTTCATTTGTTTCCTGCATTTCTCTTAGCATACATTTTATTTTACTATATATTATAGGATATGTCAAACGTGCCTAATCTGGAAATTATTGCATTAGGAATGATTATATCATAACCTCAAAAAGGTCTTATAGCGTATTTTGATCATTTAAAGTCGTTTACAATATCCTGATTGACAAAACATAAATAAATCCCTTAGTATAAATCAAAGGAGGTGATTTACTTGATAACATTAGATAAAGCTAAAAAAGCGCTTGAAGCTTCAGAGCAAAAAGCAAAAGAATTAGGAACTGCAGTCACAACAACTATTGTTGATGAGCACGGAAGCGTTATAGCTGTAAGCAAAATGGATGGAGCAATTCCAATAAGCCCAAGATTCTCCTACAGCAAAGCATTTACTTCTGCCAGCCTTGGAATGCCAAGCGAAGGAATAGGGGCTTATGCGTGCGAGGGAAAGCCATATTTTGGAGTTAACACTATTTTGGGTGGAGAAATTACTCCAATTGCAGGAGGAGTTCCTGTAAAAATAGAAGGAAAATTGGTAGGAGGAGTAGGTGTCGGAGGATCATTGGACGTCTCACAAGACTCTCAGTGCGCACAGGAAGCAGCAAGAATCTTAACTGAATAATTCTGTCTTATAAGCAATAATCTACTTAAACTATTCTAAGGATATGTTTTTGTGCGTGTTTGCTTCCCCAATCTAGGCATACTATAATACCAATATGGCTACTGCAACTTTGGGAGGGTTAATTAAAGATTATCGCATTAAGAAAAGACTTTCACAACTGGAAGTTTCTTTAAAAATTGGCTGGAAAGATTCTACCCGTCTTTCAAAAATCGAACAAGGAAGAGCCGGAAAACCAACCAGAGAAACTGTCGATAAGATTATCAAAGCATTAGAGCTAACCGGCCAAGAAAAAGGTGAATTCCTGCTCACAGGAAGCTACCTCCCCACAGATAAAGAAATTGACCAAGCCATTAAATCTGTAGGTAAACAAATTTTGATATGGCCATATGCCGCATATTTAATTGATTTTAGCTGGCGACTGCTATTGGTAAATCAACATGCGATTGACCTCTTCGGATTTCCACAAGCATATTTAAGGGGAGTTCGAAAAGCAAATTTTAATTTATTAGAAGGTGTCACAAGAAAATTTCCCAATGAAACGTTTAAGGGAAATTATAAGGAAAACTTAAAGCCCATTGCGCCTACTTTAATTTCTCAGTTTAAATCAGAACATTTAGGTAAAGAGAAAGAAAAATGGTATAAGCAGCTTATAAAAAAGTATTCCGTAAATCCAATTTTTAATAAATTATGGAATACGATATCTGCAAACGATCATCATGAAAAACTATCTGAATATGAATATGTTTTAAAAAAGTGGCCAAACGGTAAAACGGTTTTACATCATGTATTTGAATCAAAACTAGTATCCGATAAAAGATTTACTGTTGTCTTGCAGTTGCAAGAAACCTAGCCTCAAAACTAACTAAAGCTATCATGTAATTGATATCAAATACTTGACAGCATTTAAATTAAGTGCTAACATATCCGCGGCTACCAATATCCTAGCTTTAGTTTATGAAAAGATTAAAGGCGGATGAGGAAGTGAAGTTTCGCACAAACAGCCTTGTCAAACAACTAACTGCCTTGGACAGAAAAGCGCAACGATTTGATCACCTCTTAAAAAACGTGAGAATTGAAATATACAATACGTTTTGGAATTTAATAGAAATAAAAAATAAAGAATCAAAATAACTGCTTAAATTGAATTAAGTCTGGGGGTTTTTACTGGGCGTTGACGCGGCCTGTGAGGGTCGATTTGATAAGACGCCTTTTTTTCTTCTTTTTAATATTTCGTCAAAGATTTTTCTTAGAAGCGGAGTTTCTATTTGAAGATCTGCGTTTACAAAAAATTTTTCTAGGTTTTTATATTCATCTCTTTCGTATTCTAGAGCTTGCATAGCCATTTCAAGCTTATCGATTTGCCAGAATATTTTTGCTTCTTCGCTTGATCTTTCTATCATCTCCTCAAATATTTTCTTGTATTCATCTGAATTTTCAAGTATCTTAAATATTCTTTCTAAACCTAGTTTTTCCATCTTTTCTTTTTCTGTCCGTTTTTTAATATCAATTATGTTTCCACTGGACCAAACGATATCTCCAGTTATTACTTCACCAAGATCGTGAATCAAGGCCATTTTTATAAGCTTTTCCTTATCTAATCCGAGTGAGTCAGAAATTACCATTGCCAGGACACTGACTCTAAATGAATGTTCTGCAACACTTTCTGGATCTTTAATCTTTTCGTTAATCCAACCAGATCTTAAAAGCTTCTTTGATTTTCCAACAATATCCATAAAGTCGACTACGGACTGGCTAGATTGAAAACGATACAAATAAATAAACTGACTAGATATTTTTTCCATTTCAGTTTCTGTTAAATACCCATGTCCCGCTGATTCAAGTAATTTATTTGCTTCGTGTAAAGATTTAATGCCTCCACGCTCAACGAAAATTTTTATTAGAATTATCAGGAGATTTCTACTTAGGGGAATACGATTCCCATTTTGCCATCTTGATAATGCACTGTCTTCATAAATCAACCCTTTCTCTGCCAGTGCCTGTCCAAGATCAGATAAGGAAAGAAATTCCGATTTGAGACGAAATTTTTTAAAAAGGTTACTAAATGTATTATTTTTCATGCCCACATTATACACACTGTCAGCTTTTATGACAACTTTGTCATTGATATCCCCCTCAAGACGTTTAGAATAATTTATCAGTTACCAATAATTAACTATCCTCTTATTTATTGGGTAAAAACTTTATGAAAAAACGACAGACAAATGAGGAAATTAAATTTCAAACAAACAACCTTGTTAAGCAATTAACAGCCCTCGATAGGAAGTCTCAACGTTTTGATCGTATTCTAAAAGATGTAAGAGTTGAAATATATAACACGTTTTGGCATTTAATAGAGATAAAGAATAAAGAACTACGTATCATAGACGTAAAAAAAAACGCATGAGAGATATAGATACATTATGGAGCAATCCAGGATTGCTGATTAAAACCAATAAAAATATATTAGCAAACAACGGAGAATCTTTGGTTCAGTCATTAGGAGAATGTCCATTACCAATAAGATTAACTATACCCTTGCCTCTTTCGGAGACACAAATTAAAACGCTCGGTTTAAATCAAGTCAGAGATAAGGTATCAATATCTATCGAAAGAGAATCAATGTTCAAAATGTATGCTTATGGTGATAAAACTACAGGAGAGGAACACGTAGCCGTTATAAAAAATGTCAAAAACGATAAAGATGTACCTATACGAATTCACTCTTCCTGTTTGACATCGGAGACATTCCATGCCTCAAATTGCGATTGCAATGAACAACTGCAGATGGCATTATTAATCGCAGACAAAGAAGGTTTTGGTGGAATAATATGGCTTCATCAGGAAGGTAGAGGTAACGGTTTAGCTGCCAAAACAAAGCAATTAAAAATTATGATTGAAGAAAATTTGGATACCGTAGATGCATTTGGAAAAGCAGGATACCCAAAGGATCAACGAGATTATACAGTAGCGGCGGAGATTTTAAAAGATTTAGGCATAAAAAGCATAAGACTTATTACCAATAATCCAAGTAAGACAAGTCAGCTAGAAACACTAGGTATAAAAATTACCGCTATAATTCCATGCGAAATAGAACCACTAAATGAGATTGTAAAAAATGATCTGAAAGCAAAGAAGTATAAACTGGGTCATAATTTAAAATACGTATAGAAGAATACTTTACTGGGCGTTGACGCGGCCGGTGAAGGTGGATTTCTCCAGCATTTCCCGTTGGATATTTTGCGGTACTTCCTCGTAATGCGAAGGTTCCATGTAATAAGATGCTCTACCTTTGGTCATCGAACGAAGCGTGGTTGCATATCCGGACAATTCCGACAAAGGAACCATTGCCAAAATAATAGTTGCCCTGCTTCTTTCTTCCGTTCCTGAAATCTGCGCTCTCTTGGAAGACAAATCTCCAATAACATCTCCCATAAATTCACTAGGGGTTGTAACTTCGACTTTCATGATAGGCTCCAAAAGCGTCAGACCGGCTTTTTTGGTGGCTGCCTGCAAAGCCTGGGATGCGGCGATTTTGAAGGCAATATCGGACGAGTCGACTTCATGGAACGATCCGTCATAAACTGCCACACTCATATCTACCATCGGATAGCCAAGTAGAATTCCGTTTTCCATGGTTTCTTTAACTCCTTTTTCAATTGAGGATATGAAGACGGCCGGGATTGCTCCTCCCTTGATTTCATTTAAGAATTCAAAGCCTTCCCCCCTTGGCTTGGGTTCTACCCGCAGAAGGCAATGTCCGTATTGCCCTTTTCCTCCGGATTGCTTAATGTATTTCCCTTCGCCTTCCGCAACTCTTGAAATAGTTTCTTTATAAGCAACCTGCGGAGCTCCGACATTTGCCTCGACCCCGAAATCGGCTTTCATGGTATTGACTTTAACTTCCAGTTGTAATTCTCCGACTCCGGAAATAATTGTCTGTCCTGTTTCATGATTTGTCTTGACCTGGAAGGTCGGATCCTCATCCATCAAGCGTTTCAGGGCATAGCCCAATTTTTCCTGATCCGATTTCGTCTTGGGTTCAATTGCCAAAGAGATAACAGGTTCGGGGAAAGTAATTTTTTCCAGAATAATCGATTTTTCCGGATCACAAAGTGTATCTCCTGTGGTTGTATCTTTCAAACCGACAATCGCGACAATTTCTCCTGCAAATGCTTCTTTTATTTCGGTTCTCTCATTAGAGTGCATTAACAACAGACGTCCGACTCTTTCCTGGGCATTTTTGGTGCTGTTATAAATGTAAGTTCCGGCGGCAACTCTGCCCGAATAAATCCTGAAATAAGTGAGCTTTCCGACATGAGGATCATTCTGGATTTTGAAAGCCAAACCGGCCATTGCTTCATCGGGAACTAATTTTCTGACCTCTTCGGCACCTGTTTTTGGATTTGTTCCTTTAACTTGCCCCAAATCAACAGGAGACGGAAGATAATCAACGACTCCGTCCAACAAAAGTTGCACGCCTTTATTTCTCAAAGACGAACCGGCAAAGATAGGAACCAACTTATAGGCGATGACTGCGCGTCTTAATGCGGCCTTCAGTTCCTCAACTCCGATTTCCTGATTTCCCAGATATTTTTCCAAAAGAACGTCATCTGTTTCCGAAATTTTTTCAACCAATTTGGCTCTGTATTCTTCAATCTGATCTTTCATGTCTTCCGGTACTTCATCTGTAATATTAAACTTTGCCCCCAATTCTTCTCCTGTCCATATAACTGATTTTCTGTGCAGCAAATCATAAACTCCTTTAAAGGTTGCCTCCGCTCCGATTGGCAAAACCATAATGGCGGGGTTGGCGCCTAATCTATCTTCAATGCTTTTGACGGTGGCCAGAAAATCTGCTCCGAGTTTGTCCATTTTGTTGACAAAACAAAGTCGAGGAACCTTGTATTTATCGGCTTGTCTCCAAACTGTTTCGGACTGTGATTGAACTCCTTCTTCCGCATCCAGAACCGTAATCCCTCCGTCCAGAACTCTGAGTGACCTTTCGACTTCGGCGGTAAAATCAACATGTCCGGGAGTATCGATAATGTTAAATCGATAAGGATCTTCTTTGCCTTCCGCATTTACTTTGGAGCGGGACCAATATGCAGTGGTAGCAGCTGAAACAATTGTAATTCCGCGGGCTCTTTCTTCCGCCATCCAGTCCATGACGGTCGTACCTTCATCGATATCTCCGATTTTGTAGGTTTTTCCTGTGTAATGCAAAATACGTTCCGTAGTTGTGGTTTTTCCTGCATCAATATGCGCAATAATACCGATATTTCTGATGTGATCGAGTTCTACGTAACGCTTATCTTCTGTTGTTGTTGCCATAATGTTTTTTGAATAAAAACTTCCCACTTAAGGGAAGCATTTGGTAACCTCCTGTGATAACTTTTTTAGTATAACATATTTTTATTTTGCATTCTAGGGGAATGATCTTTTGCTTAAGGAGATAGATATATTAAGACTTATTTTTTAAAATAATTAATTCTCTTAAGAATTAATCTTAAGACAAAGACTGCAACTATAGCAACAATTAGGAAATATATTATATTAATAAATCCTAAGGATGCTTTAGGAGCAGGAACGAAAGATTCATAATCAACTTCGGTTAATTTACTTGTTTTTAAATCATATCTAAACGCAATTGGAGTATTTCTATTTAGCGTGATAGATCCTGAATACTCCGATTCACTAGTTAGTCCTAAAAGATAATTAACCTGCTCGTCTCCATTCTTGAAATTGAGACTAGTGTTAACATAGTTTAATTTAGAATCAATATTTTTGGAAAAAATATAAAAATGAATTACGTAATTAGAACCTGCGTCAATATAACAGATACCTTTCTCACATAACCCCCAGGTACGAGCTGCTCCGTAAGGATTACCTGATATAAGAACTGCAGATTTCTCGGTTAAAGGTTTATCATATTCATACAAGACTATTTTATACGGCGGGGGAACAATGGCATATATATGATTAAGAGATAATGTAAACAAACAAGAAATAAAAATAATTATTATTAAAAATTTTTTCATCTTGCCCTATTTATATTTCATTCAGCTATTGAATGCAAATCTTCCTCTTTTGATATACTCTTTTCATGGAAAAGGTTGTGATTTGTCCGGGGTGCGGAGTGAAAAGTAATTCAGTGAATAATCACCTTGATGAGGTTTTTAATGCTTCGAAAGCTTGCCGTGAATTAATGTATCAGATTTCTTATTTCACCTTATCCCTACAGGATGATTATTTTCTCCACCAGCTGGCGGTTGATGCCTATGCGGCACAACATCAGGGAAACAAAACTAAACCCATTTCAACCGCTTTTGGTTTAATCGGTTTGTACTTGATAAACGAAAGAAATTTTACCGGACGGGAAGTGCAACTGGCTCATGTTGCATTTGCCAACAAATCAAAAATCTGGCCACAATTCTCTGCCCCGAAGGAAAAAAATTGGCTGACGGTTAAAGATGTTGTCGAGGGACCGGAAAATGAAAGAGAAGCTTCGATTAAAAAATGGAACAATTCAGTCTGGGATGCCTGGAAAATAGAGCACAAAAAAGTTGCCACATTGACAAAAAAATATCTGGGGATTTAAATTAACTTTTTCTCGCGGAAGGATAAATAGTCGGTTTTTTTCTGGATAAGTATTGCCCCTATGCCTGCAAACGTCGCGAATATTTTCATCAGTCCGCCTATAACCGGAATAAATCCGACAATGTAATAAATAAAAATACCCAGGACAAAAGTCCAGTAAGAATTCATGTTCCACTTTGCTTTTTCCGCAACAAATTCACCGATGATCAGAGAAATAAATATTTTGGCTACATAGATTAATACAAAATAGACAAACATAAGAACCAAAGTGACCGGAATACCCAGAACAGTAACGGCAAAAATAATACCTACAACGGGCATAAAGACAAGAGTAACGAATCCTATTAAAACGCTAAACCAAAATTTATTTTTGATCAAATCAGCAGTTTTTTGAGTAAAGACAGGGAAAAGCCAGATAAATAAAATGCCCAAAATGAGGGATGATATAAATCCGTACACCGTGAAGAAAGCTTTTGCGCCGGAAGCAACTCCATTGATTCTTCCGATAGTTTTTTTCGGACCGGTTTGAAATTGTGTCCGGTAAAAATTGGTTTGCCCGACTATTCTGGCGCCTGGCTCAATGATTGCCTTATTGTTACTCCAATAATTTAAACTTCCGTGAATCATTGCGTCGGGCATAATGTCAAGCGTTCCAATTCCGGCCGTAAAATTACCCAAAATACTACCCTCTATCCTGGCGTTCCCTCCGGCAATCGCGGTATTTCCCGTAATTTTTGCAGTTCTATAAATTGTCAGATTTCCTGCGACGATACTGACATTTTTTCCGGCATTCCCTTCGATTACAACATTTCCGCCAACCGCTCTGATATTTTGAGAAACATTGCCTCTAATATCTATCTGCCCTCCCGCGACTAGCAAATCTCCGTTTATTATTCCGTTGACGTCTACCTGTCCACCCGCGACATAAGCATCGCCATTAATAGTTCCGTCAATGACTACCTGACTGCCTGCCGTAAAATAATCATGATTAACTATTTGGTTTTTG
>Ga0182021_10007296_pt1 | contig 13091 bp, 11 predicted proteins | sample 612E3MmetaG_FD_120493 | JGI IMG/M metagenome (GOLD analysis project Ga0182021, IMG submission 120493) | Permafrost microbial communities from Stordalen Mire, Sweden - 612E3M metaG (Illumina Assembly) | ecosystem: Environmental > Terrestrial > Soil > Wetlands > Permafrost | place: Sweden... | reverse complement strand
CTCCGTTCTGAATGTGTATTTCAGAAGCGATTTAATTTCATCCATCAGCTCGATGAATTGGGGATCGAGATGTCCGAGTGTAGGTTTCGAAACCGCTTCCAGGACTTTCGGATGAACGTTGGAAGGACCCGGCCCCATCAGCATTCTGCTATAGGGCTTGAAAGATTTATGGGGCATTATTTACTCCTGCTATAAAAGTCCGGCTGCAATCAGTATTTTTTTTAATTCTTTCTTATCCGTATCACAAAGAGGCGAGAGAGGGAGTCTAGGATCTCCGCCGAAATATCCAAGCAAGTCCATCGCTGCTTTAAGTCCCGCGACACCGTACCGGGCGGTGACAGCTTTATTGACGGGAAGCATTCGTTTCTGAAGTTCGAGCGCTTTGGAATGTTGTCCCTCTTCAACGAGCCGTTGAAGAGAGACACACATATCGGGCGCGATATTGGCGAGCGCGAGAATTCCTCCTGCGGCGCCGGCTGCCAATCCCGCATAAAGTACTGAAGCGGTGCCGATTATAGTTGCGAAACCACCGGGTGTTTGACTTATTATTTCGGTCGTTTGCCGGATATTTTCCGAACTGTTTTTTATTCCCGCTATATTACTATGTACCGCGAGTTGCGCGACAGTTTCGGCTTCTATATCGACTCCGGTAAATTTAGGAACATTATAGATAACGACCGGTATTTTTGCCTTATCGGCAACGGCAGAAAAATACCTGATATGTGCTATGGGTTTCATTTCGGATTTATAAAACGACGGAGTAAGCACGAGAGCATAATCAGCCCCGAGTTCCGCCGCGTCATTCGTTAGTGAAACCGTATCTCTTATCGAATCTGAGCCGGTTCCGGCAATCAGAAGTTTATCGTCGGGGAGCTGGTCTTTCACAGCTTCGACTAGTTTGAGTTTTTCTTCTCTTGTGAGAAAAACGCTTTCTCCGTTCGAGCCGAGTACGACGAATCCGCTTAATCCTGTTTTATTCCATTTCGAAAAATTATCTTCCAATTTTCCTATTGCCAATTCATCGTTGACTAACGGTGTTGCAATCGGAGGCATTATTCCCTTGAGTTGTTTCATTTAATCTCCGTTTGATCACCTAAAAATATATTTTAGGGCGAACCATACATTTGCCGGCCGTTCGGCCAGCCGTCTCATATACCACGGATACCAGAAATTACCGTAGCTGATCAATATTCTTACATTGCATCTGCGCTCTATCAGATCTTTCTGAAGATGTGAATTAATGCCGTATAACATCTGAAATTCGAAATTATTTTTATTAACGCTATAATGGATCGATTCTCTTAGAATCTGGCTGCAAAGTTTCGCGTCGTGCGTGGCGAACGCGATTCTTCGGGAGCCCTCGAAATTCTTCAGAAGCAACTTCGCGAGGAAAAGATAATTAGTATCGACGTCTTTCTTTTCGGCGAATGCAACTGTTCCGGGTTCCTTATAAGCCCCTTTAACCAGTCTTATATTCGGATTAAGGGGTAGCAGTTTCTTTAGGTCATTCTCAGTTCTGAAAAGATATGCTTGAAGGCATAAACCTATATTGTCAAATTCAGTTTTCAGCCGTTTGTATAATTCGATCGTTCTGGTTGTATAGTCGCTCCCCTCCATATCAATCCAGAGCATGCCGTCTGATTTCTCATGGGTCTTTGCGGCAATAGATTTTAAGCGGTTATACGCGTCATCATTTGATAAATTGAGACCGAGCTGTGTGAGTTTTAGTGATATTTCAATATTGGATTTCTCCTTTGCAATTTTCTCGATCAGATCGAGATAATGATTGAGAACGGAGTCGCCGTCTGAAGGCCGGGTAATGTTTTCGCCTAGATAAGTAAATACAACGGGAATTGAATCGTGGCTGAGGATTTCGGCAGCAGCGAATGCGTCGCCTGTTTCTTCGCCGGGCATAAATTTTTTAACGCCCATTTTAACAAATTTCCAATTCGGAACATGGGAGCACATCCATTTATTTTCCGAAGCCAATAATAACATATTGCGAAAGATACTCATCGAATGCCCCTTTCTCTCATTTTTACGAGCGAATATATATTAATTCCTTTTGAGGAATTGTCAGCCATTCGGAACCGGAATCTGTTACCAGCACCATCTCTTCGATAGTCGCTACACCGTGACCGGGGACGGTCAGGCGCGGTTCGATTGTAAATACCATTCCCGCTTCCAGATTTCTGAACGGTTTCTGAGCGTATTTATCCCATGGCGGGCCGAGAATCGCAGTACCGTCGTGCGCGTACCGACCGACCTGATGACCCAGCGCGAACGGAAACTCATCGTAGTGGGCCGATAGTATTATATCGCGAGCGATCTTATCGATTTCGAATCCCTGAACATCGGGTTTAATCCCCAATTTGGCTTTTTCTATTGAGTCGACGAGGATATCGAATCCTTTCTGTACAGCGGGCGGAGCGGTAGTTTCGCCGCCGCGCAGAATATAAAAAGTTCTTTGCATATCGGAGCAGTACCCTTCTACCTTTACACCGAAGTCCATATTAAGCAAATGTCCTTTCTCCACCTTGCGGCCGGTTGGGGCATAATGAGCCCCGGCGTTTTCCGGCCCCGTGAATACCGACGGGCATACTTTCGGTTCCCATGCGAATTCGAGCTTTTCCTTCTCCACTTCGGCTTTCATAAACGAGGCGATTTCCTGTTCGGTAACTCCGGGTTTAATGAATTTCGAAACCTTTTCAAATATCAGCTCTGTAATCTTAATTGCCTTTCGTATACTGTTGATCTCGGTCATCGATTTTCTTTCGCGTAATGCCGAAACGAGTCTTTCGGCCGAAATCACCCGTTGTTCCATTCCGATTTCCGACAGCAGGGTATTCAGGGTCAGGTACATTCCGTAGGTGAGTCCGTCGCATATCTCGCTCCCGACAGAATAATTCAGGGCAATTCGTTCAGGATGGAGTTCCTTCAATAGGCTTTGAAGCGGTTCCTTGAATCCTTTAACGAATCCGGTAACGGAATCATATACTCCGAGTTCTTCAACGGTGAGCCTGTCGTATTCGCCCACGATTGCATATGCCCCGGTTTTTGTAATAACAAATGATGAGTGCCAGGTAAGGTCCGATTCAACGAGAAATGCGAGGGCGGGATCGCCGTTGATCGAAGTTTCACGCGTGAACGTGAGCCAGCAGTCGATATCAAATTTATTGAGAAGTTGTTTCGCCTGTTCAATTTTTTCTTTTATAAGCATATTTTACCTAGACGGAAAATCTTTTTAATTTTCTCATACATATCAACGCAAGTATAGCCGAAAACGCAAGGAGTCCGGCGAGAACTATAAAATACTGGTGATGCTGAAAGTCGCTGTAGTATTTGCCCATAAATCCCGAGCCATAGCTTCCAAGTGCGGTAGCGGCAAACCATCCGCCCATCATCAAACCTTGTATTTTTGGAGGCGCCACTTTGGAGACGAAAGATTGCCCCATCGGTGATATCATGATTTCCGCTAGCGTGACAACAAAATATGTGGAGATCAGCCACATAGGATTCATATCGTTCGCGTTTTTATTTCCGCCCATTAATGAGGCGGGTATCATTATTGCCATTGCCGCACACATAACTATCATTCCGATCAATATTTTAACCGGCGTCTGAGGCTCTTTCCCCTTCAGGTTCAAACGTGAGAAAAGCGAAAGAAGCAAAGGCGTCAGAATTAATATGAAGAACGGATTAAAGAATTGATAAGTTTCAGGGCGAAGCCAGCCCAACACCGTGGTTGATCGTTCAGCGAACAAGGTTAGGGCGAACCCGTTCTGATAGAAACCGATCCAGAAGAAACTTACGATTATGAATAGAACGATCAGGGTAACTATACGCTGGATGAATTCTTCCATGCCCATCTCTGAAGGTTTGTTCTCGGCAGTTCCTTTATCTTTATAATAGTTAAAGGTAACAATATGCTTCTTCCCAAAAGAGAAAATGGCGAATGAGATGATCATTCCTACGGCAGCAGCCCAAAATGAAATGCGGTAACTTCCGAAATAATTGCTGAAAAATGTTGCGGCCAGAGGAGCAACTGCCGCGCCGATATTCACACCCATATAGTAGATATTAAATCCGGCATCCTTGCGTTTTACATCGTTGTGATATAAGTTGCCGATCATTACAGACATATTCACTTTGAAGATTCCGGTGCCGAATGCCACAAGTGCCAGTCCGATTATGAAATTTGGAATATTGTTTTTTGAGGAAGAAGCGAGAAATATATAACCGGCAGACATCACTAATGACCCGATTTTTGCGGTATTGATTTGCCCCAGCACCTTATCTCCCAGCCAGCCTCCCAGAAGTGGGATAAAATAAACGGCGCCCAAAAACCAGCCGTAGAAATTTCCTTTTGTTGAGTCGCTCCACCTGAATTCTTTTTCCATATAAAGAACAAGGATCGCCATTAAAATGTAAAAGCCGAACCGTTCCCATATTTCCGTGAAGAATAAAACCGTTAAACCTTTGGGATGATTTTTGAACACAGGGGCCTCTAAATTGTAAACTATTATACTTTATCGGATGCGATTTCTTCCACATCCCCGACTGCTTTTGGAATCGGTTTTCCGAGAATGCGGCTTCCCTTTGATGTTACTACAACATCGTCTTCAATTCTTATTCCTCCGAATGAGCGGTAGAAATCGATCTTTTCATAATTGATAAATTCCGCACACTTATTCCCGGCCTGCCATTTATCGATTAGCTGCGGAATGAAATAGATGCCCGGTTCTACCGTCAGAACGATTCCGGGTTTAAGAGGACGCGCGAACCGGAGCGACTTTAATCCGAATTGAGTGCTTCTCTTATTTTTTTCGTCGTAGCCGAAATTATTTTCGCCAAAGTTTTCCATATCGTGAACATCCAGACCGAGAAGGTGTCCGATGCCGTGAGGATAAAAAAGGGCGTGGGCTCCGGCGGCTATTGAATTTTTTGTGTTTCCTTTCATAATTCCGAGAGCTTTAAGACCTTCGGTAATTACTTCCGCCGATTTAAGGTGGACCTCCTTAAAATTTCTGCCCGGTTTGATTTCAGCGATCGCCGAGAGTTGGGTTATAAGAACGATCTCATAAATATCCTTCTGAACGGCGCTGAATTTGCCGCTTACCGGAAAAGTGCGTGTAATATCGCTCGCGTAGTGGCTTGAAGTTTCAGCGCCGGAATCGTTAACCACCAAATCGCCCGCCTTTAATTTATTATCGTAATGATGGTTGTGCAAAGTCTCACCGTGGCGCGAAAAGATAGTCGGAAACGAGATGCCGCTTCCTAACGACAAAGCCAACCCGGCGATAAAACCCGCGACTTCACGCTCGATCATTCCGGGTTTCGCGTAACGCATTGCCGCTGTCTGCATTTCGTATGAAATCGATATGGCCTTTTCAATCTCTAAAATCTCCTCTTTCGATTTGATATAGCGTTGCTCCGCTACCGCTTTAATTAATTTTGCAGAGGCGTATTCGTTAACCCGTTTCGGTGCCAATCCGAGGATCGTGTGCAAGGTTAATATGGTATCGTAACGGTATTGCGGGACAAAATGAATCTTTCTTCCCTGACGGATTGCACAGGTACACGTCTTCTCCAATTCTTCAGGTGCGGCTGTTGTTTTTATTCCGCACTTCGAAGCAAGCTGCTTTATTGTGGGCTGAGGACCCATCCACACTATATCGTCAACCGTGAAATCATTACCGAAGATAATTTCTTTGTCCTCGTCAACATCGATTAAGGCACTCAGATCCGGGAAATCGAGGCCGAAATAATAGAGGAATGTGCTGTCCTGACGGAACGGATAAGTATTGTCCGCATAATTCATCGGAGCTTCGCCGTTTCCCGGGATCAAAATGAGGCCGCTGCCGATATTTTTCTTTAGCTCCGCCCTGCGGTTGATATAAATCTTGGATTCAAACATTACTCGTCTCCTTTATTAAAATTAAACATCTGAATGCTCGGTTCTTCTTATAATTTCGTTCTGCAGATCCTCGCCAAGGTCAACGAAATAATCGCTGTACCCGGCCACACGTACAATAAGGTCGCGGTATTTCTCGGGATGTTTCTGTGCTTCTTTGAGCAGACCGACTGTTACTACATTGAATTGGATATGATGGCCGTCGAGTCTGAAATATGTTCTGATAAGTGAAACTGCTTTTTCGATCCCGGTATCGCTGTCAAGAAGCTGCGGGGTGAATTTCTGATTTAACAATGTTCCGCCGGTCCTGAGATGATCTATTTTAGCGGCAGATTTAATAACAGAGGTCGGACCGTGAAGGTCGGCACCCTGCACGGGAGAAATCCCTTCGCTTGTCGGTTCTTTTGCCAAACGGCCGTCGGGTGTTGCGCCTGTAACGCTTCCGAAATAAACGTGACATGTAGTAGGGAGAAGGTTGATTCTAAAGTGGCCTCCTTTCGTGTTCGGTCTGCCGTCTATAGCGCTGAAGTAAGTCTCAAAAATTCTTTTAAGGATTTCGTCTGCATAATCGTCGTCGTTCCCGTATTTAGGAGTTTCGAAGAGAACCTTGTCGAGCAGTTCTTTAGCCCCACTGAAATTATTGTCCAGGGAGGTGAGAAGATCTTGCATTGAAATGTTTTTCTTATCGAACACGTTGTATTTCAGCGAAGTGAGCGAATCGGTTACCGTTCCGATTCCCACTCCCTGTATATAGGAAGTATTATACCTGGCTCCGCCCGCGTTGTAATCTATCCCTTTCCCGATGCAGTCATCGATCAATATCGACATGAACGGGGCGGGCATATATTCGGCATAGATCCGTTCAATGATTATATTTCCTTTTATTTTGATGTTTACGAAATAATTTATCTGTTTCCCGAAGGCATTATAGAGATCATCGAATGATTCAAATGCAGTCGCGTCGCCGGTATTGAGGCCGATTTGTTTTCCGGTGCGCGGGTCGAACCCGTTATTCAGAGTTATTTCGAGAATTTTGGGAAGATTGAAATATCCGGTAAGGATATATGATTCTTTTCCGAAAGCACCGGATTCAACGCATCCGCTTGCCCCGCCGTTGCGGGCATCGGTCAACGATTTTCCCTGGCGCACCAGTTCCTGGATGATCGCGTCGGTATTGAATAATGAAGGTTGGCCGTAACCGGTTTTAATTATCCTCAATGCCCGCTTAAGAAGTCGATCGGGATTCTTCTTGCTGATCTGAACCATTGAACTTGGTTGAAGAAGACGCATCTCCTCGATAACATCGAGAATCAGATAACTCAGTTCATTCGCCGCGTCTTCGCCGGTTTCTTTTAATCCTCCGACATTGATCAGGCAGAAATCCGTATAAGTATTGCTTTCCTCTGCCGTGACCCCGACTTTCGGGGGCGCGGGTTGATTATTGAATTTAATCCAGAATGATTGAAGTAATTCCTTCGCATCTTCATTGGTGAGCAGGCCAGAGTCCAGATCCCTTCTGTAAAATGGGAGAAGGTGTTGATCTATTCTTCCGGGGTTGAATGAATCCCAGGTATTCAATTCGGTAATAATTCCGAGATGAACGAACCAGTAATATTGAAGTGCTTCCCAAAAAGTATGGGGAGCGTTTGCCGGAACCCGTTCGCAAATTCCGGCCATCGTCTCGAGTTCGTTTTTCCGCATATGATTCTTTTCTCCCGACGCCAGATCATATAGCTTTGTGCTGTACCGTTGTGCGAAAGTTATTATCGCGTCGGCGCATATCAACATCGCGTGCAATTCTTCACGTTTTGAGAATGCGCCGGAATCATTATAAAAATCGAGATTCCCGATCGATTTCTCGATTTCTTTCTTGAAATCGAGCATGCCTTTCTGATATATCTTATTCCCATTGACTGTATGACCGGGCGAACGTTGTTCCATAAACTCCGTGAATACGCCAGCGCTGTATGCGTCTTTCCATTGCAGGTCGACTTCGGCAAAAATCCGGTCGCGAATTGACTTCCCCTTCCAGAAAGGGACTACCTCATTCAAAATTATTCCGCGCGTCTCTTCGCTTACTTTAAAAGAAACCTTTGGACGTGTATCAAGAATCTTAAGGTCCCGTTCCGAATGAATGCATAATTCCGGATAAGTGGGAGTGGCTTTCGGGGCGGGTCCCCGTTCGCCGACAATTAATTCGCCCTCATTGACGCAGAGCTCTTTATGCTCAAGCAGGTATTTAAACGAGAGTGCGCGGGCTACCGGCACCGATACCTTTTGAGCTTCGCCTGATCTATAAAATTGTGTAATTAGTTGAGCTCTTTCATGATTCAAACTGGGGATCGCGTTCAGCGTTTGTTCCCGCAGTTTTTTTATCCGGTCATTCATTTCATCCTCCGATTTTGACGGTATATCCGAATGAAGAAAATTTTTCTTTCAGCAGAGTCATAGTTTCTTTTGCCGGGGGTTCAGTTGCGTAAACTTTATTCTCAATATTCATCTTTTCATATTTTGCGCCGGCTATCTTATGAAAAGGAAGGAGATCCACCTCGCTTATGTTCTTCAGTGAGGAAATAAAACTCAAAATCTGTTCAATGTTTTCCGGGGTATCGGTTATAGCGGGTATAATCGGGATTCTAATCACGACTTTCCGCCCTCGTTCGGACAAGTATTTCAGGTTATTGTGGATGCGCTTATTCGAAACCCCGCTGTATTTGATATGTTTTTGCTCATCCATCAGTTTAAGATCATAAAGAAAGAGATCGGTTAAATCATATATCCTCTCGAAATATTCAAAGGGGAGAAAGCCGGTAGTATCGACTGCAGCATTAATCTCAAGTTTTTTACATTCTGTAAGAAGGGAATGCAGAAAGTCGATCTGCAGCATTGGTTCCCCTCCCGAAAATGTAACGCCTCCTTTCGATTCCTCATAAAAGGGAAGGTCCTTCTCGATTTCACGCATCACCTGGTATACGCTGATTTCAGCGCCCACGACATTTTTTTTAGATGAGTCTTTCGATATGTTCCATCGGAATGTACATCCGGGGAATTCTTCGGGAAGGGAATTCCGGCTTTCCGGATTATGACACCACCAACAGTTCAACGGGCATCCTTTCAGGAATATTGTTGTGCGTATCCCCGGCCCGTCGTGGATCGAGTATTTTTTTATATCGAATATATATCCTTCTTCTTGCATCAACGGGGTCGGGAATAACTTCTTTTTAACAATATCAATATAATCGAATGCCGTTCAAAGGGAAAGATTCATATCCGACAATCTCTCTTAGTTCATTTTTATAGAAACGGTACTTTGCGTTTCTTGAAATTGAACTCGGAATCGGGTTTTATTGAAAATCAGTCTAAAGTTATAGGCTAAATTAACGATAATGAAGTGGAATGAATTATTTAATATCTTATATTAATAAAAGAACTATCAGACAGAAGTCTGGATTAAATGATAGAAAAAATAGAAGAACAACCCGAATCCCAGAAAGAGACCTGGTCACAGTTTTTGAATGTTGTGGAATCTCTTAAAAAAAGGGAGGCTGAAATAAAGCTTCTGGTCGAGAATTCCCCGGATATTTTATGGACGGTCGGACGTGATTTCGGGATCATATATGTAAATCCCGCCCATGAAAAAATCAGAGGATATAAATATGAAGAAGCAATCGGGACCTCAGTCTGGGATGCTTTTTTTGAAGAGGATATCTTCGGCGCAAAAAAGACCCTTATTGATATTGCTGAAGGCAGATTAAAATCCGGAGACCCGGTTCGGTTTGAAGCCAGGCTCAAGCGGAAAGACGGATCGTTTATTTGGTCGGAAGCGGTATTTAATCAGGTGATCGACGACAAGCAGCTGATACGATTTGCCGGTGCCGCGACAGATATAACCGAGCGGAAAGTGGAGGAAGAAAAAGCATTACAATTAAATTTTGAGCAGGCGGATTTATATGACAAGAAGGACAGATTCATCTCGAGGATTATGCACGATTTGAGAAGTCCATACCAGGGACTGCTCGGTGTTCTCTTCATCTTAACGACCGAATTTGAGAGCTTAGGGCTCGATGAAGTTCACAGGTATATAACGCTGATGAATGAATCTCTTCTGAATCAGAATCGCCTTCTTGAGAATATTGCCAACTGGTTTAGGATTCAAAACAACAGGATGAATTATGAACCGGAGATCTTAAATCTCTCATTTGAACTCAACAAAGCGCTTCAGCCTTTGGATGATATATTCGGGAATAAGGAAATCCGGCTGGAAATTAATGTTGACGAAGTCCATCTTGCGTATTGCGATCCAATAATGCTCGGCTTATTGCTGACTAATCTGTTAACTAATGCCGTCAAGTTTTCTCATAGAGGCGGAAAAGTTGAAATCAATTCAACCAATGAGGGAACCGGTACCGTTGTCGAGGTAAAAGATAGTGGTGTGGGAATCGGTAAAGCCGAAATCGAAAAATTATTCAGGATAGAAATTCAATACTCAACCGAAGGAACCGAGGGTGAACGCGGATCGGGACTAGGGCTCATTCTTGGTCGGAAAATTATTGATAAAAACCGGGGTAAAATCTGGGTCGAAAGCGAATTGGGAAAGGGGAGCAGCTTTAAGTTTATGCTTCCTGATAAGCCGGCGGAGTACAAAACTTAGCCTCCGTTTTTCGCCGGATTCGGCAGAACGAATGTTTGACCAATCTCTTCCCATCCAATAACCGGTTTATATTTATGCGCCGATCGTTTCATCCATTCTATAGGTTCATTGAAAGGTTCCACACTCTGTGTGAATGTTTTAGTATGAATCGGAGCGAAATATTTCGCGTTAATTTGATCCGCCATTTGAAGGGATTCTTCGGGATTCGCGTGAACATTACGCCATGGGTTATATGCCCCTATCGGCATTATCGCGATGTCAATCTGTTCGTTCTTCAAGGGTAAAAACTTATCCGTAAATGCCGTATCTCCGCCGAAAAGTATTTTCCTTCCTCCCCGTTCGATCAGATATGCATTGTAGCTGCGTCCGTCTTTTTTATAACCGCGAGACCGGTCCCTTTCCCAAGGGTAGCGCGCACCGAAATGTTTCACCTCATTGGCTTTAATACGGGTGCCGTCAATCGAGGCCTCCTGACCCCAATCGAGTACGGTAATCGACTTCCACGGAAGGTCGTCGATCACATCCTTCGTCAGGTACGCCACAACAATGTCAATCTGCCCCGGATTTTTTTTCGCGAATGATTTTAATGTCGGATAGTCCATATGGTCCATATGGGCATGCGATACGACGATCAGATCAGGTTTTGGAAATTCCGCCTGGGAGAGCGCGGGAGGAGTCAGTCGGGACGGGCCAATAACACCGCCGAATATACTGATGCCGACCCGGTCGGATAAAATCGGATCCGTAACTATCCATTTACCTAATAAATTAACAAGTACGGTTGAATGCCCGATCCATGCGAGCGTTGCGGAATCATTCTTCCATTTCGCCGGTTCAGGTCTGAAATTCAGTTTAACTTTCGGCGCCGCATTAACTTCTGTACGAGATATAAACGGAGCTGTCAGTAATCCTGCCGCGGTCAACCCGCACTTTTTTATAAATTCCCTTCTTTCGAGCTTTATCAATAGTTATTCAATCACTACTTCATTTGATATTTCATTGGTGTCGTCGGGTTTAATCGGGAAGTGTTCGGAAAGGACGAGACCAACGCGTTCTATTCCCCATAATATACCATCGCGGAATTTGCCACTCCCTAATCGATGCTGGATCTCATCTCGGATTTTATTCCATGTTTCATCACCTACTTTCTCGTGAATTCCCGAATCAGCGAGAATATAAAACTGACGGTCGCGCAGCAAGAGGTAGAGAAGTATTCCGGTCTTATCGCGGGTTCTGTCCATTCCGAGTTTGAAAAATTCCTTTTCGGCGAGCTGGCGTATATTCTTTTTCCATTCGAGAAGATGTTTTTTTTCTTTGATGGCCACACGTATTTCGCCCGAGGTTGTCTTTTCGGCTTTCGAGATGGTTCCGGAAATACGGAGAAAATCGTCGTCGGTGAAGTAATTATAAACCAGTCGTTCCATATTATTCCTTTCTTAATGTAAAAATAACAGGAGAGCGCCTAAAATGAAACTCCCGTCATCCCATTTTTTTACTATATTTGCGCCGAATATATAAACAAATAACGGGAATTAATACTATGTACAAGGTTGTTTTATTAAGGCACGGCGAAAGTGAGTGGAATAAGCTGAATCTTTTCACCGGCTGGACAGATGTTGATCTTTCTGAAAAAGGTATTGAAGAAGCCCACCTGGCCGGAAAAACTCTCAAAGCGGAGGGTTTTACATTTGATCTCGCTTTTACATCCGTATTAAAAAGAGCAATCAGAACATTAAACATCGCGCTTGAAGAACTCGATCTCTTATGGATCCCGGTTATAAAATCATGGCGGCTTAATGAAAGGCATTACGGCGCTCTGCAGGGGTTGAATAAAGCCGAGACTGCTGAGAAATACGGGAGCGAAAAGGTTAAAATCTGGAGAAGAAGCTACGATGTTCCGCCGCCGGCGCTCGATGAAAACGATGAACGGTTTCCGGCTAAGGACCGCCGTTACAGCGATATGTCTAAAAAAGATATTCCGTTTACCGAAAGTTTAAAACTGACGGTCGACCGGTTCCTGCCTTACTGGCATGAAACAATAGCTCCTGTAATAAAAAGCGGTAAAAGAGTGATTATTGCAGCTCACGGAAACAGTCTGCGCGCATTGGTCAAATATCTTGATGATGTTTCGGACGCGGATATTACCGAGCTCAACATTCCTACAGGGATCCCGCTCGTTTATGAACTTGATGCCGACTTAAAACCCATAAAACATTATTATATGGGTGATCAGGAAGCAGTCAATGCGGCAATTAATGCCGTTGCCAAACAAACTGAGAAAAAATAAGACTTTTGAGCCGGATCGGTCCCTGTTGGAAATGCCGATCCGGCATCTATTTATTTTCTTCAGACTGCTGAATGGACTTGCTTTGTAAATCAGGAAAAATTAATATTGCAATAAGCAAAGGAGAAAGAAATTAGTTATTTCTACAATAACTTATTTATCGGGTCGTTTTATATGAAAAAGGCAATTTATTTCTTTCTCCTCATATCTCTTTCCGTAATGCATTCCCAGACTGTTATAGG
>Ga0182021_10007295_pt1 | contig 13092 bp, 6 predicted proteins | sample 612E3MmetaG_FD_120493 | JGI IMG/M metagenome (GOLD analysis project Ga0182021, IMG submission 120493) | Permafrost microbial communities from Stordalen Mire, Sweden - 612E3M metaG (Illumina Assembly) | ecosystem: Environmental > Terrestrial > Soil > Wetlands > Permafrost | place: Sweden... | reverse complement strand
GAGGAGCACGTCAGCCTCGTCCTCCGCTACTGGCGAGATTCCGACCGCAACCGCGGTCTCAAGCTCACATCCGATATCACCGAAAAATTCCTCGAGCGGCTGCGGGCGGAAGGAATAGACTTCCTGCACGAGATCCCCGAAGGCGAACCACCCGACCTCGAAGACCCCCCGGCCAACGGCGAAACCATATTGATGAACCCCATCGACTAGACTTGAGAACAGGCGGGGTCAAGGCTCGGGGTCAGGTCTCTCAGGCTCGGGGTCACAGGCTCGGGGTCAGGTCTTTTATTGTTTGCTTCTGGTCTCTGCTCAAGATAACTGTAGTAGCAAACAATAAAAGACCTGACCCCGCCTCCAGTCAAGCTGGAAAACACCCCACATCCCAAGACTTGACCCTCACTGTTGGTATAATTAGCGGTGATGTTTACGCCTGAATTGGAGGACATATGGTTTACGACGTTATCGTGGCGGGGGGCGGCCCCGCGGGCTCAGCGACGGCTTATCACCTGGCGAAGCGGGATGTGCGGGTGCTCGTGCTGGACAAGTCGGAGTTCCCGCGCGACAAGATATGCGGTGACGGGATTGCGCCACGCGCGGTGCGCACCCTGTACAAGATGGGCCTCCAGGAGCAGCTCGACGGCCAGTTCAACAAGTTCCACGGCTTCCGGTTCGCCGGCGCGGGAAAAGCCGTCGTCGAAAACAAGATACCGCCTACGCCCCGGTTCCCCGATCACGGCTACATAATCAAGAGGGTCGACCTCGACAAGATACTGCTGGACCATGCGCGGGCGGCGGGAGCCGAAGTCCGCGAGAAGTGCAAGGTCACCGGCCCACTCGTCGACGGCGGCCGCGTAGTGGGCGTCAGGGCCGTTTTCGACGGCGAGGAGATCGAGCTCGAGGCGCGCGTGACAGTCGGCGCTGATGGCCCGCACTCCACCCTGGGAAAGGCGATGGGACTCCTGGTCAACGACCCGCTGTACATGGGCATCTCCATCCGGCAGTACTACGAGGGTGTCGAGGACATCGGCGATTACCTCGAGATCTACCCGGAGAAAGCAATAAGCCCGGGAAGCGGCTGGGTGTTCCCGGTGACTCGCGACGGTGTCGCCAACGTGGGAGTGGGTGCGATGCTCTACCACATGCACCGCGATAACATAAACCTCCACAAGTTCTTCGAGACGTTGATACACGACACCCCCCACGTCGCGCCAAAGCTCAGGAACGCGAAGCCCATATCTCCCCTTCGGGGAGCGCTGCTACGCGTCGGGCTCGGTGGGAGCAAGGTCGAGTGCCCGGGCTTGATACTGGTCGGCGACGCGGCGAGCATGATCAACCCTGTCAGCGGCGAGGGCATTACCTACGCGCTCGAGACCGGTGAGATGGCGGCGGAACATATCCTTGGCACGAGAATGGAAGGCCGCGGCTTCCATATCGACCCCGCCCAGGACTCTTTCCGCGAGAAGCTGGTCGACCGCTACCAGCATTATTTCAACATGGGGACCATGAGCATCAAGTGGGGTAACAGGAGCTACTTCATGCGTCCGATGCTCGCCGTGGTATCAAAGAACCGGAGGTACCGTGAGGATCTTATCAGGGCGCTCATGTACTTGAGACACTAGGCTGGCCGCCTTGAAAGTCACGTTCATCTACCCCGATTTTTTTCAGTACGCGGACGGCTCTTTCATGCCCGAGGGCAGGGTATACCTCGGGATAGCATACCTCGCCGCCGTCCTCAAAGAGGCCGGACACCAGGTGTCCCTGGTTCACGTGGTAGAGCCCCCGGAGCGCGAATGGCTGGTCGAAAGGGTGCGCTCCGAGGCACCGGATCTCATCGGTTTCTCGAGCACGACGCACATGTATCGGCACGTAGCCAGGTGGGCGGGATGGCTGCGCGAAGAGCTGCAAACCCCCGCGGTCTGCGGCGGTGTGCATCCTACGATCGCACCCGAAGAGGTCGCATCCACGGCTGGCATAGATTTCGCGGTCCGGGGCGAAGCCGAAGACACGTTGCTCGAGCTCTGCGACGCGCTCGAAAAAGGACGCGACCCGACAGCGATCCCGGGCATCTGGGCACGCGCGGGTGTTACACTCGTCGAGAATCCGACGCGGTCTTTACGTACGGACCTCGACTCTCTGCCCTTCCCCGACCGGACGATCTTCGACCCCGGGCTCTTCTGCGCGGATCAGCACCCGAGGGGAACGCTCATGGCCTCGCGCGGTTGTCCGTTCAACTGCACCTACTGTTCCAATCACGCTCAGAAGAGCGCCTACCCCAACCCAAAAGATTACGTTCGCTTCAGGAGCCCCGAAAATGTCGTCGCGGAGATCGAGCATATGCTCGCGTCTGACCCGGGTATCGAGTACATACGTTTTGACGACGACATCCTGACGACCGATCGCGAATGGTTCGGGCGGTTGTCAGAGCTGTACCGCGCGCGTGTGGGCATGCCGTTCATATGCAACTCGCGGGTTAACTTCATGGACCGCGCGCTGGCCGGGGCCCTCGCTGAGATGGGATGCACGGTCGTATGCATGGGGATCGAGAGCGGCAATCCGTGGCTGCGAGAGAAAGTCCTCAACCGCCACATGAGCAACCGCCAGATAATAGAAGCGTTTGCCGCATGCCGCGAGGCGGGCCTGAAGACGGTCTCCACCAACATGTTCGGGCTCCCGCTCGAGGAAGCGGCAATGGTGCTCGACACGATCAAGGTCAACGCCCGCTGCCATCCGGACACCATCCAGGTCTCGACTTTCATCCCCTACCCGGGCACAGAGCTTCACGCGTTGTGCAAAGAAAGAGGCCTGATCGAGGGCGGAAGGGTCGACTCCATCTTCGGGGTGCAATCGCCGCTCAAGTCCACCGAGTCCGGTTGGGAGCCGGACGCTATCAAATCCAACTTCCACACGCTGGCTTACACGTATGGCCGCATCGACCAGTTCGAGAGCGAGCGGCTTTCGGGCCTGGCGGAGCGCGGCCTGGACTCACTTCTGACTTCCGGGGTTCTGCCGTCCGGCATCAGGCGCAGGGCGTTTGGCGCTTTCGCGCGTTGGGCCAACGGACGCTGGCAACCCGAATGGATAAAGTACTGAGGTCGCTCCCCCATTGTTCAGAAGATATTCGCTCGTGCCGCCTGTAAGGTTAACCTGGGTGCCCGCGTCTTGCTGCTCAACAAGGGCCGGGGCATGTCCGATACCATTAGCGTACATAAGAAAAACTCGAGGAGAGTCGGTCATGTTGAAGAAGCTGCTCGTGTTGAGCATGTCGATCGCCATCGCCCTGTTGCTCCTGGCTCCCCTGACGGCGTTTGCCTCGCCGCGCGAAGGGGCCGTTCGGACGATGACGGCCGATGACCCCACCCCGCCAACTATACCCACGAAACTCGTCTTCATCCACCACTCCACCGGAGAGAACTGGCTGAACGACGGAAACGGCAAGCTAGGCATCGCGCTCCGCGACAACAATTATTTCGTGAGCGATACCAATTACGGCTGGGGGCCGGATGCCATCGGGGATAACACTTACACGGGCTCATGGTGGAGATGGTTCCGCGGCCCCAGCAGCTCGACGTACACCGACGCGCTATACGCCGAGAGCGGTCAGAACTGCGATTACTCGAGGATGGGAAGCGACCCTGGCGGGAAGAACGCTATAATCATGTTCAAGTCCTGCTTCCCCAACTCGGGGTTTGGAGGCAGCCCCTCCGACCCTGTGCCCCCCATCGGTAGCAACCCGCTGCGCGGCTCAGACACTACCGACCCGGGCACACTGACCGTCGCAAACGCCAAAGGCATCTACATCGACCTTCTGCGGTACTTCAAGACGAGACAGGACAAGCTCTTCGTAGTCATAACGGCACCGCCGCTCAGCGACGGGACGTACGCCTCCAATGCAAGGGCGTTCAATAACTGGCTCGTCAACGAATGGCTGGACGGATACGCCTACAGTAACGTCTTTGTTTTTGACTTCTACAACGTGCTTACGAGCAACGGCGGCAACGCCAACACAAACGACCTGGGACAGGCAGGCGGAAACCACCACAGGTGGTGGGGCGGAGCTATCCAGCACAAGACCAACGGCGGAGGCAATACGCTCGCGTACCCCACCGGGGACGACCATCCATCATCGGCGGGTGGCCGGAAGGCAACCGGAGAGTACCTGCCGCTTCTGAATATCGCCTATCACCGGTGGCAGGCGGCCGCTAACAAGCCCGCGATAGCGTCCATTTCCCCAACTTCCGCAAAGCCCCCGTGCGCGGTCACCATAACCGGGAGCAGGTTCGGCTCCTCTCGGGGGTCGTCATTCGTTTCGTTCAACGGTGCTCATCCCTCCACTTACAACTCCTGGAGCGATACCGGCATCAGATGCATGGCCCCCGCCGGGACTCCCTCGGGGCCTGTGACCGTGACGACCTCGGATGGAACCAGCAACTCGGTACTCTTTACGGTGGCAAACCAGTCATGGTACCTGGCCGAGGGATGCACAGGAAGCAATTCCTCCGGGTCGTTCGAGACATGGATACTCGTTCAGAACCCGTCGGCTTCGCCCAGGTACGTAGACCTCTTATTCCAGACCGACACGGGCCAGGTCCACGGCCCCGAAGAGCTCGTGCCCGCCAGGACGCGTAAATCATACCGGGTCAACGACTACGTGACATCGTTCAACGTCTCGACAAGGGTCAACGCGGACGGCGATGTGGTCTGTGAGCGGGCGATGTACGGAAACAATCGTACCTGGGCGCACGACTCCATTGGGACGACGGAGCCCGCCAGCGACTGGTATCTCGCCGAAGGTTGCACCCAGGCCGGATTCGAGACGTGGGTTCTCGTGCAGAACCCTGGTTCTACTGAGGCGAAGGTGCAGCTTACCTACATGACCGCCTCCGGCCCTGTCCCGGGGCCTCTAGCGAGCATCCCCGCGAACTCGCGCAAGACGTTCTTCGCGGCGGACTCGGCGCCCAACCAGTGGTCGGTCTCAACCAGGGTTCACAGTGACGTGCCGGTGATCGCCGAGCGCGCGATGTACGGAAACGGCAGGCAATGGGCGCACGAATCCATCGGTGCCAAGGCCCCAGCCGCGGAATGGTACCTGGCGGAGGGATGCACCGCCGGTGATTTCGAGACGTGGTTGCTCGTGCAGAACCCAACCGACGCCAGGGCGGATATCGACGTGGTCTTTCAAACCGAGAACAGGCAGGTCCAGGGGCCACGGCAGTCCATACCGGCACACACACGCAAGACGTACAACGTCCGCGACTACGTGAACAGCTATAACGTGTCGGCAAAGGTCACTGCCACCTCCGGGGAGGTCGTCTGCGAGCGGGCGATGTACGGCGGCGGCAGGACGTGGGCGCACGACTCGATCGGCGCGACCGCCCCCGCTTCTTCGTGGTATATGGCTGAGGGCTGCACCGCTGGTGATTTCGAGACGTGGGTGCTGGTGCAAAACCCCGGTGACACCCCCGCCGATATCAACATCGTCTTCCAGACGGAGAACGGACAGGTGCAGGGGCCAAGAGGGACCATCCCCGCACACACCCGCAAGACTTATAACATCCGCGATTACGTGAACAGCTACAACGTCTCAACAATGGTCACCGCCACCTCCGGACAGGTTGTCTGTGAACGGGCGATGTACGGAAATGGCAGGACCTGGGCGGACGAGTCGATCGGCTATGCGCCGTGACGAGCGGCGCGGCCACCCGCCACCCGGGTGCCTGATCCAGGGTGGATGCGACCATCCAATTCATGTTTCCGAGTCCGTCGTTTATGTCTGTCTGCAACGTACCCGTTCCGGTTCTACACGGGTCGTACCCTGCTTCGAGCGAATTATGGAATACCTGTGACCTGACGCGGAATGTTTCTGGTATACTCCTTCTGTTTGACCGTAGGGCGGCGGGAATTGCTCCCGTTGGCCGCCATCTTGATGCGCCCGTCTGAGAGGCGCTGGACTGTTGAGGAGGCATCGATGGGAAAGACCGTGATTGTTGGTGGAGGCACAGCCGGGCTGGCCGCGGCTTACACACTGGACAGGGCCGGCGCCGACTACTCGGTCTTGGAGAAAAGAGACTTCTCCGGCGGCCGCATCTACGGAAAAGTAGTCCAGAACTCCGCGCTCGACCTCGGCGCCCAGTTCATGTTCACTCGCTACGCGACAACATTCGACCTCGTCGATAAACTCAAGGCTAAAGACCAGTTGGTCAAGTTCAGGCCATGGATGGGAATCTATCGCAACGACTACATGAGTACGTTCAGCATGAACATGCTCGACAACCTTTCGCACCCCATAGAGAGTGCGAAGGGCGCTCTGAACCTGCTGGGTTGGAGCGGTCGTCTCAGGGCACCAATAATGGGCGCCAAATTCCTGGCGCTCGCCAGGAAACTGGACTTCGACGACCCGCTGAAGGCCATCGAGCTCGACAACATCACGTACGCCGACTACACGCGCAAATTTTTCGGCAGCGAGATCCTGGAATACGTAAGCCAGCCTGTAGCCAGCACCCTCTCGCTCGGCATACCCGAGGAAATTTCGGCCGCTTACGGGATGGCACTCGCGTGGTATATGGCTCCGGGGCTCCTGACGTTCAAGACCGGAATCGGCTATCTGGCTGAGAGGATGTCCGAGGAGGTCAAGGACAATCTCAAGCTCAACACAACCGTCAAGAAGATCATCTTCGAGGGCAAGAAGGTCATGGGTGTCGAGATCGCCAACGGCGACAAGAGCGAGTTCATCGAGGCGGATAACGTCATCTGTTCCGCCCTGGCCCCCCAGGCGGCTGTGCTGCTGGAAGATGCTCTCCCCAAGTCAATAATCGATGTTCTAGCGAGCATCAAGTACAGCGCGTGCACTCACGTGATGTTCGGAGTGCCCGGAAGGCCGCTCGGGAAGATATACGCGGTCGCGACACCACGCAAACTGGGCCTATGCTTCTCCGGAATCACCGAGAATGCGGTCAAGGCCTCCGGGTATGCTCCTCCGGACCGGGGGATAATTCATGCTTTCACATACGCGGACTATGCGCGCGATATGCTCAACTGGACAGATGAGGATATCAAAAAGCGCGTCCTTCGCGACATCAGGATTTTCAACCCCTCGTTCCCGGAGCCGCTCTTCACGGAGATTTTCCGCTGGCCCGAAGCCGTGTGCCTGTGCATGCCCGGTCAGATCGGCGCCGTGCAGAAGCTCAAGGTCGCTCTCCGCGAGTACGAAGGCCTTCACCTTACCGGCGAGTACATGGGACTCCCATCGATGGAAGCGGCGCTCCACTTCGGAGTCCAGTCAGGCGAGAGGGTCCTGGCCACATCGTGATCGCCGGTGCCGCTACGGGTTGAACCGGTTGCGGGTTAGCGGTCTGTTTTCTGTGCCCGGGTGCCTTGAAACGGGCGCTGGCGGTTGATTTATGCCTTTGGCATTGCGCACATCGTAATGTTAGAATATGTACCGGAAGCGGCGGCGTCGGCGGAATAATATCAGGCTTTCTGCGTGCCGCTGTTCGAATCTATGGAGAGCCGGACTAAGAGGGCATGGATCCAAACCAGAAATTGAAGGCACTCGTCATAGAGGACGACCCGGAGATGGCCGACCTCGTAAGGAGCCTTCTTCGGCGGCGTTTCAGCATTGACGGAGATATAGCGCCCGATTGCGCTTCGGCACGCCGGATGCTTACGGAGCGCGACTATGACATCATCACGCTCGACTACCGTCTGCCTGACGGCGCGGGCCTGGACCTCCTCGATGAGATCACCGAGAGTCTCGAACATCCTCCGGTGATCATGGTTACCGGGCATGGTGACGAAGAGACTGCCGCCAGGTCATTCCAGTCCCGAGCCTCCGGCTACGTTCAAAAAGACGCAAAGCTTCCCACCGTTCTCACAGGAGCAGTTGAAAAGGCGCTCGCCGAGATCTCGCTCAAGCGGATCGAGAAAGAACTGCTGGACGAAAAAGCATTCATCGAGGACGCGCTAGACGCGCTACCGGACCTCTTCGCGGTACTCGATATAGAGGGCAACCTTTTCAGGTGGAACCGTCGGGTCAGCGAGGTCACGGGCTTCAGCGACTCGGAGCTTTCAACGATGAACATTATCGACCTTTTCAGCGCCGGCGACGCGGCTGCTATCACCGCTGCCATGAAGACGATGAAGGACGATGGCGTTTCCACCGGCCAGGTGACCCTCCTCGGCAAGTCGGGAGAGAGAGAGCGCTACGAACTCTCCGGTCATTTGCTCAGTAACCACGACGGGGTTCCCATCGGGTTTACAGGAACCGGCAGGGCGGTAAGGGAAGGTGCGTTATCCGAAAGCATCGTCACGGCTGCCGACGACACGGAGCGGCTACTGGAAGAACGCACCCTCGAGCTCGAGAACGCGCGCGAAGCCCTCAGGATGAGCAACCGGCAGGCTGATGCCGTGCTGGACAACTCACTCGATCTTATCGGCACATTCGATTCCAACGGGAGATTCATCAACTGCAACCCTGCGTGCGAATCCATATTGGGTTACACGAACGATGAGTTCCTGGGCAGGAGCGTCTTCGATTTCGTGCAACCGGATGACCTTGAAGAACTGCTCGAGTCTCACAACCAGGTGATCGGCGAAACCGGGGCCACGCGGACCACAGAGCTTAAGTTCAAACACAAGAACGGTGATTTGCGCACCCTCGAGTGTGTGGGGCAGAGCTACGAAGACAAAGACGGCCAGACCTATATTGTTGTAAACGCACGCGACATTACCGACAGGCAACTCGCTGAAATGCACCTCCGCGAGCGCGAGCAGCAGCTGACGATGATCACTAACACCATGGAAGATGTGATCATTCAGAACGAGGGCGAGATCGTCACTTACGTCAGCCCCTCGTTCAAGAAACTGATGGGACACGACGGGGAAGAGCTGGTCGGAAAATCCGTCTTTGATTTCTTGAAATGGATACACGAGGACGACCGCGAACAGTTAAGGGTAAGCATGGCCACTTCGCTCAGCGATCACGTATCGCGAAGGGCCACTTTCCGGGTGGTGCGCGCTGACGGAAGAGTGACATGGGTCGAGACGCTGGGCACTCCGAACGAAGAGGGAGAACCCCGGGGCGGCGTGATCATGTGTCGCGATATAACCGAGCGCAGACTGGCTGAAGAGGAGATCCGTACAAGCGAAGAGCGCTACCGCGGTGTCTTCGACCTGAGTCCTGATTATATCTACCTGGTAGGCCATGGCGGCGTGGTCATAGATGTAAACAAGGCCCTGCTCGACCGGTACGGGGTCAGCCTCGAGGAGCTCGGCTCCATGCACTTCATGTCATTCTACTCGGGCGATAACAAAGATGTGGTCATTGAGGCGATGAAGAAGCTTCAGGCAAACGAATTGGTCCGGGGTCTTGAAGTCCAGGTGAAGAGCCCGAAGGGTGAGGATATCCTCCTGGAGATAAACGCAGTCCCGTTCTTTGAAGATGATAAGCTGAAGCACGTGCTCAGCCTGGCCCGCGATATCACCGAAAGAAAGCGGATCGAAGACGAGCTTCGCAGGCTCAATACGGAGCTCGAAGGCTACGCCCGAACGGTCTCTCACGACCTTCGCGCTCCGCTGACCGCGATAAGGCTCGCCGGTGAAACTGTCAGCCGCATGTGGACGAAACGCGACGAGGTCGAGGACATCGACGGCGAGATAAGGCGCCTGGCGGACATCATCGAGCTGAGCACGTCGCAGGCCGAGGCGCTTATTGCGGACCTGCTCACACTGGCCATGGCGGGAGCGGAACCCGAGGAGGTTACCGAGGTCGACGTGACCGATACGGTGAACCGAATCGTTGAGGAGAGGTCCCAACTCATCGAAGAGGCCGGTGCCGAGGTGACTGTCAATCTCGACCTCGGAAGCATCCGCGCGAACGCGGTCCACGTCTACCAGGTCTTCAGCAACTTTATCGATAACGCCATCAAGCACAACCATAACTCCCATCCCACGGTCGAGATCATCTACCTCGGTGAGAGCCCGGCCGGGCACAAATATACCGTCAATGACAACGGGCCGGGTATAGACCCCCGGGAGACCGAGATCATCTTCATGCCTTTCTACAAAGGCGAGAACGGCTTCACGGGAATCGGCCTGGCCATCGTGGACAAGATAGTGAAGCTGTACGACGGTTCCGTCCACGTATACAACAACGGTGGCGCCCGCTTCGAGTTCACGATGAAAGACCGTCAAAGTCTCCCGTGATCAACAAGCTTCGGAAATGGTAGCCGTTTACGATGTGCTCGAACTGCCTTTGACTAAAGGTTTGCCACCTTTCCCCGATACAAGAATCGAGCCGGCAAACGAATAGCATGAGCTTATTGGAAGTATGGTAATGCGCGTACCATCCAACGGCCCGGGGCACGTGGCAGTAGACGAAGGCATGCAGGTCGAGCGAAAACTCCGCCGGCTGACCTTGATCGTCTTCATAACGGCAGTGGTGGCCACATCTGTTCCGGGGGCCATCTACGTCATTGCCGGACATTTGGACGTCGTTTCTTTCCTCATCGCGCTGGCGATATACACGGTACTGATAGCCGCTGTGGTCTTGATGGCCTACGCGTACACCCACCACCTGTGGCTGCGCGATCTGGATGAGCGCATGCGCATGGAGGAGCAGGTCCGGCGGTCCGAAGAGCGACTGAAGACCCTCTTCGAATCTTCCGCGGACGGGATATTCTATACCGACAACGATGGGCACATCCTGGAGTGCAACAGCGCGTTCGTGGAGATGCTTGGATACACCCATGACGAACTCCAAGGGAAAACCTACCAGCAGCTGACCCCTGGCGATTGGCACCAGGTCGACTCTGACGTCATTGAGAGCCAGCTGAAAAACTCCGGATACTCCGACGAATACATGAAGGAGTACATGACCAGAGATGACGTAAGGATCCCGGTTGCGACGAGGGTCTGGGTCTTCAACGACAGGTCGGGCAAACCCGAGGGCGCCTGGGCGATGGTCCGTAACCTGAGCGAGCGCATCCAGTACGAGAACTTCATGCGCGAGACGATAATCCGTCTCGAGCAGGCCAATGACCGCCTCCAGGAACTGGACCGTCTCAAGACCGAACTCGTGGCAATGGTGTCGCATGAATTGCGCGCCCCTCTTGGAGCGATCGAGAGCAGCCTCAACGCGATGCGCGTACTGAAAGACGGAGGCTCACCGGAAGAACAGGAAGAGCTCATCAGAATACTGGACCGGGGCGTGCAGCGCCTCTCGCGCCTGGTCGACGACCTGATGGACATCACTCGCATCGAGTCGGGCCAGCTCAAGCTCGAGCCACGACCGGTGGACGCCGCGGACCTGGCAGGGCGCGTGGTGTCAAGCTTTGAAGGTCGCTTCGCGGATAAAGGGATCGACATTGCTTTCGAGCGCCCCGCAGGCGCCTGTATGGCGCTTTGCGACCCCGGGCGCATCGAACAGGTATTGACTAACCTCATCGCGAACGCGCTGAAGTTCACCGACGACGGCGGGGTCGTAGTCAGCATCGATTGCACGCCGGACGACACTATATTCCGCGTCGCTGATTCCGGGCCGGGGCTTCCGACCGAGCTACACCAGAAGGTGTTCGAGAAATTCTTCAGCCTCGACTTGCCGAGCACCGACGGAAAGCAGGGTGTAGGCCTGGGGCTGGCCATCTCAAAGGGCATTGTCGAGGCTCACGACGGGCACATTTGGGTTGAGAGTGGTACGGGCGCGGGAGCGACATTCTGCTTCGAGATCCCTGGAGACCCGGATAGCTGAGACCGACGGGCTTTGTCCCCGTCAATCGGCCCTTTCCTTGGTTACTCTCGAAAGGTCCATATGCCACAGCTTTCTTATCGACGGCAGCTCGGAAAGCACCATCACCACCAGTGCACCGGCTATCACCACCAATACGGTTATACCCGATATCACCGCGTCGGGGGCGAGCCGGTCCGAGCTCAGTAGCTTTTCGATCACCACCCACTCGAGCAACCTCCCCAGAAGGAACCCGGGTATCAAGGCCGCGAGGACGACCGCTACCGTCTCCACCGTCACGAACGAGAAGATACGCCAACGGCCGGCGCCCATCGTACGGATCGTCCCTATCTCGCGGCCGCGCTCCAGCAGGTTCACCGTGGTCATGGAAAACAGGATAGCGAAGCCCATGGCGAAAGCCATCACATAGAAGATCAGAAAAAGAGTCCTTATCGCGCCCATCAACTCGTCGAACACGTCGCGAATCCCACTCTTGGTCAGAACCTGGAACACCCCGGGTAAGCCCCTGAGGAAGGCTGCAACCTGCTCCTCATGTCCGGGCTGTATCTTTACAACAACGGCGTTGAACGGCTGTTTTATGCCGGTCGCAACCGTAACCAGTCGCTGGATATACCCCAGGTTGACGTAGCAGATGCCGCCAAGGGGCTCGCTCACGAATCCGGATACTTTGAAAGGCAGTGAGCCCACGGTGGTGCTGAGGTTAACCGTGTCTCCGATTTTCACGGGCAGGCGCGTCGTGATACCCCTGTTGAGGACCACCTGCCCCGGGCCGGGAAGCGCATGCGAGCCATGGACCGGGTAGCTGCCGTGCAAAGTGGTGCCGGCCTGGTACGCCTGGACCTGAACGTCCGCCGTTTTACTCTTGAACGCCACGAGCGCGGGCGCTTCGATCAGTGGCTCTGCTCGCTCGACGCCGTCCGCGGATTTGATCTGCTCCAACGTATCGGCGCTCACCGGCGCTTCCCATATGGCGCCGACGTCCCATCGCAGGACTCCGTTCAGATACTTGTTAACGGCATAGTCGAGGGAGTCCCTGCCGCCGGCGGCGGTCACGAGAAGGCACAGCGTCCCGATGACACCCAGGCACGTCAGCAACGTCCGCCTCCTGTTTCGCGAGAGGTTGCGCACCGAGACGCGCAGCCAGGCCGGAAACCCGAGCCTTGCCGCAATGCCCATCCTGTATTTATGAGGCAGGTGAGCGAGCGAGAGACCCGCCTCGGTCCTCATCGCTTCCGCTGGTTTCATTCGCACCGCGTGCCTTGCCGGAACGAGCGCCCCGGCGATCGAGAAGAGGATGCCGACGGCCAGGCCGACGATTACGATCAGCGCGTATATCGAAGCGTGAACGAACG
>Ga0182021_10007294_pt1 | contig 13094 bp, 8 predicted proteins | sample 612E3MmetaG_FD_120493 | JGI IMG/M metagenome (GOLD analysis project Ga0182021, IMG submission 120493) | Permafrost microbial communities from Stordalen Mire, Sweden - 612E3M metaG (Illumina Assembly) | ecosystem: Environmental > Terrestrial > Soil > Wetlands > Permafrost | place: Sweden... | reverse complement strand
TTTGTGCCTGCATTACTTCCATTGACCTTCCATTGATAAACCGGTGTAATACCCGGATTGATACCGGTAGCAGTGAATGTAACTGTGCTGCCTGCACATACAGGATTTGCTGATGAAGAAATAGTCACACTTACAGGATAATTTGGATTTACCTGCATCAGAACCGTATTGCTTGTGGCCGGATTGTTCATTACGCAGGTGGTAAGGGAAGAAGTGAGTTCACAAATAACCTGGTCATTATTAGCAGGAATATAGGAGAATGTGGATGAATTTGTACCTGCAATACTGCCATTGACCTTCCATTGATAAACCGGTGTTATACCCGGATTGACACCGGTAGCAGTGAATGTAACTATGTTGCCTTCACATACAGGATTTGCTGATGAAGAAATAGTCACACTTACAGGATTATTTGGATTTACCTGCATAATAACAGTGTTACTTATGGCAGGATTGTTTGTAACACAGGAAGTGAGAGAGGAGGTAAAAACACAGCTAACCTGGTCATTATCCGCTGGAATATAAGAGTATGCGGATGAGTTTGTGCCTGCATTACTTCCATTGACCTTCCATTGATAAACCGGTGTAATACCCGGATTGATACCGGTAGCAGTGAATGTAACTGTGCTGCCTGCACATACAGGATTTGCTGAGAAAGTGATGGAAACCGAAACATTGACAAGCTGAACAACTGTAAGAGTAACAGTATCCCTGGTTAAACAGGCAAATGGATTAATTTTAGTGACCATGTAAATACCGGCCAGGCCGGTAGTGTATGTTTGACCTGAGCCAATATTCATCTGGCCGGTCGTAAGATCTGACCATTGATAAGCGCAGCTTGGGCATGAGCCTGCATTAAATGTGATAGTTTGCCCCTGGCATATGGAAGTATCAGAGCCAAGATTAACCACAGGAATTGGATTAACCGCAACACTGATAGTGTCGGAAACCTTGCATCCATATTTAGTCCCCTGGGCCCAATAAGTCCCTGCAAGCCCCACCGTAATGGTACGTGTTATTGCACCGGTCGACCAAAGATAACTGCTGAAACCGGCGCCGGCATCGAGAACAGTGGTATTCCCCTCGCAAATTGATCTATGCGGTCCGAGATTCATGGTTGGCGGAGTAACTGCAACAATGCTTTTACAGAGACTTGCCTGATCAGGTAATCCTTCATTGACAATCAATTGAACATTATAGGTTCCAGGCTGATTATATGAGAAAGGCGGAGGATTAAAAAGTGTTGAAGAGCCGACGGAAGCGTTTGTGCATGGCAAAAAACTCAGCCTGGTTAATGTAAAATCCTGTCGGTTTGTTACATATGTGAACAGGGTGTCGCCCACCCGTACAATCTCGGAAAATCCATGAGGTTTGTTCATGTTACCGATATTTCCAAGCGGGGTACCTGTAACGGGTCCGGAAATTCCGTATGGAAAATTGAGCCTGAAGATTTCGTTGGCTGTACCTGTATTTGCTGTATAATTAAGTTGAAACCCGGTTGTTGAGTTGCAGTCCCTGATCAGAACTATCCCGGCATTCAGAATAGGGCCGCAAACCTGGCCAAGGCTGGTCGCAGTAGGGTCATTCAGCAAGGAATTTCCAAATTCCAATCTCACATCCATACTGTTACCATTAGCGACGATGGCATACCAGTTACTATTTTCCTGTACCATACTAAAGAAAGCGGGTATGTTTAAAACGCCTCCCACTGTACCCAGGTTGGTGAGTACCGGGGTATTCAGCAAACTGTTCCCGAAATTCAAACGCACCAGGTTGTTGCCCCAGGTACAGACAAGATATCCTATCCAGGTCCCGCTTTCATTCAGGATCTCAAGACTGTGAGCCATATATAACATGCTGTATGGCCCAAGAAGATCCGCAGTCGGGGTATTTGCAAGACTGTTTCCGAAATTCAAACGTGCCATCCTGTTATTGCTGTTTACAAGCCCGATCCACTGTCCGTTATCATATCGTATCCTCAGCCCCTCAACACTGTCACCTATTATCCCGAATGAGCCAAGGTTAGTCCATGAGACAGGGTTATTATTAAAACTTGATCCATGAAAATACCTCACCAAAGTTCCAACTCCCTGGCAGGTGATAAATGAGTAACAGCCACTGGAATCTTTAACTAAAGTAATATAGACAGGAATATTAAGAAGGCCACCCGGATTCCCGATGTTTACTCCAACAGGATTGTAAATTGTATTTCCGGAACAGAAACTCCAGTAATAAGTCGTTCCGCCTGTACTGAAGTTTGTGATATTTATTGTTTCACCTGTACAAACAGTATCGGGTGCAGTAAAATTAACCGTGACCTGGCAATAGGAAAATTTTGAGGGCGTAGTCAGCAGAAGTAAAATCACTGCTGCAATCACTACCGGTTTCATAACGAGATGAATAAGCAGTATCAAAAATAAATCAATTTCCTGAGAAGTTGTATCAGTTCCTTTCTGTATGTAAAATAAACAAGGACTGAAGTAATGATAAGCTGAATAAAACCCGGGATAACACCGGTTTTATCCGGTGAGAAAACATACAATATGAAACCGGTAATAATGATTATCAAGGGCAGATATATAAGTTTCCACAGATTCAGCTCGTAATGAAAAATTTTTCGGCTTTCCAGATAAAGGAAAAAGGCCTGTACCGGTTTAATCAGAAAATTTGACATTACCGCTCCCATCAGACCGAATTTCCAGATTAGAGTGCTGCTCATGATAACCTGTATAACAGCAGAGAAGAAGAAAACCTTTGGAAGGACTTTTGTCTTTTTAAAATAAAATATTGGCGCCAGGAAAAGATAAAACGCAGGGCTTGTTGCATATCCAAGACAAAGTATTCCTATAAATGCAAATGCCTGGTAATATATAGGCTTCCAGACCACTAAAGGTATCAGGAGAGGACAGGCAATGGTCACAACAGGAAGGGCGAGTAATGTGATGGCCGTAAATCCGTTATAATAGCGGTTAACCTCAGGCGTACTGCACCTGAGGTCTTTATCCTTCCATATACTGAAAACTTTGGGCTGGATGGTGTTTACAAGGCCTGTATGCAGCAGGCCTATACCCATGGTCAGTTTCACAGCAAGATCAAAAATGCCTACATAGGTAGGATCAACCATAAAGTATTTAATGATGTAACGGTCGATATAATTCACTACCCAGATCATCATGCCGTAAACTATCATTGGCCCGCAGAAAGCAAGCATACCATCAAGATGCTTGCGGTTGAATTTCAGGCCGTATTCACCCGTCATCAATATGACCGAAATCAGGCAGGATATTACAGCCGGAATCAGCCTTCCGATTATTGGTCCGTAAAGAGTATAGGGATATGAGTACAGTATGGCCAGTGAGGCGGCAAGAATGATGATAAAATTTGAAATGTTCAGCCAGAAGAATCTTTCAGGACGCTGCTGGTTTACAAGCAAGTTTGAATAGGTCTTGAAAATGCCGTTGAAGATGGCTGTTAAAACCGTGATCAGTCCAAAGGGCAAGAACTGCAACAAAGTGTCACCCCTAAAAATTATTTTGAACATCAGGCTCCCTCCTGCCATCATCAGGAAGAAAACAGCGGTGCCTAATGTTATAAGGACAATCAGGACGGTTCCTACGAATTCACGTAACTTTTTATTGTCATCCTTGAATTGAAAATAATTCACTCCTATATAGGTGTCAAGACCGGCGGATGATACGAGCTGAACAATGTACAGGAAAGTAAAATAAATAGCATTGATACCAAACTGTTCAGGAGTCAGTTTAGCTGTATAAAAAGGAATCAGGATGACTCCTGTAGTGTATGGTAATGCACCGATGAGTGAGTAGATCAGGGAAGATTTAAAAAACTGTTTAGAGATCATCCGACATTGTTATTATTAATATTTTAAAATCAGACCAGGAGTTCATCCAGCAATCCGATCAATCTCTCCTTACGCAATTCAAGGGTAAAATTATCTTCAACATACTTCCGGGCGCGTTCACCGGTATCCAGTTTCAAAGCTTTAAGTATGGCTTGTTCAAGTTCATCAACTGAGCGCTTCATAACAATTACCCCCGTTTCACCTACTGCATCAGGGATTCCATTCACATTTGAACCAACAGGAACGCATTCGCAGAGCATAGCTTCACTAATTGTATGGGGCATGCCTTCAGTAATCGAAGCCTGGACAAACACCTTTGCCTTGTTATAATTTTCAAATAAAACCTCATCAGGGCAGAAAAAAAATATCAGTTCTAAATTGTTTATCGTATGTATATGATAATTCCGCTCGATCCAGGGCATAAACTTCTGTTTGATCCCGATCAGAGTGAATTTCAGAGAGGGATTACGCCTGGCCACTTCAACAAAAAGATCAAAACCCTTATTCAGAAAATCTGATTCCCTGGTCATAGAGCCGACCGTGAGCACCATATCCTGAACTTTTGCAATTGAATTATCCCTGAAATATTTGCGGGTGTCTATCCCATTGTGGATCACCGAAATAGGAGTCCTGATACCAGGAATATAATAAGTAATTCCGTCTTTCTTGCCATAATCCGTATAATAGTAATTCTCATGGTAAATCAGAGATTTATGATTTACCACTATATGACTTGCATGTTTCAAGGCAAACTTTACACAAGCCCCCCTGAATTTCTTATAATAGACACCTTTCTGTAACTCAGGGTAGCAAATGGCTTCCTGTCCGCCGGCGAATATGATCACCTTCTTTCCCAGAAGCCTTCCAAAAAATGTTATAATAGCTGAATGATAATCCCCGAACCATGTCATTAAAACTGAAGCGCCACGGGCATTTTTCAATATAAAGCGGATCAATGCACCAATCCTCTTCCTGAAAATGAAATCAGTCCCCTTCTCATTAATATAAAAAGGAACAACATTGAAGTGATCCCTGAGTACTAATTCATCATTTTTAAAAAAGACAATCTGGAGGAGTTGGATATACAGAATTTTCTTCATCAGGGATATGAGTACGCTCAATTAAAAAACGTAAAGAATCAGGACTTAGTATTACCTTGGAATCAATATAATGGATTGGCGTACCGCCGGATATCTTCAGCGCTCACGCTGACTTCACACAGGATCACAAGCCGCTCGGCAACATTTTTCAATTCGCGGATATTGCCTGTCCATTTCATCTTCCTGAGTTCATCCATTGCATCCTCTTCAACATTCAGCATAGGTTTACCCTGCTGGTTGCAGTATTGGGTAATAAAATGCTGCACCAGAAGAGGGATGTCATCCATCCTCCTGCTAAGCGGAGGAACATCTATAATGATAACGCTTAAACGGTGGTAAAGGTCTTCCCTGAAATTTTTATTCAGTATCTCTTCTTTCAGATTTTTATTCGTTGCCGCAATTACTCTTACATCAACCGAAATTTCCTTTTCACCTCCCACCCTGGTGATTTTATTGTCCTGGAGCGCCCTCAGTACCTTTGATTGGGCCGACAGGCTCATGTCGCCGATCTCATCAAGGAAGACAGTGCCGCCATCGGCCTGTTCAAAATCCCCTTTATGCTGTTTTACTGCGGATGTAAAAGAACCTTTTTCATGACCGAACAGGTTGCTTTCAATCAGTTCCGAAGGGATTGCGGCACAGTTCACTTCAACGAAAGGCCCGTCGGCCCTGTTACTCAGGGCATGGATATGGCGGGCTACAAGCTCTTTCCCTGTTCCATTCTCCCCTGTAATAAGCACCCTGGCGTCGGTTGGCGCCACTTTCCGGATCATCTCCCAGATGCCTTTCATGGCTTCCGACTCTCCTACCATCTCGTAGTTCATGCCGACTTTCCTGCGGAGAAGGCGGGTTTCGTTGATCAGCCTGCCTTTGTCCATTGCATTTCTCAAAGTCACCAGAAGGCGGTTCAGGTCTAGGGGTTTTGCGATATAATCGTAAGCTCCCTTGCGTATCGCTTCAACTGCAGTTTCAATGTTCCCATGGCCGGAGATCATAATGACGGGTGTTTCTGAAAAACCCAGGAGCTGGTTCAGAACCTCGATGCCATCCATCTTGGGCATTTTTATATCGCAAAGAATGGCATCATAATGATGTTCCCTTGCAAGTTTCAGTCCTTCGGCTCCATCCCTTGCTTCATCCACCCTGAACTTCTCATATTCCAGGATCTCGCGAAGCGTGCTCAGGATACTCTGCTCGTCGTCAATAACAAGAATTCTCGACATTCTTCAGATTTGAGAACAAAAGTAGTCAATTCTTCGGTAATTTTGCGAACACAAAACAGGGAATAAGCTCTTTTACCCGATGATGAAATCCATAAGAAATTTTCTTTCTTTTTTTATATTGACATTCTGTATTTCCGGGATTAACGGGCAAACGGCCCCATCGGGTAATTTAAAGTATACCTGGGCCGGTGGATTGAATTCCTGCCAGTTTTGCTCCATCGACCTGAACCTTGACGGGCTGAACGACCTTCTGATTTTTGACCGCCACGGTAACCGTAAACTCACCTTCATCAATGAGGGCGGTCCCGGTATCAATTACAGGTATGCACCTGAGTATGAAGCCCAGTTGCCGGAGATGCAGGAATGGGTGATCACAGCCGATTATAACTGCGACGGGAAGATGGACATCTTCACTTATGCAAACGGAGGGGTCCGGGTGTTCAGGAACACCTCCTCAGGAAGCCTGAGCTTTCATTTGCAGACCAACCTGTTGCAATCCTGGTATTATACAGGGTTTGTAGGGATCCTCGTGACCTCGGCTGATTATCCTGCTATTGCCGACCTTGACGGGGATGGCGACCTGGACCTTCTGACTTTTTTCGGCCTTGGCTCCTATATTGAATATCATAAGAACCTTTCCATGGAAACCTTCGGAAACTGTGACAGCCTCGATTACAGGCTTACCGACCATTGCTGGGGGAAATTCATGGAAAGCGTGGGCGGAGACCACATCACACTCAATTCACCCTGTCCTTACAAAGATCTTAATAAGCTGGTTTCACCACCTGAACGCTCTTCCCCTCCAAAGCATATGGGCTCAACACTGCTTGCAACCGATCTCAATGGTGACGGGCTTAGCGATCTGGTCACCGGAGGCGTGTATTTCTCCAACCTCATTGAATTAATAAACGGCGGTACGAAAGATTCTGCGTTTATGATCAGCCAGGATACACTCTTCCCTTCATATGACCGGTCGGTCAGCCTGAATTCGTTTCCGGTTATGTCTTTTCTGGATCTGGATAATGACGGGATTAAAGACCTGGTCGTTTCCCCTTTTGATCCTGCCTATTATAATACGGAAAATACCAAAAGCGTCTGGTTTTATAAAAACACCGGAACCAATACGAACCCACATTTCGTGTTCCAGACCGATAACCTGTTCCAGTCGGATATGCTGGATTTTGGCACCGGTTCCAATCCTGTTGCTGTGGACCTGAATAATGACGGCCTGGATGATATCGTCACAGGGAATTACGGGTATTTCGATTCCTCTCAATTGGTGAATGGTTTTTTGACCTCATACAATACCTCTTCACTGGCATATTTAAAAAATACCGGAAGCAGCCTCTCACCGGGTTTTGAGTTGCTCACGACAGACCTTGCCCATGCCTCGCAGCTTAATGTCCATGGCTTATATCCAGCCTTCTATGATCTCAACAATGATGGTATACCTGATCTGCTTTGCGGATGTGAGGACGGGAGCCTGATTTATTTTCAGGGCCGGGGCGACAGTGCAGGAATCCCCGTTTACGGCAGTCCGCAGAAAAACTACCAGCAGATAAAAACAGGGCAATTCAGTGCACCACAGTTTTTTGACCTGGACCGGGACGGCCTTGCCGACCTGATCATAGGACAGCAGAACGGCACGATGCAGTATTTCAGGAATACCGGAAGTGCCGGTAACCCTAAATTTACTTTCACACGTGACAGCCTGGGCCAGGTTGATGTTACGAACCATAATCTTTCATATTACGGGTATTGCACACCATATTTTTTCAGGATAAATAACCGGACTTACCTTCTTGCAGGGTCCGATGAAGGAAAAATGCATATTTATTCAAAGATCGACGGCAATTTAAACGGGAAGTTCAATGAAATTGATTCCCTTAACTTCTTAATCGGAATCCCGGACGACAGCCTGAGAATAGGCTGGAGGGCTTCCGGATTTCTGGCTCATCTAAGTGATCCTCAGTATTATGATATGATATGCGGAAACTTCAGCGGCGGTTTGAATTATTTCACCAAAGGAAAGATCCCGGGTATTGAAGAACATAAGACCGATGAATCAATGATGCACATCAGGATATATCCCAACCCGGCGATGCAGGAAATAAAGATTGACCTGATGAAAAACGGCATTAGTCTACCAGCTTATTCTTCAGGAGGTTCAGGCCTCTGCATAATTAGTCTTTTCAATGTGTTTGGCCAGGAGGTCAAACGTATGGAATATATACCCTCACAATCTGTTAGCATTAGCGATCTGCCTGATGGAATTTACATAGCCCGGATTGATCTTCCTTCTTCTAATTCAAAAGTACGGGGTAAGTTTCTCATAAAAAAGACAGTACAAAACTAAGCCTCCTTCAATTCGCTCATTCACTCAATCATTCATTCCCTTAGTCCCTCAGACCCTCAGTCCCGGCAGGATTTTCTTTTCTACCGGGTATTATGACATTCTGCTTCTCAATTTTGTTAACAATCGGTTTTCATAAAAATTTCCCCCACCTCATCCCACTTTTTTACCAATTTTTTCTTTCCTTACTCTAATAAGCGTTTCGGAACGTAACTATTTTCTGAAACCCCCGTACAATATTGTTAATAAAAAGAAGTTATTAACATAAGTGGGTGAAAGTGGGAAAAAGTGGGAAAATTGACCGTATATTAGCACCGCTGAATAAAAAAAATGGCCCCAGTAACCAATCTTATCGGTGAATTTGAATGCAGGCTTGATGATAAAAGCCGTGTCATTCTTCCGGCTGGTCTGAAAAAACAGATCTCACCGGAAGCTCAGGACAGGTTTGTCATCAACAGGGGGTTTGAGAACTGCCTGGTGTTGTATCCTATGAACGAATGGAAAAGCATCAGTGAAGAGATCAATCGTCTGAACCTGTATAACCGGAAGAACAGGGACTTTGCAAGGTATTTTTACCGCGGTGCTACGGAACTCACACTTGACAATGCCAGCCGCCTTCTTCTCCCAAAGTCGTTGTTAAGCTATGCCGGTATCGTGCGCGATGTCGTCCTGTTTGCATTTTCCAACCGAATTGAAGTCTGGGCCAGGGATAGGTATGAAAAACTCATGACCGACGAACCTGCAGATTTCTCACTTCTCGCAGAAGAAGTCATGGGCAAACGGGAAAAAGGCGACAGTAGCGACGATGTATCATAAACCTGTACTGCTCAATGAATGTATGGAGCTTCTCGGGATTCAACCGGGAGGCATCTATGTAGATGCAACGTTTGGGGGTGGAGGGCATGCAAGGGAAATCCTGAAAAGACTTGAAAGCGGCAGGCTCATTGCTTTTGACCAGGATGAAGACGCAGCCCGGAACGCGTTCGAAGATCCCCGTTTCACCTTTGTAAATCACAATTTCAGGTTTATGAAGAACTTCCTGCGGCTTCATAAACAGGTCCCCGTGGATGGGATCCTGGCCGACCTGGGTATTTCATCCCACCAGATCGACGATCCGGCAAGAGGATTCTCAACACGGGGCGAAGGAGCATTGGATATGCGCATGGACCGCCGGAAGCCCCTCACCGCTTATACTATTATTAATACGTATCAGGAAGAGAAACTTATTGACCTCTTCCGCCTTTACGGAGAGATCATTAACGCAAGAAAGCTTTCATCAAGAATAATTGCCGCCCGGAAGGAAAAAGAAATTGCATCCACGACTGAGCTTGTTGCTATCGCGAAAACCTGCGCCGAAAAGGGAAAAGAAAATAAATACCTGGCGCAGGTTTTTCAGGCATTAAGGATCGAGGTCAACCAGGAAATGGAGATCCTTGAGGAGTTTCTGAAACACTGCCTCGATGTACTTAACAGCAATGGGAGGCTGGCTGTAATAAGCTATCATTCACTGGAAGACAAAATGGTGAAAAACTATTTCAGGAGCGGAAATTTTAAAGGGGAACTGAAAAAGGATTTTTACGGCAATGTGCTATCTCCATGGAATATGATTACAAGGAAAGCTGTTGTTGCCGGGGAAAAAGAAGTTGAAGAAAACAACCGGGCAAGGAGTGCAAGGCTCAGGGTTGCGGAAAAGAAGGAATGAATATCGAATATTGATCAACGAATTTTGAATATCGAACTTATGGCTAATGGCTTATGGTTTATGGCTCATCGCTAATCGCTTATAAAAATGACCGAGCAACGGGCAAATAATATGAAGGAAAATGCGGCGGAAACGGAATGGAAAGATATTTCCTATGAAACCGTGCCTCAGGATTCATTCTCTGCTGCCCCGAAGGAATCCGAAAAAGAAGCACATTCTGAGGTAAAACCGGCAAAAAAGTCTCATAAAGGAAGGAAAAGAGTGCAGGATGTCCTTGGCGGAGATTATCTGTCGAAAAATACCGTGGTTGACAATGTGCCCTTCCTGATCTACCTGGCTGTGCTGGCTCTGTTCTACATCGCCAATACCTACAATACAGAGAGGATGTACAAACAGATCGAAAAGACCAAGACTGAACTGAAAGAGCTTCGTTATCAATACATTACTGTACGTTCGACCCTGATGTTCGAAAGCAAACTTTCGGAATTGTATAAAAGGACACAGGCCATCGGACTGAAGGAAACCCTCATTCCTCCTTTTAAAATATTTTACTCAGGAGATTCCATTCAAATTGGTAACAGATGACCCAGGATATAAGGAAAGGCATAATGACAAGAGTTTACCTGGTATACGTGGGGATACTGCTTTTCGGGCTCGCTATACTGGGAAGGGCTTTTTACATCCAGAATTTCGAAAAGAAGCAACTTCTTGAAATGGCCAAAAAGCAGGAAATGCAAATATTTCCGATTGAGGCAATCCGTGGAAATATTCTTTCTGATGATGGGACACTGCTCGCAGTTTCGGTTCCTATATTCGATCTCCGCATGGATCTTGACGCCGATTCCCTTACGGATGAAGTGTTTGAAAACGGGATTGATTCCCTTGCCAAATGCCTGGCCGGTTTGTACCAGGATAGATCCCCCATGCAGGTCAAGGACAAATTATGGGAAGCCCGCAGAAACCAGGAACGCTTTTTCCTGATCAAACGCGACGTTACCTATCCTGAACTGAAAAAGATCCGTAAGTTCCCTATATTCAAAAGGGGCAAATACAAGGGCGGGCTCATCGTGATTCCCCAGTGGGAACGGGAGCTGCCCTACAAATCACTGGCCCGGAGGATTATCGGATACGAAAAGGGTGAAGCCGACAATAAAGTATATGTCGGGCTTGAAGGCAAATTCACGAAGGAACTCGAGGGCGTAGGCGGTTCCAGGATGATGCGTCGTGTCGGGGGCAGCAGCTGGATGCCGGTTGACATCGAAAGCCAGGTCGAACCGCAGAACGGCCTCGACATAGTCACCACAATTGATATAGAGCTTCAGGACATGGCTGAAGCGGCTTTAAGGAGAGAGCTTATTGCCGACAGCGCTGATCACGGCTGCCTGGTTGTCATGGAAGTGAAAACAGGTTATATCAAGGCCATGGTAAACCTTGGCAGAACTAAAAAAGGCACTTACGAAGAAGTGTTTAATTATGCCATAGGCGAAAGCAACGAGCCCGGTTCCACATTCAAGCTGGCATCATTCCTGGTGGCTCTTGAGGATGGCAAGGTCGATTTGAACACCATGATTCAGATCGGTAACGGCGTGGTTTATTTTTCCGGCCATAAAATAGAAGATTCTCATCATGAAGGGTTTGGTTCGCTCACTGCCCAGCAGGTTTTTGAGAAATCCTCCAATGTGGGAACTGCAAAAATGATTTATGGCATCTATTCATCCGAGCCGCAAAAGTTCATCGACGGGCTTTACCGGCTGGGAATCAACCGTCCTCTTAACCTTCAGATTGACGGGGAGGCGCCACCTTATATCAAGAATACCAAAAGCAAATACTGGTCAGCCTTATCACTGCCCTGGATAGCCTACGGGTATGAGGTTGCACTCGCCCCCATCCACCTGATTACACTATACAATTCCATTGCCAATAACGGAGTGATGGTAAAGCCACTCTTTGTTAAAGAGATCCTCAGGAATGGCCAGTCATTTAAGAAATTCGATCCGGTTGTTCTGAACCCCCGGGTTGTTTCTCCTGCAACGATCCAGAAAGCCAAAATCATGATGGAGGGAGTCGTGCTGCATGGAACCGGGACCGCCATTAACTCCCCCTTATACAGGATCGCCGGGAAGACAGGTACAGCCCAGCTTGCGCAAAACAACAGGGGGTATAACCAGGGCACAAAAAATATCCACTACAAAGGATCATTTATAGGTTTCTTCCCCGTTGAAGATCCCCGGTTTACCATGATGGTAGTCATCGTTGATCCAAGAAAGGGCAAATACTACGGGGCCAGTGTTGCGGCACCGGTTTTCAGGCAGATTTCCGACCGGCTGTATTCCAAGCAGAAGGACATCCGGTTCCCATTTAAAAAAGACACCGTCAACAGCTTTCTGCCTTTTGCACATGCCGGGATGCAGGCCGATCTGCAGGAAGCATACAACGGTCTCGGTTACAGTATCAGCAAGGTAGATGTCCGCGCTGCATGGACCCAGGCTGCCCCTGCTGAGAACAGGATAGTGCTTTACCCCGAGAAGGTTTCCAGAAACCTGATGCCCGATGTCAGCGGGATGGGGCTTAAGGATGCTTTATTCCTCCTTGAACAGTTGGGGCTTAACGTGGTTGTGAATGGCAGGGGATCGGTTGTAAGCCAGTCGGTAAAACCAGGAACGCTTGTTAATAAAGGAATGCTGGTGGTACTTGACCTTCAGGGACCCAGGACAAAAGCGAAAATGCAGGTATGAAGAAGCTTAGCATGATATTGCCATCACACATCGTCCTTGAAATACAGGGAGATACTGATATTATAATCCGTTCCCTGCAGTTTGACTCAAGGCTGGTGGGTACCGGTGATGTGTTCTTT
>Ga0182021_10007292_pt1 | contig 13094 bp, 12 predicted proteins | sample 612E3MmetaG_FD_120493 | JGI IMG/M metagenome (GOLD analysis project Ga0182021, IMG submission 120493) | Permafrost microbial communities from Stordalen Mire, Sweden - 612E3M metaG (Illumina Assembly) | ecosystem: Environmental > Terrestrial > Soil > Wetlands > Permafrost | place: Sweden... | reverse complement strand
CGCCGTCGCGGCCGCCGTCATCGCCAGACACCGCGTGATCCCGCGAGGCGCGAAGGCGTGGTCCGAGACGGCATCTTCCTGCGCGCGCTCGACCTCCACGTCCTCGAGCCACAGGTGAAAGCGCGTCAGCACGGGGCGCGTGTCGAAAGCCCACTGCGCCACCACGTTCCGTTTGTCGGTCATGCTCATGAACGCAGCTCCGCCTTCGCGCCCACACCATGCGAGGACGGTGCCAAGGCGCCGCGCGGCGACCGGGCGCGGAATCCCTGCGGCGAGCTCGCTCCGTGCGCGAGCTCGAGGTCCGCAAATCAGTCGCCGAGCGCACGAGGTGCGCGCGAGTCGGGCTCGGTCAGAAGGTGAACACCGCGCCCGGATCGGCGGGGAACGGGATGGTGATCACGTTGGAGCGCTCGTAGACGATCGAGCCGCTCCCGTCGGTCACGTTGCGCGCATTGCCGGCCGTCACGAAGAACCCGACCAGCTCGCCGACCTCGTCCGCGACGCCAGGTGGGACCGAAAGGAGCGGGTCAACGCGGCCTCGCCCGGGCCTGAAGCGTAGTAGACTCACCGCATGCGGCTTGCGCTTGGTTTCTTGGCGTGCGCGTCGACCCTCCTTGCGTGCGGAAGCGATCCGCAGCCCTCCGCCCCCGTGGACGCGGGTCCGGACACGAGCGTCAAGCCCAAGGACGCGGGCAAGGACACGGGGCCTCCGCCGTACGTTCCGCAGGGGACGAAGTGCGTGCGCGCGGCCGACGCCGGCGCGCCGCTCCCCTGGGTTCGCCCCGTCGACGATGCCGGCACGGACGCCGGAGTCGACGCGGGTGACGACAGCGGCACCGACGCAGGTGACGACGGCGGCACCGACGGCGGCAGCGCGATCATCAGCGCCGATCTCCTCCGCCCGCCGCCTGTGGTCTCGTCCGACGGCTCGGTCGCGTCCCTCCCGGTCTTCGTCCCGATCACCTTCGACGGCGATCCGCTGCGTGACGAGATCGAGGATTTCGTCGCGTCGGTGGGCTGCAGCAGCTACTGGCACGCGGTCGCCACGCCGTACGGCATCGGCGACGGCATCAGCGCGACCCCCATCCGCCTCCCGGAGGTGCCGCCGACGACGATGACCGACGCGCAGGTCCAGACCTGGCTCGCGAAGAAGATCAACGGCGATCCGAGCTTCCCCAAGCCCAGCGTCGACGTGGTCTACGTCATCTTCTTCCCGCAAGAGACGGTCATCGACGACGGCTCCGGGAAGAGCTGCTCCTCGTTCGCCGGCTACCACTTCTCCACCGACGTCGGCGGCAAGAACGCGCCCTACGCGGTGATACCGCGCTGCGGGGGAAGCCTCGATTCCCTGACCGCGGTGACGAGCCACGAGCTCATCGAGTACGCCACGGATCCGACCCCGGGCCAGGGCGGATATCTCAGCGTCGCCAACGAATGGATCGCGTGGTCGCTCCTCGGCGGAAGCGAGGTCGCCGACATGTGCGAGCACGCGAGGTACGCCAACTTCACGCCCAACGACTACCCCTTTGCGGTGCAACGCTCCTGGTCCAACGAGCAAGCGTTCCTCGGCAACGATCCTTGCATCCCCCCGGACGGCCCCGTGTGGTTCATCGGCACGCCGATCCTGCCCGACATGGTCACGGTCAGCGACTACGGGCAGACGATCCAGGCGCACGGTCTCAAGCTGGCCGCGGGCAAGTCGACGACCATCGACGTGCGCATGCAGTCGAGCGGCGCCGGCACCTGGACCGTCAGCGCGCAGGACATCTCGGTGTGGCTGGGAAGCTCGCCGCAGCTGAAGTTCGCCTTCGACAAGACCACCGGCAAGGCGGGCGACGTCCTCCACCTGACCGTGACGCGCACCGGAACGAACAGCACCTACAAGGCCAACCCGTTCATGCTGCGCTCGTCGAACGCGAACCAGGAGCACCTCTGGTTCGGCATCGTGGGCGACTGACGGCTACTGCAGGTTCCCCTGGCCGATCAGCATCGCACCGGCAACACCGGCCGAGGGCCACGCGAACGTGTCGATGACCTGCTGGTTGTCGATGCCCGTCAGCCGGATGGAGAAGGTGCCCTTCCCGAATCCGGCGCCGTCGGTCAGAGTTCCGTCGGTGCCGCGTGCGAGGGCTACGTAGCTGGCGTGGTTCACGCTCTTGACCTCGACGCTCTTGAGCGGCACCCGCCCGTTGCGGACCCACAGGCTGGTCCACCACTCGCTCGAGCCCGTCTGGAACTCGTACATGAGCTTGCCGGTGTCGGGGCACCTGGCGAACTGCCACGTCATCGAGCGCGGGTACTCGCCGCTGTTCAGGATCGCGTACGCGTCGGGGCTCACGTCGATGCTGTTGGGCGTCGTCGCGCCGTACGTGACGACGCGCAGGGTGGCCGACTTTCCCTTCGCCGTCGTCACGTAGATGCATGCGTCGCAGTAGCCTGCGACGCCCTGGATCCCGTCCCACAAACCCGCGAGCAGCGTGCCCTCGACCTGACGGACCGACGTGGCGTACTTGGTCCCCGGGGCGCACGCGTTGTGCCAGACCGTCTCGTCGTAGTCGACCGGGCCCAGGTGAAACTCACCGCCCGAGTACGTCTGGCCGTAAGTGAGTGGAGGTCCGCCGTCGTCGGCAGGGACGATGGCAGCGTCCGGCGGCGCCTTCCCATCCGGCAGCGCCGACCCGTCTTGCGGCGGCGGCACCGTTCCGTCCGTCGTCACCGCAGCGTCGTTGCCCGGCGTGCCGGCATCGCCGTCCGCGGCCGGTTGCGAACCGTCCGAGCACGCCGAGACCGACGCGAGGACGAGCAGGGCTCCGTATCGAGTCTTCATGGCAGGCATTGTAGCCACGCCAGAGGCGCGACGCTCAGTGTGCGAACGGCGCGACCATCGAGACGCCGACCAGCCGCGTGCGCACGGCGCCCGCCGGCATCGGAGGCGCGATGAGCTGGCCGCCGGGCATGACGTCCTTGGTCTGCGCGGGGTCCATCAGCTGCTTGGTCGCCGCCGAGTAGCCCCACGTGCCGATGGCTCCGCCCGAGTAGGGAAAGCCGGGATCGACGCCGGAGGCCCCGCCGCACGGAGCGTGCGACCGACCGTGCGCGTGACCCACCTCGTGCGCCATCGTCCCCGCCGATCCGTCGCCGGTGAACCCGAGGCCCACGCTGCCGCGGCTGGCCGAGTCGGTGGGGTTGGTGACCACGGGCGAAAGCCCCGACACGCAGCCACCACCGCAAAATGGGAAGAAAGTTCCAGAGCCAGCGTATTCCCCGGCCAATGAACGCTCGCAACCTCTTCCGCCCCCCGCCCCCTCCGCCGGGGACCCCGATGTCCTCACAGCCGACCGTGCGCGAAGAGATGCAGCCCGAAGAGCTGACCGATCTGGCCGACGAAGACATGGAGATGTGGGCCGTCAGCGGCACGCGGATCCTCGCCAAGCCGACGCCGGCGCCGGCTCCCGTCGCGCCCTCCGCCGTCGAAGCGACGCTCACCTCGCCGCCGGCCTGGCAGAAGACGCTGCCGTCCTTCCACTCGTCGTACCCGCCGGTCGCGATCGCGCCGAGCGAACCGCCTCCCGCGGTCGTCATGGTGCAGCCGTCGGCCCCGCCGCCCGCGTACCACGCTCGCCCCGCGATGGCGCCGAAGACCAACACCCTCGCGTGGATCGCGCTGATCGTCGGCACGAGCCTGCTGGGCTTGCTGACGACCGCGGCGATCCTCGGCGCCACCCTCTACGGTTGAACGAAAAAAGGGACCGAGCGCGCTGGCTCGATCCCTCTCTTCATCGGGCGCTCTCGCGCCCTTCGTTCACTGACCCTTGCGCGAGAAGGCCGGGACGTCCCAGTCCTGGTCGAGCGTCGGGAAGCTGGCCGACCGCTCGCGGAGCGGGAGGCGCGGCTGGCTGACGGTGCGTGCCTCGGCAGCGTGGGCTGCGCGGCGCGTCGAGTACTGCTGGGCCTGCTCCTGGACGGCGGGCGCCACGGGGCGCGCGACGGGGAGCTGCGACTGCGAGGGGCGCTGCTCGCGCGAGGGGATGGTCTGCGGCGCCGACAGCGACGCGCGCTGCTGGCTCTCCTGGGCGATCATGCGCTCCTGCGTGTCGAAGCCGGTCGCGATGACCGTGACCTTGACGTTCTCGCCGAGCGACTCGTCGATGCTGGCGCCGAAGATGATGTTGGCATCCTCGTGGGCCTGCTCCTGGATGAGGGAGGCAGCTTCCTGGATCTCCTTCATCTTGAGGTCCGACCCCCCGACGATGTTGATGAGGACGCCCGTGGCGCCGTCGACCGAGATGTCGTCGAGGAGCGGCGAGGCGACGGCCATCTCCGCGGCCATGCGGGCGCGGTTCTGACCCTTCGCGATGCCGGTGCCCATGAGCGCGCGGCCCATGTTGCTCATGATGGTCTTCACGTCGGCAAAATCGACATTGACGATCCCGCTCTGCGTGATGAGATCGCTGATGCCCTTCACCGCTTGATAGAGGACTTCATCGGCTTTGCGGCAGGCGTCGACGAACGTCAGATCGTCGTCGCCCAGGAGCAGGAGCTTCTGGTTCGGGATGGTGATGAGGGTGTCGACGTGCTCGGCCAGCTGGGCGAGGCCCAGCTCGGCGCGACGCGCGCGCTGACGACCTTCGAAGAGGAAGGGCTTGGTGACGACGCCCACGGTGAGGGCGCCTTCCTCGCGCGCCAGCTGCGCGATGATGGGGGCCGCGCCGGTGCCGGTGCCGCCGCCCATGCCCGCGGTCACGAAGACCATGTCGGCGCCGGCGAGCAGCTCCTTGATGCGCTGCACGTCCTCGAGGGCTGCCTTCCGGCCGCGCTCGGGGTCCGCGCCGGCGCCAAGGCCCTTGGTGACGTTGGCACCGATGGGGAGCTTGGTGGGCGCCGCGTTGTTGTTCAGGGCTTGGGCATCCGTGTTGACGACGATGAACTCGACCCCTTCGAGGCCGAAATTGATCATCGTGTTGACGGCGTTTCCGCCGGAGCCGCCGCACCCGATCACCTTGATGCGTGCCTGGTACTCCTGGGTCTCGTCCGCAAACTCGATGCTAAAGCTCATGACCTTCCTCCCGGGGTTCGCCCGTCTCCCATGAATTCTGTTTCCCCCGCGAGGAGGGATTCAAACGTGATGGATCGAGCGCCTCTCTCGATCCAACACGTCGATACAATGCCAGTTCCCACGCCACTCAGAATGCTGCTTTGATCCACTCCCAAAACCGGGACCTCTCGCGCGCCGCGGAGATTTCCTTCTCCGACACGTGCGACGTGGACCTCAGCCGGGTCATGGAAGCGGCGGGCGCGACCTCGCGCGCACGTGCCTCCAGGATGGCTGCGGCCCCGAACTTCACGAGACCCACGCCGGTGGAGAACTGCGGTCCCTGCACCAGCTGGGTGATGCCCTTGACGCCCACCGGGTAACCGATGCGGACGGGCATGCCGAGGATCTCTTCCGCGAACTCGGGCATCCCCTCGAGGAGCACCGCGCCGCCGGTCAGGACGACGCCCGCCGATAGCTGCTCGAGCAGGCCCGTGTCTTCGATGCGCTTGCGGATGGCCGCGAACATCTCCTCGACGCGCGGCTCGATGATGTCCGAGAGGACGCGGCGCGCGGTACGGCGCGGCGCGTGGCCGCCGACGCCCGGGACCTCGATCTCCTCCTCGTCGCCCACCATGCGCCCGAGGGCGCAGCCGCTGTTGCGCTTGAGCCGATCGGCCTCGGCCATCGGCGTCCGGAGCCCGGCGGCGATGTCGTTGGTGATGTTGTTGCCGCCGACGGGGATGACGCTCGAGTGCGCGATGCCGCCGTCGATGTAGAGCAGGATGTCGGTGGTGCCGCCGCCGATGTCGATGACCGCGGCGCCGATCTCCTTCTCGTCGTCGGAGAGGACGGCCTCGGCGCTGGCGAGGGGCTCGAGCACCACGTCGGCCACGGTGAGCCCGCAGCGCTCGGCGCAGCGGATGACGTTCTGGACGCAGCTCGTGGCCGCGGTGACCAGGTTGACCTTCGCGCCGAGGCGCACGCCGCTCATCCCGATGGGATCGCGGATGCCGTCCTGGGCGTCGACGATGTACTCGCGGGGGAGCACGTGGAGGATCTGACGGTCGGCGTCGACCGGGATGGCGCGGGCGCCCTCGAGGACCCGCTCGACGTCAGCGCGGGTGACCTCACCGCCGGAGACGGCCGCGACGCCGTCGGAGGTCTGCGAGCGAATGTGGCTGCCCGCGACCCCGGCGTACACCGTGCGAATCTCGACGCCGGCCATGGTCTGGGCGGCCTCGATGGCTTCCTTGATGGACCGGACGGTCCAGTCGATGTTCGAGACGATTCCCTTGCGGAGACCGCGGCAGGGAACCGTGCCGACGCCCAGGATGGTGATCCCCTCGGCATCGACCTCACCTACGACCGCACACACCTTCGTGGTGCCGATGTCGAGGCCGACGACAATCTCGGATTCGGCTGCGTTGGTCATCGCATCCCCTCGTCGCATGCCCCGGGGATTTGGGCCAAATTCTTCACCAGCAAAAAGAAGCTCACTTGACCCTCGCCACGACCCGTTCGGGGCGCGCTTCGTTGTCCAGGAGGACCGCATCCGGCTTCACGCCGCGGCGATCGAGCTCGACCAGAACGCGCCACGCTTGCTCGAGCTTCCGGCGGTAGGGCGGCGCGCCCAGGGCCAGGGAGACGCCACCGGTTCCGACCACCAGCGTCATGTTCCCGCTGCCGTCGACGTGCAGCTCCTGCACGGCGTACTTCGCCGCGAGCGAGCTCTGCGCGTAGTCGCCCGCGAGATCGAGCGCGTGCTGCAGCGTGCGCGTCGTGCCCTCGCGATCACGCGCGAGCCCGTCGGCGTCGATGCCCGTGATGATCGGCAGATCCGATGGATCGCCCGGCTCGAGCTTCTTGAAGACCTCGCCCTCGCGCGACACGAGGTAGCTCTCGCCGAGCGCCACGACGGCCGCCGCGTCGCGCTCCTTGATCTGCACGAGGATGGTATCGGGCAATCGTCGCGCGAGCGTGGCCTCGGCGATCCACGGATCGGCCTCGATCTTGCGGCGCGCGGCGTCCAGATCGATGGCGAAGACGTTGTCGCCGACGGCGATGCCGCCCTCCTGCAGGACCGTCTCCTTGGAGCGGCGCAGCGTCCCGTCGACGACGGTCTCGCGCACGGCGAAGCGGGGGCTCGTGTTCACGTAGCGGCGCGCACCCCAGGCCACGCCGAGCGACACGCCGAGGATCAGCACGAAGCCGAACGTCGTGCGCGCCACGCTCAGCACCGACGCCACCCGGGCGCTCCGTGCCGCGACCTTCACCGGATCCTGGATCACGTCCCTGGGCGCCGCCTCGGACGCGGCCTCGAGCGCATCGGGGGGCAGCGACGACGCGCGCGTGCGGCGGTTGGAGGGGCGTACGGCGCTCACGGGGTGGCCGTCTCCGCGATGAGGCTCGCGAGGAGCTCGCGCGCGCTCGCGTTGATGTCGCCTGCCCCAAGCGAGATGACGAGATCCCCCGGGCGCACGATCTCGAGGAGCGCGTCCTTGATCTGCTTCTTGTCCTTCACGTAGCGCACCGAATGGTGCCCGTGCGCGTGGATCGCGTCGGAGAGGGCCTCGCCGGTGGCCCCGGCAATGGGCGCCTCGCCGGCCGCGTAGACCTCGGTGACGATGAGCACGTCGGCCTTGTTGAACGCGCGCGTGAACTCCGGGAAGAGCGACTGGGTGCGCGTGTAGCGGTGCGGCTGGAACGCGACGACGACGCGGCGATCGAAGCCCGCCTGCGCGGCGTCCAGCGTCGCCTCGACCTCGGCCGGGTGGTGGCCGTAGTCGTCGATGATGAGCACGTCGCCGGTCTTGCCCTCGCGCGTGATGGTCGGCTGCCCCAGCACCGTGAAGCGGCGCTGCACGCCGTGGAACGACGCGATGGCGTCGCGCGTGACGTTCAAGGGGATCTCGAGCTCGTCGGCCGTGGCGATGACCGCGAGCGCGTTCAGGACGTTGTGTGCGCCCGGCATGCGGACGATGAACTCGCCCAGCGGCACGTCGCGGTGGTGCGCCTCGAAGTGCGTCTCGAGCCCCTCGAAGCGAAGATGCTTGGCGCGGTAATCGGCCTGGCGCGAGAGCCCGTAGGTCACGTGCCTCCGGCCGATGCGCGGCAGGATCTCCTGCACGTGCGGATGGTCGATGCAGAGAATGCAGAGCCCGTAGAAGGGCACCTGGTTGGCGTGCTGCACGAAGGCGTCCTTCACCTTCTCGTGCGTGCCGTAGTGATCCAGGTGCTCGGGATCGATGTTGGTGATGACCGCGACGGTGGGGGCGAGACGGAGGAACGAGCCGTCGCTCTCGTCGGCCTCGGCCACGAACAGATCGCCCGCGCCGAGCCGCGCGTTGGAGCCCAGCGCGTTGACCTTCCCGCCCACGACCACAGTGGGATCCAGCCCCGCCTGCCGCAGCACCGTGGCCACCATCGACGTCGTCGTGGTCTTGCCGTGCGAGCCGGCGATGGTGACGCAGTACTTGACCCGCATCAGCTCGGCGAGCATTTCGCCCCGGGAAATGATGGGGATTTCCATCGCGCGGGCGCGCGCGATTTCCGGGTTCTGCATGTTGATGGCCGTGGAGTGGACGACCACGTCGGCGCCCTCCACGTTGTCGGCGGCGTGCCCCACGTGGACGCGCACGCCCATCGTCTCGAGGCGACGCGTGATGTCGTTGCCGCGCAGATCCGAGCCCGAGACGTCGAAGTCCATGGTGCGGAGGATCTCGGCGAGCCCGCTCATGCCGATGCCGCCGATGCCGACGAAGTGAACGTGGCGAACGCGACCGCGGAACATCAGTGGGCTCCCATCGCGGAGCGCGTGGCTCCGCCGTGACCGTTGGTCTTCGTCTTCGCGATGCGCAGGGGCACACCGCCGAGCCGGAGGAGATCGCCCGCCACGTCGTGGGCCGCGTGGGGCTTGCCGACCGAGCGCGCCGCGTCCGCCATGCGCGTTCGTCGCGCGTCGTCGCGAAGCAGGGGGCCGAGCACGGCGACCAGTCGGTCCGGGGTGGCCTCGCGCTGGGGCAGGCACACGGCGCCGCCCGCGCGCTCGATGGCCTCGGCGTTCTTGCGCTGGTGATCGTCGGCGGCAAAGGGAAACGGCACGTAGACGGCGGCGCGGCCCACCGCGGCGATCTCGGCGACCGTGCCCGCGCCGGAGCGCGCGACCACGAGATCGGCGTCGGCGACGGCGCCCGCCACGTCGTCGAGGAAGGGCTGGACGTCGGCCTCGAGGCCGAGTCTCTTGTAGAGTGCACGGACTTCGTCGTCGGCGCCCTTGCCGGTCTGGTGCAGCACCGAGAGCGACGGCACCTCCTTGGCGAGGCGAGCCAGGGCGAGCGGGAGCCGCTCGTTCAGCGCCTTCGCGCCGAGGCTTCCGCCCATGACCAGGATCTTCGACGAGCCGCGCGCCATGTAGGGCGACGCTTCGAAGCCGCTCCGCAAGGGAACACCGAGCTCGCGCGCCACGCCGGCGCGGAGCTTCGCGGCCACCTCCGGCCAGGCCACGTAGCCGCGCTTCGCGAACGGCGCGAGGATGCGATTCGTGAGGCCGAGCACGCCGTTGGGCTCGAAGACGGCGACCGGGATCCCGCGCAGGACCGCCGCCATGGCCATCGGACCGGCCGCGTAGCCGCCCACGCTCAGCACCGCGCAGGGCCTCAGCGTCCGGATCAGCGCCACGGCCTTGAGCATCGCGCGCGCGGCGAAGAAGGCGCCGGACATCATCCGCGTGGGGCCACCGCCCTTCATGGGACGAACGTCGAGGAGCTCGAGCCGGTAGCCGCGCGCAGGGACGACGCCCTTCTCGATGCCGCGCGGCGAGCCCGCGAAGACCACCTCCACGTCGGCGAGACCGCGCAGCGCGTCGGCCACGGCGATGCCCGGGAAGACGTGTCCGCCGGTGCCACCGCCCGCGATGAGGATGCAGGGCCGCTCGTCCTCACTCATTCGGCAGCCTCCGGCTCGACGGGGGGCGCCTCGTCGACGACGGCCTGGACGGGCGACGGCGTGGGCGTCTCTTCTTCCTTGGGAGCCGCGCCGCCCTGCCGCGAGATGCTGAGCAAGATGCCTGCGGCGGCGGCGTTGACGAGGAGCGAGGAGCCTCCGAAGCTGACGAAGGGCAGCGTCAGGCCCTTGGTCGGGAGCAAGGACAGAGCGACGGCCAGGTTCAGGAGCGCCTGAACGCCGAACATGGTCGAGATGCCGAAGGCGAGGTAGGCGCCGTAGTCGTCCGGAGCGCGGAGCGCCGTGCGCACGCCGCGAAGGACGAGCAGCAAGAAGGCCAGCGCCAGCCCGCACACGCCCACGAAGCCCAGCTCTTCGCCGACGATCGCCGCGACGAAGTCGTTGTGCGCTTCGGGCAAATACAGCGTCTGCAGCCCGCGGCCGATGCCCACGCCCCAGGGGCCACCTGCGCCGAAGGACATGACCGACTGGAACGGCTGGTACGCCAGATCCTGCTTGTGCTGATCCATGTTCAGCCAGGCGAGGTAGCGCTCGTAGCGGTACTCCTTGAAGCGGATGGCCGCAGCACCGACGGCGCCGCCCAGGATCGACGCGCCGAGGATGTAGCCTACCTTCGCGCCCGCGACGAAGAGCAGCGTGAAGGTCAAGAAGAGCAGCACGACGGCGCTGCCGAAGTCGGGTTGCTTCATGCAGAGCACCATGAAGACGCCGGCCACGAGCAGGTGCGGCAAGAAGCCGACGGAGAAGGTCTTCACCTTGTCGGCCTTCTTCGCGAGCGAATACGCCAGCCAGCTGACGAGCGCGAGCTTGGCCATCTCGGCGGGCTGCACGTGGACCGGTCCGATGGAGAGCCAGCGCGTGGCGCCGCCGCCGGAGTGGCCGAAGCCGACGACGCAGGCGAGCAGGAGGAACCCCACGCCGAAGAGCAGCGGGTAGGTGAGCTTGTAGAGGCGATGGTAGTCCACGCGACTGAGGCCGAAGAGCGCCACGAGCGAGACGCCGGCGTAGATGGCCTGGCGCTTGAGGAAGTACTGCGGATCGTGGTTCTGCACCGTGGCCTGCACCGCCGACGCGCTGTAGACCATGACGACGCCGAAGCCGATGAGCGCGACGACCACGGCGGCGAGCACCGGATCGACGGGCCCCTTGGCGCGCGCCTCGTCGGGCTTCGCGTCGAGCGGCGCCACGCCCAGCTGCAGCCTTCGCACATTCGGCCGGAGCATCATGCGTCACCTCGCAAGCGGTGGACGGAGGCCACGAACTCGTCGCCGCGGTGCTTGTAGTCGCGGAACATGTCGTAGCTGGAGCACGCGGGCGACATGAGGACGGCGTCGCCCGGCTGCGCCAGCTCGGCGGCGCGGCGCACGGCCTCGTCCATCGACGCGGCCCGGACGACCGGCACGGCGTCGCCGATGGCGAGCGCGATTCGCTCTGCGGCCTCTCCGATGAGCACGGCCGCGCGTCCCTTCTTTCGCAGCGAATCCACGATCGGCGCGTAGCTTCCGCCCTTGTCGCGACCCCCGGCGATGAGCACCGCCTTCGGCTCCACGATGCCCGCAAGGGCCGTGACCACGGCGCCCACGTTGGTGCCTTTCGAGTCGTCGTAATAACGAACACCGCGCACGTCGGCGACGAGCACCATGCGGTGCGCGAGCCCCCGGAAGCTGGCGAGCACGCCGCGCGCCCACGCCTCCGAGACGCCCAGCGGCATCACAGCCGCCAGAGATGCCGCCACGTTGAGCGCGTTGTGTCCACCTTGCAACGCGATGTCCTTGCGCGCGAACGACGCGCCGCTGGGGCGGTGGACGATGGCGTCCGTGGTCACGTCGACGTCGCCGCCCGGGCCGAAGGTGACGAGGCGGCCGCGCCCACGCTGCGCCTCGCGGGCCGCGAGGGCGTCGCCGTACGGAACCACCGCCACGTCGTCCGCGTCCTGCCGCGCGAAGCCGTTGCCCTTGGCGTGCGCGTACGCGTCGAAGCTCGGGTAGCGGTCCAGGTGGTCGTCGGTGATGTTCAGGAGGATGCCCACCTTGGGATGGAACTGGTCCACGCGCTCCATCTGGAAGCTCGACACCTCGAGGACGACGAGGTCGAAGCGCTCGTCGGCGTGCGAGGACAGCGGCTCGCCGAGGTTTCCGCCCACGAAGACCTTCTTCCCTCCCTCGGCGAGCAGCTCGCCCACGAGGGTGGTCGTGGTGCTCTTGCCGTTCGTTCCCCCGACCGCGACGATGGGTGCGGGGTGGAGCATGCAGCGCGTGGCGAGCTCGACCTCGCCCCAGATGGGCACACCGGCGCGCTCGGCCGCCTCGAGGCCCGCGAACGACGGCACGCCGGGGGACACGACGACGACGTCGGCCTTGGTGAGATCCGCCGCATCGTTGCTGCCGACGGCCAGCGCGATCCCCTCGCCTTCGAGCGCGCGCGCCTCCGGCGAGAGCGCGTCCTTCGCCTTGGCGTCGAGGGCGGTGACCCGTGCCCCGCGGCGCACGCACAGCCGCGCTGCCGCGATGCCACTGGCACCGAGCCCGACGACGATGGCGCTTTTGCCCGCGAGAGTCATGTCACCTGAGCTTCAAACTGGAGAGCGAGAGGAGGGCCAACAAAAAGGAGATGATCCAGAACCGGACGATGATCTTCGGCTCGGGCCAGCCCTTCTTTTCGTAGTGGTGGTGGATGGGCGCCATGAGGAAGACGCGGCGACCCAGGAGCTTGAAGGACAGCACCTGGACGATGACGCTCGACATCTCCAGGAAGAAGACGCCGCCGAGGATGATCGAGAGGAGCTCGGTCTTGGTGAGGACGGCGCACATGCCGAGCCCGCCGCCCAGGGCCAGCGCGCCGACGTCGCCCATGAACACCTGCGCGGGGTAGGTGTTGTACCAGAGGAACCCTATGCCCGCGCCCACCATGGCACCGCAGAAGATCGAGAGCTCGCCTGCGCTCGCGATCGACGGGATGTCCAGGTACTTGGCGACGACGAAGCGCTGCGTCTGGGTGACGCCGAAAGTGGCGCCCGCGAGGTACGCCCAGACGAGGTAGGTCCCGGCGTTGGTCATGACCGGCCCGATGGCGAGCCCGTCGAGGCCGTCCGTGAGGT
>Ga0182021_10007291_pt1 | contig 13095 bp, 10 predicted proteins | sample 612E3MmetaG_FD_120493 | JGI IMG/M metagenome (GOLD analysis project Ga0182021, IMG submission 120493) | Permafrost microbial communities from Stordalen Mire, Sweden - 612E3M metaG (Illumina Assembly) | ecosystem: Environmental > Terrestrial > Soil > Wetlands > Permafrost | place: Sweden... | reverse complement strand
TTCAGGTGGAACGCTATCTATTCCTATATAGAATTTACCGAAAGAGAGAGCTTCGGTTGTAAGAAATCCCGATGACCATACACTATAAAGTGCACTTCTCTTCTGATCGTCTCCTGATTGAATGATCAGCATTTTTGATTCTTTGCCTGCTGGTATTCTTCCTGGTTTGATTGCCAGAGTGTAAGCCTTTTGCACAGGAGTATATATGTTATGAACAGAATAGAGATCGGATAACATCTCCTTCGATCCGGGAACGCTTTTATACGCAAAGTATAAGGTATCATAGAGAGCTCCTTCAGGAATAGTAACCGAAATATTATCGGAAACAAACTTGTTGGTTTTGTTATACGGCATTAACTTCAGATTCTGATCTGTATTTTCTGCAACTTCATGCGATTTCGCAGGTTCAGATTTTACATTAAATGATAGAGTGGATTTGTTATTGTTTATGTCTGTAACAGTAATTTGAACATGATGAGTATTGTTATCGAGGAACCTGAATATACCTCTGTTAACAACATCCTTGTAGACACTCAGCTTATCGTTTGGAAGAATGAATGTTCTTTCAATGTACATTTTTTCTTTCAGGTACATTTCATAATCAATATGGCTGTTTATAAACCTTGATTCATTGAACGAAAAGCTGTCCATTACATATCTGAAAATAGTCACCTTATCGATTGCCAGTTCAATTGAGTAGATTTCATATTTATTATTACAGTCATTAAGAAGATCATATGATTTAATACCGAATCCTGCTGATCCGGAAATCTTTATCTCATTTTCCGCAGGTACAAAGTATTTACCGTGCCCCCCTGAGACATTGATTTTTATTATATTGTTCCTGTTATTGATTAATGAATGCCTGTTGATCGGATATATTACCAGTTTCTCTATGACTGGCTCAATGCTGTCTTTGCATCCAAAATCAAATAATAGCGGATTGATCGGGAATTCATTTTCCGATTTTCTGATCTCATAGTGCAGGTGTGGACCGGAAGAGCTGCCTGAATTGCCTGACCAGGCTATCAGTTCACCCTGCTTAACCGGGAATTTATCTTTTGAGGGAAACAATGTAACCATGTAGCTCCTGTTCTCATATTGTCTCGCTTTGACATATGCTTCAATTTCCGGAGTGAATCTGTTAAGATGTCCATATACAGTTGAATAACCGGAAGAATGTCTGATATAAAGCGCTTTGCCAAAGCCCCCGGGAGACACACTTATCCTGTAAACATACCCGTCGGCAGTGGCGACTACCTCTTTACCCGTTACTCCCTGGGTTTTAATGTCCAGACCGGAATGGAAGTGGTCTATTCTTAATTCACCGAAATTTGAAGAGAAGAAAAGGGGTATTTTAACCGGCGAAATAAATATTGATTTATCTTTTGGGTTATTGTTTAATGTATTGAAAAACAATGCACTGATTATTATAAGCCTGATAAGAAGCATCACAGTTGTGTTTTTGCGCTATTTGAGTTGCAAAGCTATACTTCTGACCCACTAAGCCAAACTATTTATGTTAAATTTTTGAAAATATCATTAACAATGTTAATTTTGTGCTAAAGATTTTGTTATGCCGGGTCAGGGTTATGAAGAATTAATAATTTTGAACAGGAAACTGGATGAATTGTTGAACCGGCATAGTAAATTGAAGAGTGAACTGGAAGATATCAAACACGGGAATGAAGTTTTAAACAGGATGCTTCAGGAGCGTGAGGAGAAGTTTAAAGAATTGGAATTAAAATACGAACGGGTTAAATTATCAGGAGCATTGTTGGGTGAAGGTGAACACGCCTACGAAGCGAAAAAGAAAATTACGGAGTTGGTGCGGGAAATTGACAAATGTGTTGTTCTTTTAAACAGATAAAATATATCAATGGATGATAAACTTTCAATCAGGGTTAATGTTGCCGACAGGTATTATCCATTGAGGGTAGAAAGGGAAAATGAAGAGAAGATCAGGAAAGCAGCCAGGATGATTAATGAAAAAGTGCTGCAGTACAAGCAGAGGTACACCGATAAAGATGTACAGGATTTTTTGGCAATGGCTGCTTTGCAATATGTGATCAAACTCACAGAAGAAGAAGAGAAACTAGAGAAAGATTATCTCCCGGATGCCTTAAAGGAACTGATTCAAAAAATAGATTCAGTTCTGGAGATAAAAGAATAACAGCGTTCTTTAACATAGACAAGAAATTTGCCCGCATTGTTTCTTCATTCATTTTTGAAACTCAACAGTTAAAACTTTGGAGCAACCTTAATTCATGTAGAACAGGCCTCATCCCGATTCGTCGGGCTTCCCTCCGGGAACAGTGGACGTTCGAAATGGATTAGTAGCTTCAGCCATTCAGACATGGGGTTTTATAAAAGCTGAAGGAACTTTGCGGGTTTTTTATTAATATATATACTAAATCAAATAATAATGACTTTAATAATAGGAATATTAAGCAATGGACTGGCGGTTGCCTACTCCATATCAGCTTTGGTTATAGGCTTTGGCGGTTCATACCTGGTCTGGCAGCTGGCGCTTAGAAATAAAAGCCGTAAAATAATAAGTGAAGCTGAAGCGGAAGCTGAAGTGATAAGAAAAGAAAAGATACTGCAGGCAAAAGAGAGATTCCTCCAGCTCAAAACAGAACATGAAAAGGTTATAAATGAGAAAAACAGCAGGATAGGACAGGCAGAAAGCAGGATAAAACAGAAAGAACTGATTCTATCTCAGAAACTTGAAGAGACTCAACGAAAGAAAAATGAAGCTGACGCTATACGCGAAAACCTTACTTCACAACTTGAACTTGTTGATAAAAAATCAGAGGAACTCGCCAAATTTCACAAACAACAGGTTGAACAACTCGAAGCTATATCAGGATTCTCTGCTGAAGAAGCTAAGAATCATCTTATTGAATCTTTAAAAGAGGAGGCAAAGACGGGAGCGATGTCTTACGTTAACGAAATCCTTGATGAAGCTAAAATGACTGCTAATAAAGAGGCTAAAAGAATTGTTATTCAAACAATTCAGAGAGTTGCAGCAGAAAATGCAATAGAAAATGCAGTCACTGTTTTCCATATAGAATCCGATGAGATGAAAGGTCGTATCATTGGACGCGAAGGTCGCAATATCCGTGCCCTGGAAGCAGCTACCGGCGTTGAAATAATTGTAGATGATACCCCTGAGGCAATTGTCTTGTCGGCATTCGACCCTGTAAGGAGAGAGGTTGCCAGGCTTGCTTTACATCAGCTGGTTACTGATGGCAGGATTCACCCTGCAAGGATTGAGGAGATGGTGGAAAAAACCCGTAAACAGGTAGAGGAAGAGATACTGGAAGTAGGTAAAAGAACAACAATTGATCTCGGTATTCATGGGCTGCATCCTGAACTTATACGTTTAATCGGGAAGATGAAATACAGGTCATCCTACGGGCAGAACCTGTTGATGCACTCCCGTGAAGTTGCAAATCTCTGTTCAATTATGGCAGCAGAACTAGGCCTGAACGCCAAACTTGCGAAACGAGCCGGACTTCTTCATGACATCGGAAAAGTACCTGATGATGAACCTGAATTGCCACATGCAATACTCGGGATGAAGCTTGCAGAGAAATTTAAGGAGAAACCTGAGATATGTAATGCGATCGGTGCACATCACGATGAAACAGAAATGACAACATTGATCGCTCCGATTGTTCAGGTATGTGATGCCATTTCAGGCGCCCGTCCTGGTGCCCGTCGTGAAGTAGTTGAATCATATATAAAAAGGTTGAAAGAACTTGAGTCACTTGCGCTTCAGTACCCCGGTGTAATGAAAACATATGCGATCCAGGCAGGAAGGGAGCTGCGTGTAATTGTCGGAGCTGAAAAAGTCACCGATAAAGAGGCTGAAGGACTTTCATTTGAAATAGCCCGTAAGATACAGAACGAAATGACCTATCCGGGCCAGATAAAAATTACTGTGATCCGCGAAACACGATCGGTAAATTACGCCAAATAGAGTGACCAAATTATGAGATTTAATGTCTAAAATAAAACTTCTGAATATCGTAGGAGCCAGGCCTCAGATAATAAAAGCATCAGCAATAAGCAGGGCAATAAAAAAACATTTTTCAGAAGAAATCTCTGAAATCCTTGTTCATACCGGTCAGCATTATGATAAGGAGATGTCCGAGGTTTTTTTTGATGAACTTGAAATACATAAACCCGATTATAATCTAGGAGTCGGATCAGCATCTCATGGCAAGCAGACTTCAATGATGATCACAGGTATTGAAGAAGTGCTTATTAAAGAGCATCCTGATTGTGTGCTTCTGTACGGAGACACAAACTCAACTCTTGCAGGAGCTTTGGCGGCTTCCAAATTACATTTCCCGGTTATTCATATTGAAGCCGGTATGCGTTCATTTAACAAAACTATGCCGGAAGAGCTGAACCGGATTATGAGCGACCATGCTTCCACACTACTTTTTGCGCCGACGAATGCCGCTTTTAAAAACCTTATGAGCGAAGGTTTCAGACCTGAAAATAGTCCGCCTTATACAATCGATAATCCTAAAATATATCTTACAGGTGATATTATGTATGACAACACTTTCTTTTTTGCAGATCTTGCTGAGAGAAAGAAAGCCGGGTTGTTTGAACAATTATCACTGAACAGAGACAACTTTATACTTGTGACAATACACAGGGATATGAATACTGACGATGATAAGCGTCTCAATGATATTCTTGTAACACTCAAGCAATTAGCTGAACAAAAAAATTTGACCCTTTTGATGCCTTTCCATCCCAGGACCATCAACTCTTTAAAAACCAGGTTGAATAATCTCTATAGCGAGCTAAAAGAAAGCCGGTATGTCAAAATTATTCCACCTGTATCTTTTCTTGAAATGATCCTTCTCGAGAAATCTTGCAGGATGATTGTAACTGATTCCGGCGGTGTCCAGAAGGAATCTCACTTTTTCAAAAAGCCGTGTCTGGTTATGAGAAAAGAGACAGAATGGATCGAGCTTGTCGAAAATGGAACTGCAAAGCTTGTCGATGCAGACCCCGATAGGATTAGGAAAGAATTCCTGACGCTAATTGATTCTCATGCCGAACTCGCATACCCGAGTTTTTACGGCGATGGCAAAGCAGCTGAGTTTATATTAAGGGAAATACTTATGATGTTCGAAAACAGGTAAGATTTATTATGTTAAAATCTGTTAAAATTTTATTAATATTGTTTTTTTACAAAGCATATGGAAAGAATACTCAGGAATAGCAGGGTGCTTGTAACAGGGGGAGCAGGATTTATTGGATCAAATCTTATAGAATCATTGCTCAATGCAGATAATCAGGTTGTTTGTCTGGATAATTTTTCGACCGGCAAAAGGGAAAATCTGAAGGGATTTATTAATAATTCACGCTTTACCCTTATTGAGGGAGACATCAGGAATATGGATGATTGTAAAAAATCTGTCAGCAATATTGATTTTGTATTTCATCAGGCAGCTCTGGGGTCGGTTCCGCGATCAATAAAGGATCCCGTCACATCAACCGATGTTAATATCGGAGGGTTTGTAAAAATGCTCTTTGCTTCAAAAGAAGCCGGAGTAAAACGATTTATTTTCGCTGCCAGTTCATCAACTTATGGTGATCATCCTGATCTGCCAAAAGTTGAGGATAAAATTGGTGCCCCTCTATCTCCATATGCGATCACAAAATATGTTGATGAGCTGTTTGCTACCAATTTTTCAAATACCTATGGAATTGATATAATCGGTTTGCGCTACTTTAATGTCTTTGGCAAACGGCAGGATCCCGATGGAGCTTATGCTGCAGTTATCCCGAAGTTTGTTAAAATGTTGATGAAGCATGAGGTGCCACTTATAAATGGTGATGGATCCGTATCCCGTGATTTTACTTACATTGATAATGTTGTACAGGCTAATCACCTTGCGGCCACAGTCAGTAACAGAGATGCTCTTAATCAGATCTACAATGTGGCACATGGTGAGAGAACAACTTTGAATGAACTGTTTTCTTTTATCAGGGACCTGACAGGCAGGTTCGATAAGGAAATTTTGGCTATAGAACCTGTTTACGGACCCGCGAGGGCAGGAGATATACCTCATTCCCTTGCCTCAATTGAAAAAGCAAAACGATTACTGGGCTATTCACCGGTACTTAATGTTGCCAGGGGACTTGAAGAGTCAGTAAAATGGTTTCGGAATAATTTGTAACAACTGTTACAATCCATATTATAATCATCACAAAGTTAGGGACATACATATTTTTGTCATGTGACTGACGTGGCGAAGGCATACTTAAAAACGAATAATCATCTTCCAGGTTATTACTGGATAATAAGTGGAATATTATAAATTTTAAAAAGGTAATATTTTTTCTAATTTTGTACTTTCACACTACAATATGATAAAATTTTTCAAGAACAGAATTTTCATAATCTTTAGAAATCATTCGTTACCAAGATGGTTGATCCTTTTATTTGACCTGTGTGTAGTTTATTTTTCTTTCCTGATTGCTTATATGCTCAGGTACAACTTTGAGATTTATACTTTTGAAATTTCAATAGCTTTCAGGCAGGCTTTGATCGTTGTCCTGGTTTATTCCTTCTTTATGTTAGTCTTCAAATCCTATTCAGGGATGATAAGGCATACGACTATAAGGGATACATCCAAAATTATTTTTACGAACTTTTTCTCTCTCTCGGTTCTTTTTTCAATAACAATTATGACTCGTAACTACGGATGGAGAGAGGTTTTAAATATTCCATTATCAATTCTCCTTATCCATTCATTTTCTGTTACGGTACTTCTCGTTTCATTCAGAGTTTTTGTAAAAATGTTTTATGAATTTGCTTCGGCGACCTCCCGCGACCGGAAAAATGTTTTGATCTATGGGTCAGGTGATATGGGAATTCTGGTTAAAAGGGTTATTGAAGGAGATCCTAACGGTCAGCTGAAACTGAAAGGGTTTATCGATGATGACAGAAAGATTCAAGGTAAAAAAGTTGATGGGTATCCTGTTTTCTCAAGCCAGGTCCTTTCAAGGGATTTTATTGAAGCTGAAAATATTAAGGTATTTATTTTTGCCATTAAGGATCTTTCTGCAAGCAGGATAAAAGACGTCCTGAAATCTGTAATTAACCTTGGATTGGAGATTCTTGAAACACCCTCGGTTGATCAGTGGTTTAATGGTAATCTGCAGATAAAACAACTAAGGAAGGTTCAGTTCGAAGAGCTGCTTGGAAGGGAACCCATCAAGCTTGATATCATGAGAATTGAGGAAGGTCTCAGCGATAAAACCATACTCATCACAGGTGCAGCAGGCTCAATTGGTTCGGAAATAGTGAGACAACTGACAAAATTCAATTATAAGCAACTAATTCTTGTCGATCAGGCGGAAACACCTTCTTTCTTTCTCGATAACGAATTAAAGGCTAAATTTTCAACCTGCTGCTATGATTTGATAATCGGAGATGTTACCAATATTAAGAGGATGGATAACATTTTCCGTAAGTACAGGCCTGAAATAATTTTTCATGCTGCTGCATATAAGCATGTTCCTATGATGGAGGCAAACCCTCATGAAGCATTCAGGGTGAATGTCGGCGGTACAAAAATTATTTCGGAACTTGCAATAAAATATAAGGCTGAAAAATTTGTAATGATCTCTTCAGATAAGGCAGTGAATCCGACAAATGTGATGGGAGCTACCAAAAAGATATGTGAATTACTCGTTCAGGCCCAGGCAAGAAGATCGGTAACAAAGACAAAGTTTGTTACAACACGTTTTGGAAATGTTTTGGGTTCAAACGGCTCAGTCATTCCTATATTCAAAAACCAAATTGCAGAGGGAGGTCCCGTAACCATTACCGATCCTGAAATTACCCGTTTTTTTATGACAATACCTGAAGCCTGTCAGCTTGTGCTCGAAGCAGGATTCATGGGAGACGGAGGGCATATCTACGTATTCGATATGGGAGAACCGCTTAAGATTCTTGATATTGCAACGAATCTTATACTTCTCTCAGGTCTCCAGCCATATAAGGATATTAAGATAAAATACATAGGATTACGTCCCGGAGAAAAGTTATTTGAAGAACTGTTCAATGATGACGAGCCCAAGTTACCGACTCATCATCCGAAGATTAGTATTGCCCAGGTCGCAGATATTGATTCTGAAACGATACTCATCCGGATAGAGAACATCCTAAGTGCTCTTTATAAGATGTCTGAAGAAGAAGTGATCAGAGAGATGAAGGAGATTGTACCCGGATACACAAGTAAATTTGTCGCCACTTTATAATCTGCGGTTCGATTCAATTTTTGTATTCTGTATAGATTATGTCAATATAAACTTAGAAACTTCTAACAATGTCAGTTAAAAATCAAAAAATAGTTTTCGTCAGTGGTTGTTTCGATATTCTGCATTCCGGTCATATTGCTTTCTTAAAAGAGGCTTCGCAATTCGGCGATTTGTATGTCGGCCTGGGATCTGATAAAACTGTATATGATCTGAAAGGGCGAAAAACAGTCAACTCTGAAGACGAAAGGCTCTACATGCTTGAAGCTTTGTCTTGCGTAAATAACGTGAGAATAAATAAAGGAAGCGGTATTCTCGATTTCCTCGACGATATGAAAGAAATCATGCCGGATATATTTGTGGTTAATGAGGATGGTCATACTCCTGAAAAGGAGCAGATTTGTTCTGAACTCGGGATCGGTTACAAGATATTGAAAAGAATTCCTCATGGCAACCTGCCTGTCAGATCCACTACCTCATTAAGAAAAGAAACTCCTATCCCATACAGGGTTGACCTTGCCGGCACCTGGATCGACCAACCCTATGTATCAAAATATCATCCGGGCTGGGCCATAACTGCATCTATTGAACCTACTATAGAGTTTAACGAACGCTCAGGAATGGCCACATCAACAAGAAAAAAAGCAATTGAACTTTGGAATGACCATCTTCCCATGGAGAATCCTGAGAAACTTGCAAAGATCCTTTTCAGATACGATAACCTTCCGGGTACAAAGGATGTAAGCGGATCGCAGGATTCAATCGGCATCTCTATGCCGGGTATTAACAGGTTTTTTTATGAAAAGGAAGAATACTGGCCATCCAGATTTGAAACAATTACTGATATTTCCACCATTGACTGGCTTGAGAAGCGGTTGTTCATGATTTCACTTTGGCCAAGACCTGCCGATTTTGTTGTGCTTGAAAATACAAACATCACTGCTGAGAATGTTAAAAAGCTGTCTGATGCCGCGGAAAAAGCATGGGAAGGATTAATAAAAAAAGATATCGCCATCTTCTCTGAAGGTTTTTTGGCATCCTTTAATGCGCAGGTAGCCATGTTTCCAAAGATGCTGAACGATAAGATATCTAAAGTAATTGATAGTCACAAAGATAATGCCCTTGCATGGAAACTCTCTGGAGCCGGCGGCGGAGGGTATCTTATCATCATCAGCGAGAATGAGATCCCTAATGCGATAAAAATTAAGGTCAGGAAAAAGGATTATTGGATATAAGATTATTAAAGTATTGCAAAGTTCATAAAGCGGGCACGAAGCATATGACTCACATATAATACTTTTAAAATCAAAATTGTTTTATGATGAAAAAAATTGCATTGGTATCCGGAATTACAGGTCAGGATGGCTCTTACCTTACTGAACTATTATTGAACAAAGGATATGTGGTTCACGGTATTATCAGGCGATCAAGCTCATTTAATACATTCAGAATAGATCATATTTATAATAATGCCGGTTACCTCAATAAAAGTTTCTTTCTTCATTACGGTGATCTGACAGATTCAAGTAATTTAAACCGTCTGGTTGAAAGAATTCAGCCGACTGAAATATATAACCTCGGAGCACAGTCTCACGTGCAGGTTTCATTTGAAGTACCTGAATATACAGCTGAAGTTGACGGTGTCGGTACTTTGCGTTTTCTGGATGCAATTAAAGAGACAGGGATTAAAACGAGGTTTTACCAGGCTTCAACTTCAGAACTTTATGGTAAAGTGCAGGAAATTCCTCAGACGGAGAAAACTCCGTTCTATCCCCGAAGTCCGTATGCTGCTGCAAAATTGTATGCCTACTGGGTTGTGGTAAATTACAGGGAAGCTTATAATGTATATGCAAGTAATGGTATTCTTTTTAACCATGAAAGCGAAAGGCGGGGAAAAACATTTGTTACCCGTAAGATAACAGTTGCCGCTTCTAAAATAGTTCTCGGACAGCAGGATAAGCTTCTTCTGGGAAACCTCGACTCTAAAAGAGACTGGGGCTATGCTCCTGAATATGTTGAAGGTATGTGGAGAATTCTTCAGGCAGATAAACCTGATGACTTTGTTCTGGCGACAAACGAAACTCATTCCATACGGGAATTTGTTGAGGAGACATTCAGGGTATTAGACGAAGAAATTGTCTGGAAGGGGCACGGCATTGAAGAAAAGGGTATATTAAAATCCTCCGGCAGAGAAGTCGTAGGCATTGACACACGATATTTCCGGCCAACAGAAGTTGATATTCTTATCGGCAATCCGGAAAAAGCAAAAGAAAAACTTGGATGGCAACCAAAAACTACTTTTCGTGACCTGGTCAGAATTATGGTCAATTCAGATTTTGACAAGGCTAAGAAACGCGCTGAATAGAGCGTAAAGAGGAGAGAGTAGAGCGTAAAGCGTAAGGCGTAGAACGTAAAGCATAGAACGTAAAGCATAAAGTTTGGTGTCTCTAAGTACTCTATTCTCTACGTTCTTCGCACAACGCATATCACTTATCGCACACATCTCTACGCTCTACGCTCTCCACTCAATGCTCAAACACACTTTAACAATTAACTAAAATCAGATGCAGAAAATCTCAAAAATATACATAGCCGGCCATAATGGAATGGTAGGTAGTGCAATTGCCAGAAAATTGGTTGCAGATGGATATTCAAATCTGGTCTTTACCCCGTATCCTCCATTTGATTTGACGAATCAGCAGATCGTTGCCGGATTTTTTGAAAAAGAAAAACCTGAATATGTTTTTCTGGCTGCAGCCAAAGTTGGAGGAATTTTGTCAAATAACACCTACAGGGGCCAGTTCCTGTATGAGAATCTGATGATCCAGAATAACATAATGCATCAAAGCTATTTGCACGGAGTAGAGAAACTGTTGTTCCTTGGCAGTTCCTGTATTTATCCCGGTACCTGTCCCCAACCGATAAAAGAAGAATTCTTACTGACCGGAGATCTGGAATATACCAACGAGCCATATGCAATTGCCAAAATAGCCGGCGTCAAGATGTGCGAATCATACAATATTCAGTACGGGACAAATTTTATTTCCGTAATGCCCACAAACCTCTTTGGACCCAATGATAATTATAACCTTGAAACATCTCATGTCCTTCCTGCTTTGATAAGAAAAATGCATCTGGGTAAGTGTTTAATGAATAATGATTGGCAGGCTCTAAGGAAGGATTTGGATAAACGACCCATTGAAGGTATTTCAGGCCATTCTCCTGATAGTGATATTCTGATGATACTAAATAAATATGGAATTCACCATTCTCAGACCGCAGATCATCAACAGACACATATTACTCTCTGGGGAACAGGAACTCCTTACCGTGAGTTTTTATACGTTAACGATTTAGCCGATGCCTGTGTTTTTGTAATGAATACAGTTAATTTCAATGATCTTAAATCCCTGAACACTGCTGGCAGTGCGGGTATTAAAAATTTACATCTCAATATCGGAACAGGTAAAGATCTTACAATAAAAGAATTAGCACAGATTATCAAAAGAATTATCGGTTATAAAGGTCAATTGGATTGGGATAAATCAAAACCGGATGGAACATTTCGCAAACTTCTCAACGTTTCAAAAATAAACCGGCTAGGCTGGAAAGAAAAAACAGGTATGGAGGAAGGTATAGAGATAGTTTATAACAATTATTTAAGCCAGCAATAATCACAAAAAATGAAACGGACCGGTCGGCATCCGCTAAGATGAAAATTGCTATCATTATACCGCGTATTGATCAGTTTGGGCCTGTAAAGACTGTTCAATCTCTGGTCAATCAGCTGGGCAAATCCGGGAATCTTCAGATCAAAGTATTTTATCTTGATAAAATTGTTGATCCACAGGTTAAAATATTAGTTCCGGTCGAACGACTCAGTTACAGGAAATTTTGCTTCAGTGATTTTGACATTATTCACACCAATGGAATTCGTCCTGATTTATTTGCTTTTAACAACAGGGAAAAAATCAGATATCATATTTCCACAATTCATAATCTTGTTTTTGAAGATCTGAAATTTACCTATAACAGGTTGGTCTCATTAATATCGGGTAATCTCTGGCTGATTTTATGGAGAAAGGCAGATAAGCTTGTTTGCGTCTCAAATACCACGAAAATCTACTATGAAAAGTGGTTTTCTTCTTCAAAACTGGGAGTTATATATAATGGGATCCCGGTACAGGAAAATTCAGTTGAACCTGATAATAATGTTATTAAGGTAATCAAAGATTTCCGTGCTGAAGGATTGAAAGTAATTGGAAGTGCAGGTATACTTACCAAACGGAAGGGGATTGATCAGATCTTATACCTGGCAGCTGAGGTAAATTATTTAGCTGTTGTAATAATCGGCACAGGTAAGGAACTTAAATCTCTGAAAAGATTGTCAGAAAAGCTGAAGATTTCTGACCGGTGTTACTTTAGTGGTTTCATGAGCTTTGCAGTAAATTATTTCAAACATTTTGATTTATTTTTAATGCCTTCAAGATCAGAAGGATTTGGTTTGGCATTAATTGAGGCAGTTCAGCAAAAAGTAGCTGTAATCTGTTCAGATATTGCTGTTTTCAGGGAATTGTTCAGTTCTGATGAAGTTACTTTCTTCAGACTGGAAGACAGGAACTCATTAATTGAAGCGCTCAGCGAGGCATTAAAAACCGGAAAAAACAAAACTGAATCAGCATATGTCAGATATTTAAACAATTATACCGATGTATTGATGGCAAATCGTTATTATGAAATTTACTGTTCTGCTTTGGCGTTCCCATGAACTCACCCCCTTCCCCCTCTCTGCTT
>Ga0182021_10007290_pt1 | contig 13096 bp, 9 predicted proteins | sample 612E3MmetaG_FD_120493 | JGI IMG/M metagenome (GOLD analysis project Ga0182021, IMG submission 120493) | Permafrost microbial communities from Stordalen Mire, Sweden - 612E3M metaG (Illumina Assembly) | ecosystem: Environmental > Terrestrial > Soil > Wetlands > Permafrost | place: Sweden... | reverse complement strand
TCGACGGCGCTCTCTTCCCCTCTTGGGATCGACACGGTAAATGACATACGATACGAGGCGCGAGCTACCTGGGATCTGGCGAAGCTGGTCTTCTCCGCCGAGGAGCTCGCGGCACAGAATCAAGCGTTGCACATGGCCGAAGCGAGGCGCGACATCGAGAACAGCGTGAACCGGCTCTATTTCGAGCGGCGCCGCCTCGCGCTCGAAGTCGCGGGCGCGGAGACATGGGCCCGCCATCTGCGGACGGGCGAGATCGAAGCCGAGCTCGACGCCCTCTCGGCCGGCGCCTTTGGCGCGTGCGTGGCAAGGAGATCGGCGAAGGAATGAGATGACCGAAACGTCCGGAGAACTTCGCCGCCACCCACGCGTCAACGTCGACGTTCAGGCCAACGTCCACACGGTCGACGGCCGCAAGTTGATCGCGCGCACCCGCGATCTCTCCCGTTCCGGAATCTGCATCATCACCACCGACGCCATCGCCTCGGGCGAGCAACTGCGCATCGAGCTCGTGTTGCTCTTGGGGTCGGGTTCGTCATCCGAGCCGCTGCCCCTGCGCGCGCGCGTGGTTTGGTGCACGGCGATCGCCGGCGCGTTCCAGATCGGCGCCGTGTTTGATGGGCTTACGCCGAAGGAGTCCGCCTTTCTCGACATGTTCCTCCGCTACCTCGATGGCTCCATCCTGCCCGCCGGGGCGGAAATGGACATCATTGGCGACGACGAGGAGGACGCCAAGAAGAGCGGCGCCGCGGGCGTCACGCCACCGCCCGACGTCAAGGACGATCCCTTCAAGCCGTAGTTAGCGGACGCGTGCGAGAATCGCCTCCGCCACCCGCGCGCCGTCGATGGCCGAACTGACGATCCCCCCGGCGTACCCCGCACCTTCGCCAGCCGGGTAGAGGCCGGCCAAGGTTGGCGATTGCAGGGTCGTCGGGTCGCGCACCATGCGCAGCGGTGCGCTCGTGCGGGTCTCGGCCGCGACCAGCACGGCATCCTCGTGCAGGAATCCGCGCATCCGGCGCGAGATGGTTTCGAGTCCGGCGCGTAGCGCGGCCGTCACACAGGCGGGAAAGATCTCGTCGAGCCGTCCCGCGACCACGCCCGGGTGATAGCTCACCTTGGGCAGCGACGTGCTCGACCTCCGCGCGAGGAAGTCGGCCAGACGTTGCGCGGGCGCGCGGAAGGCTCCCCCGCCCAGGGCGTGGGCCGCGCGCTCGATCCCACGCTGAAACTCGACACCCGCCAGCGGCCCGAGCGATAGCTCGCCATAGTCCGCGGGTTCCACGGCGACCACCATCGCCGCGTTGGCGTGGGGTGAATCGCGCCGGGCCAGACTCATGCCATTCACCACCACGCCCTCCGGCTCCGTCGCAGCCGGCACGATGAATCCGCCCGGACACATGCAGAAGCTGTACACGCCCCGGCCGGCTCCCGTCGCGCGCACCTCGTAGAAGGCCGGCGGCAGCCGCGCATCGCCCGCGGCCCGCCCGTACTGGATGCGGTCGATGACCGGCTGGGGATGTTCCAGGCGCACGCCCACCGCGCTGCCCTTGCGTTCGAGCGCCAGGCCCGCGTTCGCCGCCCACACGTACACGTCACGCGCCGAGTGGCCGCAAGCCAGGATCACGATATCCGCCGGAAGCTCGTCTGCGTCCGCGGTGCGCACGGCGCAAACCCGGCCCGCGCCCACCGCGATGTCGGCGAATACCGACGAGAACCTGTAGACGACGCCGCGACGTTCGAGGAATGCCCGCAATGCCGCGAGCACCTTGGGCAGACGATTCGAGCCAACGTGGGGCCGCGACTCGACGGTGACCTCGGCCGGCGCGCCGAAACCGACGAGGTCGGCGAGCACATGGTCGACGGCAGCGCGATCCTTGGTGCGCGTGTAGAGCTTGCCGTCCGAGTAGGTGCCGGCACCGCCTTCGCCGAAGCAGTAGTTGGAATTCTCGTCGAGTCGTCCGCGTTGCAGGCTGGCGAGATCGTGACGCCGCGGCTGCACGGGTTTGCCACGCTCGAGAATCGTCGACGGCACGCCGGCCTCGGCGAGACGGAGCGCGGCCCACGCACCCGCCGGCCCTGAGCCCACGACGACCACGCGCGGGCGTGGGACGGATACCGGCCATAGCTTCGGCGCGGGCGCGGCGAGCGGCGGTGGCGCGACTTCTCCGTCGAGAAACACCTCCACGCGCAGGCGATGCCCGAGGGCATGCGCCTTGCGCGCGTCGAGCGAACGTCGCAGAACGCGAATGTCCCGCACGTTGCTCGATGGAATTCCGAGAGTGCGCGAGGCCACGTGTGCGAGTGGCTCGGCGCTGGCCGCGAGGGGAACGAACAAGTCGACGATTCTGCTCATGCGCGAGAGCTTTCGGCCGATCACGATAGGAGAATCGATCCCCGCGCGCCAGGAACGAGAAGTTTTTTGGTTGACGGAGGGCCAAAGCCAAAGTAAAGATCTTTTTTCGACCGAATGAGACTTTCCCTCCGGGCATCGCCGCTGGCGAACCGGTGTTGAGATACCGGCGGCAACGCCGGGGCCAAAGAGCTTCCAGGTTTTTCAAGGATTCTGAGTGATTCCACCCTTCGGTCAGACGACGTTTGCCCACGCCATCACTGCATTCGCAGGTCTGATGGCGTTTCCGCTCGCCATCCCCACGCAGGAGGTAAAACCGGTCGCCGCCGAGCCGGTCAAGGCCGTGCCGACGACTTCCGTCGAATCGCCGAGTGCCTCGTGTCTCGCCACCACGATCTGCGAGGTGAAAGATCGCGTGCGCTGGCGAACGCCCGCGTGGAAACCGGAGTTCTGCGAGCGCATTGCCTCCGCCGTGCTCGAAGCGTCCAAACGCCATGACGTGCCACCGTCGCTGATCCTCGCGGTGATGATCAACGAAAGCGACATGAACGAGAAAGCCTTCCGCACGACGATGAAGCAAGGGACCGTGTACGCGAAGGACGGCGGCCTGATGGGCATTCGTTGCATCGTCGACAAACACGGCCACTGCATCAATGGCAACGTGCGCGGGCTGGCGTGGACCGACGTCATGGACCCGGTGAAGAACATCGACATCGGCGCACGTGAGCTCGGACACTGGGCCCACGGCGGCGGCGTCACCAACGTCACGGTTCGCACGCGCGACAGCGACGGGATCATGCGCACCAAGCAGCGGCAAGTCCCGTGCGTGCACCGGACCCACGCGTACTGGGCACACTACAACCATGGCCCGCGCTACATCGATCGCGGCCCGGCCCGGCACTATCCCCATCGTGTCGCCGTGCTCTACTATGCGCTCGCACGCGCGATGAACATCGACACCACCTCACTCACCTCGATGCATCTGACGGTCACCGACCCGGGGAAGCGCCCACGCACGGCTGATCGTCCCGTGGAGGCGCGCTACCAGAAACTTTGCCAGGCCATCCGCGGCGTGGGCCCGGTCTGCAGCGAACGCTCGACCGCCCAGCTAAAATCCGACTCGGCTGGTACGAATTAGGAACGGAGAGGGCACGGAGGAGAGTGAGGGCGCGGAGGCGTGTACCCTCGGGATCGCCCCTCTGCGTTCCCGGCTCGCAGGCGCCGCGGCTCGATTAGCCACAGCCTGCGATGTCCCTTAGTATCCGGCCGACAAGCCGGGCCGCTGGCAAGGAGGGCCGACTAGCGCCTGCACGCCCTGCCACCCCACCCCGCGGCTTCGCCGCGCACGTCGCCGTACCGGAATGTACTGACGTACTTGAGGACGACCGGGGCCCCCGCGCGGTCACCAGACCGCGTGGGGTGGTCTGGATGCGCAGCGCGTGGGCGAGGACGAGCTTGGCTCGTCGGAGCCCGTCGCGGGAGGCGCGGAGCCCTCCCAGGGCTGCGCATGCGATCGACGCAGTCAGCGGCGGATCGTCGGCCGTCCTCGCCGCCGTGCTCTCGGAGGTCGTCTGGCTACGTCTTCGGCGTTAGCGTGAGCTTTTGGGTCACGACGACCGACTCGCCGGCGAAGGGCGGGAACTTCCACCGCGCCACTGTCGTCCGGACGCAGTCGGTGAGATCGGCATCCACCTGCGGCGATAGGTTCATGCCCTGCACCAGCCCAGTCGGCTTGACCGTCAGTTCGAGCATGACGCCCAGGCCCGACTGCATTTGCAGCGCCGAGCTCTTCTTGAGCGCGCGCTCGTAGCACTTCTGCAAGGCTTGGGCGCCCTGCTTGACCACCCGGCTGGCCTCCTTGGGATTGAGCGCGCCCTTGCCGAGCACGACATCGCCATTTTCCCGCGGGGCGCCGTTCTTGCTCTTGATCTCCGCGATGAGATTGAGGATGTCCGGGTCGGTCAACTGCACGCGTGAGGGATTGGCCATTGCCTCGGCCAACTTGCGCTTGAGGTCAGCGTTCTGGGTCTTGAGCTCGTTGACCTCGCTCCGGCAAGCCACGACCTTGTCGTTGGCTTCCTTGAGCCGGCCGGTCATTCCTTCGTCACCGCCCCCCTTGCAACCGGCGAGCGTGATCATCCCCAGGAAGACTGCGGTCAGGGTTGTCTTACGGGCTTCCACGGCATCCTCTTTTCTCGTTCTGCACCAAGTCTGTGCCAGCCAGCGATGCACAGCCACCAGCACCGCCAGACCGCTCTCCTCTACCATCGACAGACGGCGATCCTGGCTTGAGCCGTCCCCCGGCGGCAAGACCTACTTCTGCTTGGCTTCCTCGTCACTGAACTCGACTTTGCCAGTGTACTTCGGGCCCTTGCCGCGCAACCAAAACTTGGTCTGGGCGAGGACGCGCGACCCGGACTCGATGGTCATCAGGTATTGCTTGTTGGTGTCGAATTCCGGCTTGGCCACCGTGATACTAGCCGAGAAGATGCGGCTGCCGCGCTCGCGCGTGTACTGCTCGTCGCCGGCCACGAACTTCTGCGACCCACCGCCAATTTCCCAGAACTTGACGGTGATCTCGTTGTCATTGAGCGGCCGGGCGAAGAAGGCGATGTACTCGAACTTCCACACCGCCACGTCATTGCCCTTTTCCTCCGTGGGCCAGACCTTGTCGATGGAGGCCCGATGCACGGCCTGCACGAACGCCCCCTCGGACGCGAAGCGGGTGGGCAGCCGGCTATCCGTGATGATGATCCTGCCCTTGAAGACATCTTCTGGTTTGGCGGCTTGGGCTCCCGACGAAAGCAGGATGGTTCCCAGGGCGAGCGCCACGACACGATTGAACTTCAACATCGCATTCCTCGTGTATCCAGTTGTGTAGTGGTAAATGTAGCCGCTTTTCGGGCAAGAAGAACAGGGCTTTTTTGACGGGCGGGGCCATCCTGGTAGCTTATCCTTAATGTCGCGTGCTTCGCGTGCCGAACTGGCGTTGCCGGCTATGTCTGCCCAGGGCAACACCTCCCCTGCCTCCGCGGATCACCAGGCAGCCATGGCCGAAGCGGAGCGCATCGCCGCGGCTGCCGGCCGCGGGGTCAGCACCGTCGACATCCTCATTGGAATGCTGCGCGTGGGGGGGGCCGCGGCCCGCCTCCTCGCCGAGCGCGGCATCCAGGGCACCACCATCGAGGTGCTGGGGGCACGGGTCCGGCTGGACCATGGGCTGGACAAGACTGCCGTGGCCGAGGCCAGCCGGGAGATCGCCGTGGGCCTCGCGGCGGCGCAAACCACGTCTCTCCACCTTTTGCTTGCCCTCCTGCGCAGTGGGGGCTCGGCCGCGGAAACCTTGCGCACCGCGGGCATCGAGCCCGCGAAGCTGCGCGGCATCGTGATGCGCGCCCTGACCGGGCATGAAGCCCCTCTTGATCGCAAGATTTCGCGTGCTCCGCTGGTGACCATCGGCCAGGAAAAGACCGACGACTTCGTTTCCCCCACGGCGGACCCGCAGGCCGCGGCCAGCATAGAGCCAGACCCGGTCCCCGCGAACGCGGTACCGTCGAAGTCGGAGCCCGCCAGCGGATTCGAGTGTCGTCTGGTGCCGCTCGATCCGCCGCGCGTTCCCGTCCTCCATCGCGAGCGCGAGCTTGGCCGCCTGCTCGACCTGCTCTCTGCCAAGACCGCGCGCGTGATTGCCATTGTCGGAGAACCGGGCTCGGGCCGCTCGGCGCTGCTTTCGGCGCTGGCCGCCGCCTGCCTCGATCCTCCCCTGTGTCCCGCTGGCGATCTGGGCGCGCCGGCCTCGCCCGGCGCCTTGCTGCAAGGATTGCACAGCTCGGCCCAAGCCGACGCGCCTATCGTGCTCGAGGGTGCCGCCTGGCTGGGGCCAGAGGGCGGCGACGGCGTACTGCAATTGCTCTCGCTGGCCAACGCAGGACGGCGCTTCCTTCTCACCCTGACGCCCGCCGATGTGCGCCGCTTCGAGCTCGCCACGCCCGATCTCACCAGCGCCCTCGAAACGGTGCTGCTCACGCCACCCGAACCGGCCACCCTCCTCGACATGGTCGAGGCCGGTCTCGACGCGCTCGCGGCCGGCGCTGGCCTGGGCTTTTCCGCCGACGTCGCCTCCGCCCTCCTGCGGCTCTCCCCCCGCTATCCCAGCGAACGCGCGCAACCGGGCCGGGCGTTGTCCATCGCCGAGGTCGCGCTGGCCCGCGCCCAGCGCCTCGCGCAAGCCGAGATCTCGGCGCAAGACATCGCGGCCGTGGTCGGCGACGCCTCGGGCGTGCCCGCCAAGGAGCTTCTGCGCGACGACGACGAACGTTTTCGCGCCCTCGATGATCGCCTCGCCCAACGCGTGATCGGCCACCCTGAGGCCCGAAGTCGCATCGCCTCCGTACTGCGCCGGAGCTACGCCGGCTTTCGCGGTCACCGCCCCCTCGCCTCGCTTCTTCTGCTCGGGCCCACCGGCGTGGGCAAAACCGAAACCGCGCGCGCCATCGCCGAGGCGCTATTCGACGGCCAGACAGCCCTCGTGCGTATCGATCTTTCGGAGTACAGCGAGCCCCACGCCATCGCGCGCCTCATCGGCTCGCCCCCCGGCTACGTCGCCCACGAAGAGGGTGGCCAGTTGACCGAGGCCATCCGCCGGCGGCCCGCCGCCGTGGTCCTGCTCGACGAGCTAGAAAAGGCCCATCGTGACGTCTTGCTCGTCCTCCTCCAGGTCCTCGAGGATGGCCGTCTGACCGATGGCCGCGGCCGCGTGGTGGACTTCTCCTCCGCGGCGGTGGTCATGACGTCCAACCTGGGCAGCGACTGCTACCGCCGAACACGCACCCCCGCCACCAGCACCATCGTGGCGTTGGCCCGCAGCCGCCTGCCGCCGGAACTGTGGAACCGTATCGACGAAGTGCTGTGCTACGGCCCCCTGTCCGAGAAGGAGTTGGCCGCCATCGTCGGCCGCATCGCCCTGGACTCCAGCCAGCGCCTGCAGAGCGAGCGCGGCATCGCCTTCGCGATCGACGACAGCATCATCAACCGTGTGCTGCGCGTCGAGACCGACCGCAGCCTGGGCGCCCGCCCCTTGCGTCGGGCCTTCGAACGTCTGGTCGAGGGGCCGCTGGCGGCCGAAATCGTGGCCGGCCACATTCACCGCGGCGCCCGCTTGCACCTCGCCTGCGACGGCACCGGTGCCCTGGTGCTCACCAGCCTGATCGCATAGTCCTTCGATTATCCCCGCGCCCGCCTGCGCGTTACTCAGCCATGCGGGAGAGCGGCGCTCGGCTTCCTCGGGCGGGGTGGGGACGACCCCTCGGCGGCCGCATGCCAACGGCCGCGCTACGCGCGTCCATGGCACGCTCGGCTGCTGGGGCCTCCCGCGACCAGCGTTCTGATGGGAACCCTAAGAGGGTTCCCATGCCCTCCCGCGACGGGACTCGTCGGGCAAAGCCCGCCGAGCCCCACGCGTTTGCTGGTCGCCGGCCCCGTCCCGAACTCGCTAGCAACCGAGCGCGGACGCTCGGTGCGCGAGTTCTACGCCGCCTCAGAATCGTCCCCACCCCGCCCGCGCGCCGAGCTTGCTCCTGCGAATGAAGTTGTGGTCACCCGGACGACTTCAGAACCTAGTGTGCCACGTGCTAGCCCCTGCACGGACCGGACGGCGCGCAGGGTGAAGGACATGTCACGACCGCCGGCGTGAGGAGCTGCTCCGGCCGTCCGCGGCCGGATGCCAAGCGACGACCGAGAATGCCATGGACGCGCGCAGCGCGGCCGTTGGCACTCGTCCGGCGGGCGGGACATGTCCTTCACCCGTTGCAGCCGTCCGCTCGCCGAGACCGAGCGTCGCTCTCCCGGATCACGCGGCGGTAATCGGCTACCAGCGACCCTAACTCCAAGCTTTCTTGAGGAGCCAGGTCTTCACGACTTGGGTGAGCGCCACGTAGCAGCCCACCGTGACAAGCAGGAAGGGCCAGTAGAGAGCGGGCAAGGGCGTGAAGCCCAGCGCGCCGGCAATGGGCGAGAACGGCAGGTAGAGACCGGCGGCAATCACCGCCAGCGTGGTCAGGCCCATTGGCCAACTCGCCCGGCTTTGCACGAGCGGCATCTTGTTGGTGCGGATGACGTGGATGATGAGGGTTTGCGTGATGAGCGACTCGACGAACCAGCCGGTCTGGAAGAGCGCGGCGTGGTCGGGATGGTTGGCCCCGAACACGAAGTACATGAGCAGATACGTGGTGTAGTCGAACACCGAACTGCACGGACCGATGAGCAGAATGAACTTCGTGATGTCGTTCATCGACCATGGCCGCGGCCGCGCCGTCTGTTCGGGATCGACGTTGTCGGCCGGGATCGGTACCTGAGAGAAGTCGTAGAGCAGGTTGTTGGTCAGGATTTGGATGGGCGCCATGGGCACGAAGGGCAGGAAGGCGCTGGCGCCGACCACGGACAGCATGTTGCCAAAGCTCGAGCTGGCCCCCATGCGAATGTACTTGAGAATGTTGGAGAAGACCTTGCGCCCCTCGAGCACGCCGTCGCCAAGCACGAGCAGGCTCTTTTCGAGCAGCACCAGGTCGGCGGATTCCTTGGCGATGTCGACGGCGGAATCCACGGAAACGCCGACGTCGGCGGCGCGTAGCCCGGGGGCGTCGTTGATGCCGTCGCCCAGGAACCCGACCACGTGGCCCTTGCTCTGCAGGGCCAGGATGATGCGGTGCTTGTGCGAGGGCGCCAGGCGCGCGAAGAGCGTGGTGCGCTCGACGACCTGCGCCAGCGCGGCGTCGGACATGCCCTCGATCTGGCTGCCCAGAAGAGTGTGAGCGGTGGGGATGCCGACCTCATGGCAGATTTTCTTGCTCACCAGCTCGTTGTCGCCGGTGAGGACCTTGACGGTCACGCCGTGCTCGCGCAGGGCCGCGATGGCGGGTGCGGTGGTCTCCTTGGGCGGGTCGAAGAAGGCCACGTAGCCGCGCAAGACGAGATCGGATTCGTCGGACTTGGCGTAGGCGGATTTGCGTTCGAGGTCGCGGTAGGCGATGGCGAGAACGCGAAAGCCGTCGGCCGAGAGGCGGCGGTACTCCTCGCGCAGATCCTCGATGAGGACCGTCTCCATCGGCATGACCTCGCCGTCGTACTCGAAGTGCCCGCAACGCGCGAACACCTCCTCGGGCGCGCCCTTGCAGATGAGGCGAATCTGACCCTCGGGCATCTCGACGATCACCGACATCAGCCGTCGGCCGAAGTCGAACGGGATCTCATCGAGCTTGCGGTGGGCCTGCACCTTGAACTGATCGTGAATCTCCTCTTTGTGCGCGAGCACCGCGCGATCGAGGACGTTCTTGAGACCCGTCTGGAAGTGGCTGTTCAAGTAAGCCAGCATGAGAACGTCGTCGTCCTCACCGAGCTGCACGTCGCAGTGCCGTTCCAGTACCACGTGGTCCATGGTCAGGGTGCCGGTCTTGTCCGTGCACAGCACATCCATGGCGCCGAGGTTCTGGATGGAGTTCAGGCGCTTGACGATGACCTTCTTCTTGGACATCGCGATGGCGCCCTTCGACAGGCACACCGTCACGATCATGGGCAGCATTTCCGGGGTCATGCCCACCGCCACGGCCAGCGCGAAGAAGAACGCCTCGTGCCAGTTGTGCCGCGCGAAGCCGTTGATGAGAAACACCAGCGGCACCATCACGATCATGAAGCGGATCATCAGCCAGGTGAAGCGGCTGACCCCCTTGTCGAAACTGGTGCTGACCCGCTGGCCGACGATGGCCTTGGCGATGCTGCCCAGGTAGGTGCTCCCGCCGGTGCCGACCACGACGGCCGTTGCGCTGCCGCTCTCGACGCTGGTGCCGAGGAAACACACGTTCTTGAGCTCGAGCGGCGAGCCACCCGTGGTCGTCTCGCGGGTGTCGAACTTCTCCACCGGCATGGACTCGCCGGTGAGGCTGGCCTGAATGACGAAGAGGTCCTTGCAGGAAAGCAGGCGAACGTCGGCCGGAATCATGTCGCCGGCGGCGAGCCTGACGATGTCGCCCGGCACCAGTTCGGCGAGCGCGATCTCCCGCGCCACGCCATCGCGCACCACGGTCGCGGTGACCCGGATCATCGCCTTGAGCTTGGCGGCCGCGGTGTCGGCGCGCGCCTCTTGCACGAAGCGCAGGGCCACCCCCAGCACGACCATGAGCAGCATGACAATGGCGGCCCGCAGATCACCTGTCGCCGCGGAGAGAATGGCCAAGAGCGACAGCAGAATCACCAGCGGATTCAGCACCGCCATGACCAGCAGGTCGCGCCAGCTATGGCCTTCCTCCTGGGCAACCGCGTTCTGGCCATACTTCTCGAGGCGCGCTTCCGCCTCTTCCTGCGCGAGTCCCGCCGCCGAGGTCCCCTGGGCCGCATACAGGGTCTCGACGTCGGCGGCCGCGGCATCGCTGATGCGCGCGGTGATACCCGCCGCGACCGCGGCCCGTCCCGGCTGGACGAGACGCTTGGGGAGAATCGAGGGAAGGGAGAATGGATTTCGCACGGGCCATGCCTGCGAACGAGCTTGGGATGTTACTCGGATCCGCGACCGCTCTCGATCGGCCTTCCGCCACCGAAGTCTGCACCGAAGTCAGTATCGCCATCGCGTGGCGAGCGCAACCGAATTCGACCGCAAACCACGCAAGGAAGTCCCTTTTCCGTTCCATGCGATACAATCTCCAACCACCGCCGATGCCCACCACCCCGACAGTTCCGCCCCCTGCCCAGCCGTCCGGCGGCCTGAGCCCCCAACAAGAGAAGAACCGCGTCGCGCTCATTTCGGTCATCGCGGCTCTCCTCCTCACCGGAACCAAGGTGGGGGTGGGGCTCTGGACCGGGAGCCTCGGCATCCTCGCCGAAGCCCTCCACTCCGGACTCGACATGGCGGCGGCCGTGGTGACCCTGTGGGCGGTCAGGCTGAGCAGCCGCCCCGCCGACCAGGAGCACGCCTACGGCCACGGCAAGATCGAAAACCTTTCCGCCTTGTTCGAAACCGTGCTTCTGCTCGCGACCTGCGTGTGGATCATCAAGGAGGGCATCGCGCGCCTCTTTTTTCGGATGGAGATTCACGTCGACGCCAACTTGTGGTCATTCCTCGTCGTCATCTTGTCCATCTTCGTGGACTATTCGCGATCGCGCGTGCTTCAACGCGTGGCCCGCAAGTACGACAGCCAGGCCCTCGAGGCGGATGCCCTGCACTTCTCGACCGACATCTGGTCCTCCCTGGTGGTCCTGCTCGGTCTGGTCGGCGTGCTCGCTGCGCACGCCCTCGGCATCCCGTGGCTGGGCAAAGCCGACGCGGTCGCCGCGCTCGGCGTGGCGGTGGTCGTGGTCGTGGTCAGCCTCAAGCTGGGCAAAAAAGCCATCGCCGATCTGCTCGACACCGTCCCCGCGAACATGCCCGTGCGCATCGCCAGTCTGGCGCGGGTCGACGGCGTGCGCGAAGCACGGCAGGTTCGTGTGCGGCGAAGCGGTCCCGAGCTCTTCGTCGATCTGGTGCTTGTCGTGGATCACACCGAGTCCCTGGAGCGCGGTCACGAGATCGCCTGCAGGGCGGAAAACGCCATCAAGCGCGAGCTACCCGCCGCCGACATCGTGGTTCATATCGAGCCCGCCGAGATCGCCAGCGAGGACATGCTCGCCTCTGCGCGCCGAATCGCGGCCGCGCACGGCGCCGCCGCCCACAACCTCTTCGTCTACGAAGAGGGGGAACGCCTGGCGTTGGAGCTACACCTGGAGATGGACGGCAACTTGCCACTCGCCGAGGCCCATCGCAGGTCCGAGGACATCGACAAAGAGCTCCGGCGGAGGCATCCCCGCCTCGCGCGGGTCACAACCCACATCGAACCAGCGGGCCGCCAACGGGGCACGTCCTCGGCCAGCCCCGACGAAGCGGCCCACGTCCGCGAACTCCTGCTGCGCGCGCCCGCACTCTCCGAGCGAGGCATTACGCCGCAGGACGTTGAAATCAGACGTTCTGGCTCTGAATTGTCGCTTTCGTTCCGTTGCGCCCTGCCCGCCGCGACCTCGGTCAAGGACGCACATGATTTTACAGAGCAGATCGAACGAACCCTGCGCAGCCAGATCCCGAACCTGGGACGCGTGATGGTGCGGACCGATCCCATTGATTGAAATGGAAACCCTGGGAGGGTTTCCAACCCTTCCCGCGCTCTGGCTTCGCCGGGCAAAGCCCGGCTACGCCAACGCGTGTTCATGGAAACCCTGGGAGGGTTTCCAAACCCTTCGTCACCGCCATCCGGCCAGCAAAGCCGCTTGCTGCTTCCGCGGGCAAATCGGGGAAACTCTTGGCAATCGTCGACTGACATGCCTGCCGGCGCCACCGGCGGGGTACTGCAAGGGAAAACAGGAGCACTCATGGTTCGTTTCCGAAGCCAGACGGTCGGCGGGTCGATGGTCACCCGAATTCGCGGCAAGGAGCTGCCCCTCGTGCGGGACGGCCAGGCCTCGGCCCACGCCTTCGAGGCCAAGTGCCCGCACGAACAATGCGATATCAACTACTCCTCCGAGCGCCAAAAGATCGAATGTCCCTGCCATGACGGTCTCTTCGACCTGACCGGCAAGGTCCTGTCGGGCCCGCCGCCACGCCCGCTGGAGACCTACCAAACCATCGTAGACGGGGAGCGAATCCTCGTCAGCGTCCCAGAGTAGGCTTCCGGGCTGGCGGCCCTCGCCCGTCGAAACGTGGCGATTCCGAAAAGTGGCGCTCGGCTTCGG
>Ga0182021_10007289_pt1 | contig 13096 bp, 11 predicted proteins | sample 612E3MmetaG_FD_120493 | JGI IMG/M metagenome (GOLD analysis project Ga0182021, IMG submission 120493) | Permafrost microbial communities from Stordalen Mire, Sweden - 612E3M metaG (Illumina Assembly) | ecosystem: Environmental > Terrestrial > Soil > Wetlands > Permafrost | place: Sweden... | reverse complement strand
GCACGGTGGCCGGCGAGGAACGCTGCGAGGAGCCGGCCCAGGCCTGCTTGCACCTGAGCCTGAAGGCCAGCCGCCCGGCCGTCACCTATCAGCGCATCGAGCTGTGGATCGGCAAGGCGCGCCACGAGCCGCTGCATGCGCAGCTGTACGTGCAGTCCGACCGGCTGGCCAAGCAGGCCCGCTTCGTCCTGGATCGTCCCGAAGCGCCTGGTGCGGTGACCGCCATGGTGCTGCGCGACCAGTTGTCCAACCACAAGGAAACGCAGGTGCGCTACACCAGCCGCAAGGAGCACACGGTGCCCGAATCATGGTTGAACCCGATGTTCCTGGCCCGCAACCCGGCGCTCGAGTGAGCCGACGCGGCGTTGCGGTGCTGGCCGCCTGCGCCTGCCTGAGCGCATCGTGGGGTGCTGCAGCGATCGACGTCAGCGGGCAGGTGCGGCCCCAATACGTCGCGCAACAGCTCACCCGCCGCGGCCCGCTCGCTCAGGCCGATGCACTGCAAAGCGGTCTGGTCGCGTCACCGGCGGACGGCCCGGTGCTCGACACCGAACTGCGCGCCCATGGCGGGCTGTGGAGCGCGGTGGGCACGCTGGAGCAGCAGGACCCGTCGGACAGCGCCTGGAAAAGTCGCGCCTGGTTCAACGAGCTGTACGTGAGCGGGGACGCGTCGGGCTGGCAGCTCAGCGCCGGTCGACGCATCGTCGCCTGGGACGTAGGCTACGGCTTTCGGCCCAACGACATCGTGCAGCAGGAGGCACGCCGCACGCTGCTCAGCGTGACCCCGGTGGGACGCTCGCTGCTGATGGCCGAGCGCTACGACGCGCGCAGCGCGTGGTCGCTCGTCGCAGTCAACCTCGAGCGCTCGCGCCAGGACCTCGGCGCCCAAGAGCCGGCCGTGGACGCACGGGTGTACTGGCGCGACGGCGCCGTCGACTGGCACGGTTTTGCGCGTGTCGGCGTGCGAACCGGGGTCAGCCTGGGCACGGCCTCGTCCTGGGTCGCCAGCGACGCCATCGAACTGCACGGCTCGGTACGCTGGCTGCATGCCGCCGACAGCCTGGCGATCGATCCCCAGGCTGCCGGACTGGTACGCACCGACCCGTGGGCGGCTGCGACCGTGCACAACGCAAGCCAGGCCCTGATCGGGGCCACCTGGACCAACGCCCAACAGGTCAGCGTGCTGGGCGAGGCCTGGTGGGACGGCACGGCGCTGTCCGCCGCCCAGTGGGACGGGTGGAACATTCGCAACCGTGCGCTGGCCGGTTGGATCGGCACGGCCGCACCGGTGGCGGCGGTCGCCGGCAACTTCGCCTGGCAAGGTGACGCGCTCACGGCCAACGGCAACTTGCAGCGCGCCAACCTGTACCTGCGTCTGAGCTGGTCGCCCGAGCACTGGCAACCGGCGGTGGACCTGCTGTATCAGCCGGCCGACGGCGGCCGGGTCCTCACCGCCTCACTGGGCTGGCAGGGCGACCGCGTGCGCCTGGACGCGGTGTGGCGCTGGTACGGCGGTCCGTCGTCCTCGGTGCTGGCACAGTTGCCCACGCGGCAGATCGCCTGCGTGGCCGCGACCTGGACGTTCTGAGTCGTGGCCAGCGGCTGGCACAGGGCCATGGGCGGTGCGGGGTCGCTGGACGCCTGCGCCCTGGCGGCGACGGGACCGTCACCATCGGGTCGGCGGTGGGCTGGCGACGACCCGAGGCGGCCTTGTCGGGCGCCGCGCGCCGGCGCGCAGCCCAGGGCTCGTGCGAAGGCCGGTCCGAATGCACGACGCCGACGGAGCGCCCAAGCGCCGTGGCCGGCGTGTCGAGCCGAGGCTGGCCCACGCGCCCGCGGCGCGTCCGTGGCCCGGGGCCGTGCGCCGGCGCAACAGATAGCCGATCGTGACCCGCCTCAGGCGACATCGGTCGCGCGCATCGCCCCGGCCGGGACCGGCAGCTGCAGCTTGTCGAACGGGCCACGCCCGCTGGCTGCCGCGATCTGGCCCAGGACCCAGGCGGGTCGCGCGTCCACCATCGACCACTCCAGACGCCAGCACCAGTTGCCGCTCGTGGTCCCCGGCAGGTTCATCCGGTGGCTGCCGTCCAGGCCGAGCACGTCCTGCATCGGGAAGATCACCGTGCGCGCCACCGAGTTGCACACCGCGCGAATCGTCGCCCAGTGGAGGTCGCGCGCCGAGGCGTTCAGGTAGCGGGCTGCGAATGCACGCTCGCGCTCGGAGATGCACGCCCACCAGCCGCGCACCGTGTCGTTGTCATGCGTGCCGGTATAGGCCACCACGTCGGGGACATAGTTGTGCGGCAAGTACTCATGGGTCGCGTCTTCACCGAAGGCGAACTGCAGAATCCGCATGCCCGGAAAACCGCAGCTGTCGCGCAACGCGACCACGTCCGAGGTGATCACGCCCAGGTCCTCGGCGACGATCGGCAGCGGGCCCAGCGCTTCACCGAGTGCCGTGAACAGCGCACGCCCCGGGCCCTTGACCCAGCGCCCGTCGACTGCCGTCGGACAACTCGCTGGAATCTCCCAATAGCCCGCGAAGCCGCGGAAGTGGTCGATGCGAAACACGTCGGCATGGACCATGGCACGGCGCAGCCGCGCGGTCCACCAGGCATAGTCCTCCTGGGCCATGCGGTCCCAGCGGTACAGCGGGTTGCCCCAGCGCTGGCCCTGTGCGGCGAACGCGTCGGGCGGCACCCCGGCCACGACCGAAGGCTGGAAGTCCGCGTCCAGCTCGTACAGATCCGGGCGGGCCCAGCAATCCGCGCTGTGATGCGCCACAAAGATCGGCACGTCGCCCATGATCGCCACGCCGCGATCGTTCGCATAGCGCTTGACCTCGGCCCATTGGGTATCGAAGCACCATTGCACGAAGGCCCAAAACTCGATCTGCTCGGCCTGGGCGCGGCGCGCGGCGGCCAGCGCGAGCGGCTGGCGCGTGCGCACCCCCACCGGCCACTCCCACCAGGGCCGCTCGTCATGGGCGCCTTGCAGCGCCATGAACAGCGTGTAGTCGTCCAGCCAGTGTGCCTGTTGCGCGCACCAGGCCTGAAATGCAGCGCGATCCGCGGGCGCGGCGTGCTCCGCGAAACCCGCCGCCGCCTGGCGAAGCTGGCCCATGCGCCACGGCACGACCCGCGCGTAGTCCACGCGCGCCGCATCGAAACCGCCGGGGGGAGATTCGGGCGGCGCGAGCCAGCCCCGCGCCACCAGCGGCTACAACGCCACCATCAACGCGCTGCCGGCAAATGCCGACACGCTCTGGTACGGGGAGTCGGCGGGCCCGATCGGCGTCATCGGCAGCAGTTGCCACAGCCGCTGCCCGGCATCGACCAGCCAGTCGACGAAATGACGGGCCGCGGGTCCGAAGTCGCCGATGCCGTGCGGCCCCGGCAGGGAGGTGATGTGCAACAGGACGCCGCTGCGGCGTTCGGTGAGGTTCATGGTGGCGTTCACGGGCTGGACAATTCGGCGAGGCATCGGCGTTCATTCATCGGCAGCCCGCCCCGGGGCGCATTCTGCACCGTGCGGTGCGCCGGTTGAGCGCGTCCAAACAGCAATCGGCGTGCCCGCGCGGCGTGCACACCGGCGGCGCGACGTGCAGTAGAGTCGAATCGTCGAATTCGCGCGCACGGCGTGGCACCGTGCGTGGGTGGCGATGCAATGCGAGGAGGCGTATGGACCGGGGATTTCCACGACTGCTGGGCGACATCGGCGGGACCAACGCGCGCTGGGCCTGGCAGGCCACCGCCGGCGAGCCGCCGCAGTGCATCGCCAGCTATCGGTGCGACGAGTTCGGCTCGATCAGCGAGACGATCGCTCGCTACCGCGCTGACCACGATCTGCCGGATCCGGCGCAGGTCGCATTCGGCATCGCCACGGCCGTCACCGAGGACACGGTACGGATGACGAACCGGGCGTGGACGTTCTCGATTCGGGCGTTGCGGGAGTCGCTGGGCGTGACGCGCTGCCTGGTGCTCAACGACTTCGAGGCGCTGGCCACCGCCCTGCCCGCACTGCGGCCCGAGAGTGTGAGGCAGGTGGGGCGTGGGCAGGCCGTGCCCGGCCAGCCGATGGCGGTCTTGGGTCCGGGTACGGGCCTGGGGGTGGCCGGGCTCGTCTGGTCGGGCGCGAACCGGAGCGTGACGATCGCCGGCGAAGGCGGACATGTGACGCTCGCCGCGTCGACGCAGCGGGAAGCCGCGGTGCTGGCCCGGCTCCAACGACGCTTCGGCCACGTGTCGGCCGAGCGCGCGGTTTGCGGTCCGGGCCTGGTTCACCTGTACGAGGCACTGGGCGAGATCGATGCGCGGCGGGTCGAGCGGCTCGGGCCCTCCGAGGTGACCGATCGCGCGTTGCATGCCTCGGACCCGGCTTGCGTCGAGGCGCTGGCGATGTTCGCCAGCTTCCTGGGCAGCGTGGCCGGCAACCTCGCCCTGACACTGGGCGCGCGCGGGGGCGTCTACCTCGGCGGGGGCATCGTGCCGCGGCTCGGGACGGCGTTCGATGCGCTGCCGTTTCGGGAGCGTTTCGTCGACAAGGGCCGGTTCCGGACCTACTTGGAAGATATCCCCACCCACGTCATCACCGATCCGGCCATCGGACTGCTCGGGGCGGCCCGGGCGCTGGATGCGCTGACGGACTGAGCTCGACCTGCGCACCCGCCCGGTCAGAGGTTGCGGGGATATCGGATTGGCCTGCCGGCCCGGCGGTCGACGACGCGCGACGCGTCGATCGGGTCGCCGCGCCACGGCCCGATCCGCGGGCCGCCGCAGTCGCTCGATGCGGCGGCTCGCGTCCCAGCGCTGCGAGCGCATCCAGGCGCTGGCTCCGTGCAGATCGGCCGGCACGACCTGCCCCTGACTGCCAGGCAGCGGCGCGCGTCGCGCGTCGGCGCTGCGCCGTGGGTGCGGCGCTGAACTCAACGACCTGGCAGTCGCGTTCAGGCCCGGCGTTCGGGTCCCCTCGGTGAACCGCGAATGGCAACCCGATCCGGGTGCGCTGCCGCGCGGCGTCGGGTTCGGCCCGCCGCTGGCCGAGGCGGTGAAGTTCACCTGGACCGGACCGCGCTCGAGACGCGCACGCGCATGGCGTTGGACGGCCCGCAACACCTGCTTGATCGCGCGCCCGCGCGGCTCGGAGTCGCCAAGCGGCCCTCGGACGGTGCACGCGTCAGCGCGCACGACACGGCCCATAGCACCCAGGGCCCGGTTCAGCGCAGCCGGTACGGCGCGCGCGCCTGCGGCTCGGTGCGCAGTACCGCGATGGCCTGCTGCACGAAGGGCAGCGACCGGGCCCAGGCCTCGAGCAGGGGCTCCGCCGCGGCGTCGTCGGCGCACCCTTCGAGATACACGACGCGGCCCTGGACGGTCACCCACAGCGTCGCCGTCACGCGCGGGGGGTCTCGGGCCCAGGCGGCCTGCAGCGCCTGCGCGATGTCGGCGTCGTAGGCATAGACGTTGGGGCGGTCGCACGCGCCGGACAACCAGCACGTGGTCCCCTTCTCGGCGCGGTGATGCGTCTGTGCCAGTCGCTCGGACTCATCGATGAACGGTCCGGCCGGCAGCGGACAGTCTTTGACGCGATCGGACACCTGGAAGAACGGGTCGTTGAAGAAGTTGTGCAGCGCGCCCGGGGCGCCGGTCTGCGCCCGCGCCACGCCCGCGGCCGCCAGCGCGCACAGAACGACGCACCCGACGTACGCGCCACGCGTACCGGCGCCATCGATGCCGCGGCGCACAGACACAGAAACCATGAGCGGGTGCACTCCAGAGCCGGCGGGGCGCCTTGCCGGCGGGTCGCGTAGCGGCCGGTCGGCCGCTGGCTCAGCGCGACACGATCGCCGCCACCATCATGCCCAAACCGACCACGCCGATCAACCAGATCGCGGTGCGGACATACGCCAGCCCGAGGTAGTAGACCGCGACGTAGGCCAGTCGCGACCAGAAGAACAGCGTGGCGCCACGCGCCACGGCCACGGCGTCAGCCTGCACCGCGTGCGCCACCAGCGCCAGCGCGGCAAACAGCACGAAGTTCTCCAACGTGTTGCGCGTGGTGCGCTCGGCTCGGCCGGCCAGTGCGCCGGGCTCGGGCAGCGTGTCCCGGTTGCCGAACGCCACCTGCAGTCCCGTGCCGGTCCAGGCCCGGGCGCGCAGCAGCGACGCCACGACGATGAGTACCCAGGTGAGGACGGCCATCCAGGCCACCAGGAGCAGAGTGTTCTTCATGCGCGTTGCGATGCCGAGTTGACTGCCGCCAGCCACGGCGGGTTGCCGAAGGCTTGGGCGGTGGACGCGAGGATAGTCGAAGTCGGGCGCGCTCGTATCATGACGCCGGCAGGCGCAACCGCTCGACGACCCGGGCCGGCCGTCGCCGGAGACAGGACCGATGCGCAGTGACTTCGGGGCGGGCGCCGCTTGCCCGCACGGGTGGATCCGCCGGCGAGCGGCGCACGCCGGCGCGATCGGGGTGCGTGGTCGCACCACCGTGCTGCCCGGCCGGGCCGTGGACTCGCGATGACGGTCGGCTCCGCGTGGGAGGTGCTGACCGTGTTCCTGCGCCTGGGACTGACGTCGTTCGGTGGCCCGATCGCGCATCTGGGCTACTTTCGGGCGGAATTCGTCGAGCGCAGACGCTGGCTCGACGACGCGAGCTTCACGGACCTGGTGGCGCTGTGCCAGTTCCTGCCCGGTCCCTCGAGCAGCCAGGTCGGGCTGGCCATCGGGCTGGGACGTGCGGGCTGGCGCGGCGCCCTGGCGGCCTGGGCCGGATTCACCGCACCGTCGGCCGTGGCCCTCGTGCTGTTCGCGATGGGCGTGCACCGCTGGTCGGCGTGGGCGCTGTCCCCGGTGGTCCATGGCCTGAAGGTCGTCGCGGTGGCGGTGGTCGCTCAAGCCGTCTGGGGCATGGCACGCACCTTGTGTCCGGACCGCTTGCGTGCGGGCCTGGCGATCGCAGCGGCACTGATCGCCTGGCGCGTGCCGGGCTCGTTCGGACAGTTCGGCGCATTGGCGCTGGGAGCCCTGGCCGGTCGTTGGGCGATCGCCGGGCTGCCGGCAAGCGCCGCGGCGTACCGCACGCAGCGTGTGAGCCGCACGGTCGGTGCGACATTGCTGCTGGCCGTCGCGCTCGGTCTGGTGGCCCTGCCTTGGTGGGCGGCCGTGTCCGGCGCACCGGCGATTGCGGCCTTGGCCGTGATGTTTCGGGCCGGTGCCCTCACCTTCGGCGGCGGACACGTCGTGCTGCCATGGCTGCAGGCCGGTGTCGTGCCCCCAGGGTGGATCAGCAACGACCTGTTCATGGCAGGCTACGGCGCGGCCCAGGCGGTGCCGGGTCCATTGTTCACCTTCGCGGCCTACCTGGGCGCTCTGATGCCCGCACCGCTGGGCGGGGCGTGGGGGGCCTTCGTCTTGTTGATAGCCATCTTTGTGCCCGGTGCGCTGCTGGTGGTAGGCGCGCTGCCGTACTGGGACGCCATGCGCCGGCGGCAGGGCGTGCGCCGGGCGCTGGCCGGCGTCAATGCCGCGGTGGTGGGCATCCTGCTGGCAGCACTGTATGACCCCGTCTGGACCACGAGCATCCGGGGCCTCACCGACGCCGCGTGGGCACTGGCCGCCTTCGGCCTGCTGGTGCGCGCTCGCTGGTCGCCCGTGTGGGTGGTGCTGGTGACCGCGATGGGATCGGCCCTGCTGACGCGCTGACCCGGCGCTGGCAGTACCGACGCCATCCGCGCTGGCGCCGCTGCCGTCCGGAGGGCCTCAGAACGTCGCTTCCTCCGCCCAGGCCAGCACCGTGTCTGCCAGTTCGTCCCCGGAGCGCCAGGCAGACTCGACCGTGCCGCCGCCGGCCACGTCGCCGCACACGCCAAGGCCGAGCGCCGGATCCCACCAGCATTCGGCGCCGTCGTCCGGCATCGCCACGGGCACGGCATGGCGCCAGCGATGCACCGCGGTGCACGGCCAGTTCCGCGGGTCCTGACCGGGCGGCAGCACCGCCGCCAACGCCGCACGAAGGTCCTGCGTCACCGCCCGTGGATCGTCTTCCAGATGCTGCGCGCTCCACGCCGCACTCGCGTGGGCAACCCAGGTGGCCTGGCCAGGGGGCGCCTGGCGACCGGGCTTGCGGTCATTGCGGATCACCCAGTCCAGCGGGCCGCGTGCGAACTGCGCCGCGTCCCATGGCCAATCCATGTCGGGCGTGACCGCCATCAAGGTCCAGCAGGCGCGCGCGAGCCGCCCCGCCAGTTGATCGGCCCACTCATCGCGGTGACCGGCCAGCAGCAGGGCCGCCTGGGGCGCCGGCAACGCCACCATCACGTGGTCGAACGGGCCGAGCGTCGCCCCGCCGTCGACCACCACCTGCCAGCCCTCGGCGTTTCGCTGCAGGCGCCGCACGGTCTGTTCCAGATGCAGTGTCACACCGGCCAGCACGTGTCGGCACAGCGCAGACATCGTGGGCGCGCCGACGTAGCCGTCCTGCAGTGGCGGCGCCGGCCAATCCGCGTACACACGCGGCTGCCAACGCGCCACGCAACCTACGGACAGCGCCCGGCGCGCCAGCGCCCGAAAGCGCGGGTGCTGCGCGGTAAAGAATGGTGCGCCGTGGTCGAACTCGACCGCCACCGCCTGGCCCGACGGGTCGGCATAGGTCAGTCGCCGCGTGGCCATCCGTCCGCCCGAGCCGCGCGACTTGTCGAACACGCTGACCCGCACGCCGGAGCGCTGCAGGCTGGCCGCGCAGGCCGCACCGGCAATACCGGCGCCGATCACCGCGACGCGCAGGGCAGAGACGTGGTTGACCATGCAGACACCTTTCAAGGAAGAGCACCGACAACGCGTACGACCCGATCGCCCGCCACGGGCGACGGACCCGTCGATCCTGTCATCCATGGACTCGATCGGCGCCCCAATGTTCCGTATTTGAACTTAGTTAGAGTCGACTTTTGACGATCATTCAAAATAGCATAGGTAATGCTGACGTCACTTTAGAGACACTTCGGCGCAATGACGAGACGGCCGAGCTCCAGCTCATCCCTTGCAGCGGTTGCGAACCATGATTGACACGCCGGACCCGGCCGCCTCGCCCGACGCCACTCGGTTGCGCAGCGGTACCCCCGCGAAGCTCGCCGGGCTGCCGGCGACGACCTTGCGGGTCTGGGAGCGCCGCTACGCCGTGGTTGCGGCACCGAAGACGCCCACGGGCCAGCGGATGTACAGCGCGCTGGACGTGCAGCGGCTGCGGCTGCTGAAACGGCTGACCGATCGGGGCCACGCCATCGGCACGGTCGCCGGCCTGCCGCTGGGCGCACCTCAACGTCTGGCCGCAGGGCTGCCGGAGCCCGGGGCGTCGGCTGCCGGACGACCGGGCGAGGGTCGCACGGTGGTTGTCGGCCGCAGCGCCGCCGAGCTGACGGCAGGCCTGTTCGGGCTCGACGTCCGGGCCGTGCACGACGACGTGGCGCAGCTCGATGCGCAGATGCCGGCCGGCGGATCGGCCGACCTCCTGGTCGTGCAGCTGGGCTCGCTGCAGCCCGTGGCCGTGGAGCGCCTGCTCGGCGTGGCCGCGCGTCTGGCCGTGCGCCGCCTGGTCGTGCTGTATACGTTCGGCGCCGACACGCTCGCCGAGTCACTGCGTGCCGCCGGCCTGCGTGCACCGCGATCCGACCAGCGCCGCCGAACCCGCACAGCTGCTGGCGGCGCCTCTGGATGCCGTGCCGACGTGGTTGGGCGAGCCGATGGCGTCGCCACGCCGCTTCGACGCCAAGGCGTTGGCGGAGATGGCCGGCCGCGCGCCGTCGCTGGCATGCGAATGCACGCGCCACGTCGCGGAGATCATCTTGCAGCTCGCGCGCTTCGAACGCTACAGCACGGAATGCGCGACGGCGAGTCCGACGGACCTCGCCTTGCACCGCCACGTCACCGGCCTGACCGGCGTGGCACGCACGCTGCTGGAGCAGGGATTGCAGCGTCTGACCACCCAGGACGCGACGCAGCCAGCGCACTCGCCGACGTTGGAGGCATGATGTCAGGGGCCCGGCGCCGTGCCGGGCCGCGAGCGGTCCCGGGTCGATGGCTCGCAACCGTCTTCCCAGCCATCCCAGCCAGCCTTTGGATAACGCCATGTCCGACGCCGCCCTCGCCCACCTCGCCTTCTACCGGTTTGCCCGCGTCGTGGACGTGCCCGCCACGGCTCAGGCCGTGCGCACCCTCGCGCGCGGCCTGCTGGGCTGCGTGGTCGTGGCCGGCGACGGCATCAACGGCATGCTGGCCGGTCCGCACGGCGCCCTGGAGCGGCTGCAGCACGCCGTGGCCGAGCACCCATTGCTGGGCGCGCAGTTCCCTGCGCTCGGCTGGCGCCGCACGGCGTGCGATGCGCCGGCATTCGCGCGACTAAAGGTCCAGGAACGCGCCGCGTTGCTGCCGCTGGCGCCCGGCGGCGCCGACGCGGCGACCCATCTCACCCGGTCGTTGGCGGCGCGCGAGTGGAACGCGCTGGTGCAGCACGACGACGTCGTGCTGCTGGACAACCGCAACCGCTTCGAGGTTCGCCTGGGGCGATTCCAGGGGGCCATCGACCCCGGCGTGTCGCGGTTTCGGGACATGGCGCCCTACCTGCGGGCGCACGCGCCCGTGTGGAAAGCCCAGGGCCGGCGCCTGGCGATGTACTGCACCGGAGGCATCCGCTGCGACGCCACGGCGGCGTGGATGAGCGACTTCGGCCTGGAGGTCTACCAGTTGGACGGCGGCATCCTGGGTTATCTGGCACAGGTCGACCCGGCGCAGTCTCTGTGGCAGGGACGCTGCTTCGTGTTCGACAACCGCATCGCGCTGGACGAGCGGCTGCGGCCCTGCGGGGCGACGATCGAGGACGCCTTTGCCGGCCTGCCGGGCGAGGCATGGCGCATCGAGCGGGCGCAGCGGCTGGCGGCCGCGCGGGCCCCGTGAGGTCGCCGGTGTGGCCGCGCAGCGGTGGCCGCCCGCTGCCGGTGCGTGAGGGCGTCGGCCCCAGCTGCGTGGCGCTGCCGGCCGGCCCCTGGGCGACCATCGCGCAGTGCCTGATCGAGCGGTTCGCCGGGGTCGACCCACAGGTCTGGGCCGCGCGGCTGCGTGCCGGAGAGGTTGTGGACGAACACGGCGTGACGGTCGATGTCGATCGCGCGCATCAGCCGAACCTGCGCGTGTACTACTACCGCGAGGTCGCGGGCGAAGCCGTCGGCGGCCCCGACGTGCCCGTGCGCTGCGCCGACGAGCAGCTGGTCGTGGCCGACAAGCCGCACTTCGTGCCGGTCACCCCGGGCGGGGCGCACCTGCACCACACGCTGCTGGTGCGGCTGCGGCGCCAGCTCGGATGCGACGAGCTCGCGCCGCTGCACCGCATCGACCGCGAGACGGCCGGACTGGTGCTGTTCTCGCGACGGGCCGCCACCCGTGGGCTGTACCAGCAGTTGTTCGCCCGGCGGGAAGTGCGCAAGACCTACGACTGCATCGTCCGGATCGACGCCGCGCACGACCGCGTCCTCGGCCGCGCCGTCGGCGAGCCGTGGACCTACGCGAGTCGCTTGGTGGACGACACGCACTTCATGCGCATGCGCGAGGTGCCGGGCGACGCCAATGCCGTGACCGGCCTGGAACTGCTGGAGCGGCGCGGCGACCTGGCGCGCTACCGCCTCACTCCCCTCACCGGGCGGCGCCACCAGCTGCGCGTGCACTGCGCCGCGCTGGGCATGCCGATCGTGGGCGACACACTGTACCCCACGCTGCTGCCTGCGGGCAGCGACGACCTGGCGCGGCCACTGCAACTGCTGGCACGCTCGCTGTCCTTCGCCGATCCGCTGAGCGGCGCGCCGCGCGAATTCACGAGCCGACGCAGCCTGATGTGGGACGCGCCGCCAGCGCCGCCGTCAACCGGCGTCGCGTGAAGCCTTCTTGCGCTCGTGTTCCTTGAGGTGGCGCTTGCGGATGCGGATGGACTTAGGCGTGATTTCCACCAGTTCGTCGTCGGCGATGAACTCCACGGCGTACTCCAGCGTGAGCTGGATCGGCGGCGTGATCTTGATCGCGTCTTCCTTGCCCGAGACCCGGAAGTTGGTCAATTGCTTGCCGCGCACCGCGTTGACGACCAGGTCGTTGTCACGCGAGTGGATGCCGATGATCATGCCTTCGTACAGCGGATCGCCGGCCTTGACGAACATGCGCCCACGGTCGTCGAGCTTGCCCAGTGAATACGTCACCGCCTCGCCATCGTCCTGGCTGATCAGCACGCCGTTCTTGCGACCCTCGATCTCGCCCTTGTAGGGCTCGTAACTGTCGAAGATGTTGCTGATCAGCCCGGTACCGCGGGTGAGATTGAGGAATTCGTTCTGGAAACCGATCAGGCCGCGCGCGGGAATCTTGTACTCCAGGCGCACGCGACCCATGCCGTCGGGCTCCATGTTCACCAGTTCGGCACGACGCTCGCCCAGAGCCTGCATGACCGCACCTTGGTGCTGGTCCTCGACGTCGGCGGTGACCTGCTCGATCGGCTCGAGCCGCTCGCCGTTCTCTTCATGGAACACCACGCGCGGTTTCGACACCGCCAGCTCGTAGCCCTCCCGGCGCATGTTCTCCAGCAAGATGGTCAGGTGCAGTTCGCCACGCCCGGAGACTTCGAAGATGCCGTCCTCGTCGGTGTCGCGCACCGCCAGCGCGACGTTGGACTGCAGCTCGCGGTCCAGCCGGTCTCGAATCTGGCGGCTGGTGACGAATTTGCCCTCGCGCCCGGCCAGCGGTGAATTGTTGACGCAGAAATTCATCGTCAGCGTCGGCTCGTCCACCGTGAGCATCGGCAGCGGCAGCGGGTTTTCCGGGTCCGTCAGCGTCACCCCGATGCCGATGCCCTCGATGCCGTTGATCAGCACGATGTCGCCCGGACCGGCCTCGGTGGCCTGTTTGCGCTCCATGCCCTCGAACTTCAGGACCTGGTTGACGCGCGCGCGAAACGGCGTGCTGTCCGGGCCACTGTAGACGGCCACGTCCTGCATCGGCTTGAGCGTGCCCTGATTGACACGGCCGATACCGATGCGCCCGACGTAGCTCGAATAGTCCAGCGAACAGAT
>Ga0182021_10007288_pt1 | contig 13096 bp, 11 predicted proteins | sample 612E3MmetaG_FD_120493 | JGI IMG/M metagenome (GOLD analysis project Ga0182021, IMG submission 120493) | Permafrost microbial communities from Stordalen Mire, Sweden - 612E3M metaG (Illumina Assembly) | ecosystem: Environmental > Terrestrial > Soil > Wetlands > Permafrost | place: Sweden... | reverse complement strand
TCCGACAGGATGTCCGTATCAAGCAGGGTTCGGTTCATCGCCGCTGCGCCAAATATCCGTCGCCCGCAAACGCTCCAGGGTGGACTGGAACGCCTGGAAATCGGATTCGCTCTCGTCTGCCCAAATCGCCGACGGTGCGGCCGCGTGCGGGGCGGTTACGTCCGACGCCATGTCGTGGACCACCTGCTCGACCACGCGCAGACGATCCGCCGGGGGAAGCGTGCGGAGTTCTTCGAGAATGTGTTGCGCCGTTACAGCCATCGGACGACCTCTTGACCTAAACTATAGCCCATTCTGAGCTTTCTGGCCGGCACCTGGATCATGCATCGAGAATCGCTGCAGACGCATCGTCCCTCGCCACTCCCGCCCTCACCTCAAAGACTGCCCGGAAACGCGCCAACATAAATCCATCCCGCCGCGCCCTTGCCGCCATTACCCCATCCCGATCATCGCCCCCTCGGCCCGATCGTAGTCGACCACGTGCCCGTCCCTCTCTGGCCGGTTGGTCTCTGCTCCCAGCTCCAGCCCTTGATCCGCCGCCCTTTCGCGCAGGAACGCGACTGCGTCCTCGACGATCTCCCGCGGTGGCTCGAGCGGGAGCGCGCGGCCGTCGGACGCGGTGAAGGCCAGCGCGCCGTCGGCATGGAGTTGCACACTCCAGCCGCCCTCGTGCACGAGGTGGTGGTGCGCGGTACAGAGGTCTTCTCGGCGATTTTCGTTGTGCCATACGACTGCAGGTCGAGGGAACTTCGTGATGCGGGGGCGGGCGACCGCAGGTCGCCCCTACCGGTCAATGCCTATGGGCTAACCGTCACCGCTCCTGTCGCCGTCACCGCGCCTGTCACGGTCGCTGCCACCGCCCCTGTCACGGTCGCCGCACCCTGAGCCCTGAGTTGCGCAACGTACGGCCTAGGAATATCCTCGCCTCCAATCGCGGCTTCACCATCACCGAAAGGGAAAAGATGAAGAAGTACGGAGCGGAGTTCTTTGGTACGTTCTGGCTGGTGCTGGGCGGATGCGGCAGTGCCGTGCTGGCCGCCGGATTTCCCCGGGTGGGCATAGGGCTTCTGGGGGTTGCGCTGGCCTTTGGTCTGACCGTGCTGACCATGGCCTTTGCCATCGGGCATATTTCCGGATGCCATCTCAATCCGGCGGTTTCCGTCGGGCTGTGGGCTGGTGGTCGCTTTCCCGCGGGCCAGCTCTTGCCTTACATCGTCGCGCAGTTGTTGGGCGCGGTGGTCGCGGGCGGCGTCCTCTATCTGATCGCCAGCGGGAAGGCCGGCTTCTCCCTGTCCGCTGGGTTCGCTTGCAACGGGTACGACGGCCATTCGCCCGGGGGATACTCGCTGGCGGCAGCCCTGGTGTGTGAGGTGGTGATGACCATGATGTTCCTGCTCATCATCCTGGGCGCGACCGACAAGCGCGCGCCGCAGGGCCTGGCGCCCATTGCCATCGGCCTGGGTCTGACCCTGATCCATCTCATCAGTATTCCGGTGACCAACACTTCGGTGAACCCCGCGCGCAGCACAGGCGTGGCGGTGTTCGTGGGAGGTTGGGCGCTCTCGCAACTTTGGCTCTTCTGGCTGGCTCCCATCGCCGGCGCTCTGCTGGGTGCGGCCGTGTACCGACTCATCGGCCGGCCAGACGAGGCCGGCCGCGCGTAAAAAAGGCGTCATTGCCCAGCGGCTCAAGTCTTGCTAGGTCCGTCAGGTATGGCGGCTATCGACTCTCTGCTCGCGCTGGTTGAAGCGCAAAAGGCGACCGGGATCGTGCTGCGCGCGCGCGAGCCGCCGGTGCTCATCGGTTCGCAGGGCCGCGGCCTGACCATGCCCCCGCTCGACGCAGAAATCCTCGAGACTTTCGCGGCCGAGGTGCTCACGCCCGACGACCGCGAACGCCTGCGCGCCTCGGGCGCGTGCGACGCCGTGTACCGCTCCGAACGCCACGGAACCTTCGCCGTGGAGGCGCGTCTGAGCGCTGACAAGCTGTCACTGAAGTTGCTCCGCTCAGGTGCTGTTCTGGCAAAGCCTGCGCCTCCGGCACTGGCCATCCCGCGGGCCGCGGAGCCGCGTGTCTCTGCTCCTGATGCCGGAGCCCTGCCTGCCTCAATCAGGATTGCCTCCACCGGCGCGTCCACGGCTGCGTCTTCCCGCCTGGCCGGCCTGATTGCCCGCGCTGTCGATGAAACCGTCTCTGACGTCATTGTATCGGCTGGACAGCCCCTCTGGATCCGCACGGCCAATGGCCTGGCAGCATCCGGTGAACCCATCGACCAGCAGGAGATCTCGGGCTTCGTCGATTCTTTGCTCGATCCGCCGCGCCGCCGCTCTCTCGACGAAAGCGGCAGCGTGGATCTGGCCTGGGAGGCCCCGGCCCTCGATGCGGAAGGTCCGCAGCGACTGAGGGTCAACGTGTTCAGGCAAGCGCACGGCCTGGCCCTGGCCCTGCGGCCGGTGAACCGTCGTGCCCCCACCCTGGCCGAACTGAACCTGCCTGACAGCGTCGGCGCGCTCGGCAATCTGGACGGTGGCATGGTGCTGGTGGTGGGCACCACCGGGTCGGGCAAGTCGACCACCATCGGCGCCATCGTGGAACTGGTGAACCGAACCCGCGCCCGCCACGTCATCACCCTGGAAGATCCCATCGAGTTCGTGTACCAGCCGCGGCGCTGCCTGATTCACCAGCGCGAGGTCGGCACCCACGTGGAGAGCTTTGCTGCCGGCCTGCGCGCGGCCTTGCGCGAATGTCCTGACATCATCCTGGTGGGCGAGATGCGCGATCGCGAGACCGTGGCCCTGGCTTTGACCGCGGCCGAGACAGGGCATCTGGTGCTTTCCACTTTGCACAGCGGCAGCGCGCCCATGGCCATTGACCGCATCGTGGACATCTTTCCCGAACACCAGCAGGCGCAGATCCGACTGCAAGTCTCCGGCTCGCTGCGCGCCGTGGTCACCCAGCGGCTGCTGGAAGGCGCTCTGCCTGGTACGCGCTATCCCGCGCTCGAGATCCTCATGGTCAACTACGCCGTCGGGGCGCTCATCCGCGAGGGCAAGACCCATCAGTTGGCCACCCAGATCCAGACCGGCCGCGAGGACGGAATGGTCGCCCTGGACGCCTCGCTGCTCGACCTGGTGCGCGCGGGACGCATCAGCCGCGAAGTCGCAGTGGCCAACGCCCGCGACCCGGTCGAGCTGCAGCGGCGTGTGCGCGGCTAGCCTCAGCACGCGATGTCTGTCGCCCTTGCGTGTCCCGCACACAGCCGCCATGCTTTGCCATTGACTGAAGAGCAATCCCAAGCCCCAGCCAAAAGGAGTTCCCCGTGCCTGCGACAACTGAGAATCTCAAAACCGCATTTGCCGGCGAGAGCCAGGCCAACCGAAAGTACCTCGCCTTTGCGCGCAGGGCCGAAAGAGATGGCTATCCCCAGATCGCAAAGCTTTTCCGCGCCGCTGCCGAGGCCGAGACCATTCATGCCCTCGCCCATCTGCAAAACATGGGTAGCGTGGCCTCGACGGTGCAGAATCTGCAGGAAGCCATCGCGGGCGAAACTTACGAGTACTCCGAAATGTACCCGCCCATGGTGGAACAGGCCAAGAGCGAGAACCACAAGGGCAAGACCATGCTGGAATACGCCAGCAAGGTCGAGCGTGTGCATGCGGACCTGTACAAGCAGGCCCTGGCCGCCCTGCAGGAGGGCAAGGATCTGGACGCGATGGACGTCTACCTGTGTCCGGTCTGCGGCCACCTGGAATTCGGCAAGCCGCCGGAGAAGTGCCCCATCTGCGGTCTGCCGGCGGCCCGCTATCAGAAGATGAGCTAGAGCACCGAACGGTTGGACCGAGTGAAATTGCGCAGTTGCGAGCGGCCCGAGGCGCGACGAGGGAGAATACTCGACGTATTTGACCGACGAGCAACGAAGGGACGCGACGCAAATGCGCGATTTCACGACGGGAGGCAAACCGTTCGGTGCTCTAGAGGTTCACTGTCAGATACAGCCTCGGTGTGATACGCGAGATCTCGGTACAGGAGGGCGGCCCGCTCGCCGGCTGGGAGAGGCACGTGGTGTTGTCGTATTGCACGCCCCCGTCGAGGTAGATCTTGTCGCCCATGCGCCAGATGCCACCCACCGCGATGTAGTAACTCATCCCGTCGGGTGCGCCGGTGCCGTGACCGAACAGGCGAAACACGCCGTCGCGCTGATAGAGATAGAGCGACGCGGCCTCTGGCAGCGGGAAGAAGCGCAATTCGAGCTCCGGCCCGACCTTGTACTGTGTGTTGTCGAATTGGGTGACCACCAGAGTGACCAGGTCTTTGTTCAAGAAATTCGAGGTGTCCATGATGCTGAAGTTCAAGCGCGAGCGCGTGGTCAGTACCCGGTTCCATCGCATCAGCCATTCCAAGATGCTTTCGTAGGTGGCCTGATCCGCCCAACCGGTTCCGACGCTGGGATCGTTGAGCGAACGCGTGTCCTGATAGTTCAGGCGCAATGTAAGGGGGGAGTAGTAGCGCGGCCGGTACACGATGCGATTCCGGATCTGGGTCTGCTCAGCGTTCCTGTGGTGGTCTGACTGGGTGACCGCAACTTGATATAGCTGGTACAGTTCCAGATCCCACTTGCCCCCGCCGGCCCACACCGCGCGGTTGTCCAAACGATAGATCCGATTGTACTGGGTCTTGGTCTGGTCGACCGAGGACTCGCTGTCGCTAACCGAGAACTGCGGCTCGATGGCCGCAGGGGCCAGCCGCTTCCACCATTGCCCTGGGAAAACTCCGAACGCGCCGCCGATCGTGGCCTGGACCGTGCGCGTGGGTGGCACCACCGTGATCGCGCCTGGCCCGGGCGGGACCAAGGCCGACGTACTGGGGCCCAGCGAGGCGGGCGCCAGGGTTGGGGTTCCGCTAGTCGTCCCTGTGCCGGTCGACGTGCTGGTGCTGGTCGACGTGCTGGCGCTCTGAGCGGCGAGTCGGTTGTCATCGTAGGTGGCTGTGTAATTCACCTTGGGCACAATGCCGGGAATGATCGTGCTCTGTGCGCCCGCGTACATCTCCCAGTGCAGAAGGCTGCGGTCGTAGCTTCCACCTTGGGTGGCCTGTCGCTCGAGCAGACGCGAACGGAACAAGGTGTAGATCGATTCCGTGTCGGTGGGCGACAGCTTGCCCTCCAGGCGCGAGAGCTGGACTCGGTCCGCGTAGGCAAAGCTGCCGCTCTTGTCGGTCTCCGCCTGTGACAGGCTGTACAGCCCGCGCACACTGAAGCGCTTGATGCGGGTGAACCTGAGAATCTGCGCCAGGTCGTAGTCGGTCTGACCGACCGCTTGCAGGCGGTTGGTGGTGAAGGTGGGGCTTTCCAGGATCGTGCTGCCCGCCTGCACGCTGGTCATGGGCAGCCCCTTCTTGTTGAGCTGGATCCGCGCCAGGGCGTGCTGAATCACCCCCACGTCGTTGTTGATGGTGCCGGTGCCATCGTCCATCCAGGATCGCTGGCGGGTGAAGAAGACCGTGGTCGGCAACCAGGCCAGGGGATAGCCGGTCGCGCTCAGGCGCAGCTCGTCGTCCAGCTTGCCGAAGCGCGTGCTGTCGCTGCCCAGTGACGTGAACCCTTGCGATGACTTGCGGCCTGACAGCGTGCCTTCCAGCGAGGGGTGGGACAGGCGCAGAAAGCCCATACCCGCGAAACCGTTGGGAGCGCCGGGGTCCTGCCGGTTCGAGCCCGCGAATTCTCCATAGCCAGTGAACAATCCGCTCTCGCCCACGGGCCGCTGATAGCGGGCATCGGCCACGCCGGACATCAACCGGCGCGCGGGCGTGACTTTGAATGTAGGCAAACCCGTGACCGGATCAACCACCGGTACTCGGGTCGCTGGGTCCAGCACCTCCTGCCGCAAATCGCTGACGTCCTGCAACTCCACCACCCGCGCCCCGATCTCCATCCCCTTGACCGGCGAAGCGGCCGCGCGCGAGGCCACCATCCATTGCTTGAACTGGTCGCCCAGGTTGGCCCCGGCCTGGCTCTTGCGGTTGATGATCTGGTTGGCGAACAGCTCAAGCGAGCTGAGCGAGGCGTCGTCCTTCGCGCCGATGTTGATCTCAATGTAGAAGCGGTCCAGAAAGGAGTAGGCGGCATAGGCGGTGGGCAGCCCCATGTCTTCCACGGCGTTGCTGAGACCGGAGATGGGCCTGCGCGAGGCTGGAAGATAGGCGTTGTAGATGGCTTCACTGTTCGCATCGCCGCCCATGTCGTGAATGGCCACTTGGATGCTGCGAGCGCCCTGGCGGTACTCCACGTACACGCTGCTGACCCAGCCGCGCTCGATGTACTTAGGCGCGGCGCCATCGATGCGACTGTACAGTCCCGCCTCGTCGGTGATCAATTGCGCCTCACCGGCGCGCGCCCAGGTGCCGACCTCATTGTCAGCCGGCAGCATGTCGAGCAAGGACAGGCTGCCCAGATCCTTCTTGGGAACCAGATCGGCTTCATACTCGACCGAGATGACGCTCAGGTCATCGATGCGCTCCGGATTGAGGAAGGCCAACTGCCCGGCGGTGTAGATGACGGTGTAGTCGGTTCCGTTGGTCAGAAGTTCCCCGTCGACGTAGACGCGTTCTGACGCGGGGATGATGTATTTCTTCGACAGCGTGTACACGCTCTGGCGCGGCCCGGTGATGAAGTCGCGCACCAGTACCCCGCGCCGGAATCCGCCGGTGGTGGCCAGGCTGGCCTTGGGCTCCGCGCCCGGGGTGGCCACCCGTGCATACGCACCCTGCAACAGCAGCGGCCGGTCGATGCCTTCTTCCAGGCCCTGGTACTTCAGCTTGTCTTCCACCCGCACGTCGCGAACCACGTCGCTCTGCTTGCCCAAATACTCGACCTTGTACTGCAGGTCGCGAATCCCTCGCGTCTCCAGCGTGCCGTAGTCCAGGCGTACCGAACCGGCCAGGTTGCGATCGCCTTCAAAACTGTGGCCAAAGGAGAGATTGCCGTCGCCGGTGTCGTAGCGTTGCGGGTCGAAGCGGCCGGCTTTGAAGTCGTAGGGCGTCTGGGCGTTGAGCCGGCCGAAAAGGTGAGCCGTGGTCTTGCTCTCGTCGCTCTCGGTCGCTCCCAGCTTGCGTTCTACGAACTGGTCGGTCTTCACGTCGTAGACCTGCGCGCCCTCCGTGAATATCACGCTCCACAGCGACCCGTTGAGCAAGGTGCCGATGCTGCCCTCACGCCGGGTCAGGTTCTCGACGATGGTGAAGCGCCTGATGATTCGGGTCAGGCGACTGAACTGGACGACCTCTTTGTCGGTCGTGATGTAGACATAGTCGGGCGTCACCTCGACGCCGGTGATGTTGCGACTTTCCAGCGCGTCCTGCTGCGGGAACGGCAACAGCGAGTCATCGGCGGTTTGCAGGGTGAAAAGCCCGTTGTCAGTCCCGACCCACACCGCGCTGCCGTCGACGGTGAACACGCGGATCTGCTGCGCCTTCATGACCGCCAGCGAGAAGTTGCTGAACACACGCTGCTGGATGCGGAAACGCGACAGTCCCGCGTCGGTGCGGCACCACAGGTCGTCGCCCACTTGATACAGCTCCGCCACGTCTGCCCCGGCCAGCCCGTCGGCCTCCCCGAAGCCGCGCAAGCCGTCCACGTCCGGGCTGAAATAGGCAATCCCTTCGCGGGTGGCGAACCACACCTGGCGGCCCACGGTCAAAGCATCGTTCACCACCTTGGAGGGCAGCCCGTCCTTTTCCGTGTACACCCGGATGGTGCGGTCCAACTTGCGGTAGCGCGCCACCCCCTTGTTGGTGGCAAACCACACGTACAGGTCGTCGTACGCCACCGCGGTCACCACCTGGCTGGGCAGGCCGTCGTCCATGGTGATGCGTGTCGCGCGCCGGCTGCCCGAATCGAAGCGGATCACGCCGTCGTCGGTGGCGACCCACACCGTCTGGGCATCCACCGTGATCTTGTTCACATTCGCGCCGGCAGGGAAGACGCTCCAGCGGTCGCCGGTCTGGTAGATGAAGACCTCGCCACCACCGATCCACATGCCCTCGCGCGAATCCACCGCCACGGGCGGTGTGCGCGCCCACGCAGAATTTGCGTAGGCAAGGCCCAGCAAGGCTGCGGCGACGGCCGCGCGTCTCATCATTTGCCTTGCCGACTAGGCAGAAACCTTCTTGACCTTCAGCTTCGCGATGTCGACTTCGCCCAAGCCCGCCTTGCCAGCGAGCTCGATGTGTCTGACGTCAGCGGGTGTCATGTTCTTGCTGTTGAACTTGGCCAGGGTCAGTCCGTAGGCATCGACCGAGGCGATATGGCGGCCGGCCACCATGCGCCCCGGCGTCGCCGTGTCACCCGGTCCTGCCGGGCCGTTGGTGAGCAGGGCTCGCGTGCCGTCGATGATGGTGAGGTTCGGCCTGATGATCAGGCCGAGATCGGCGATGGCCTGGTGCAGATCCAACGCGGTATGAAAGATCTGCCGGTCGAAAACCAACCCCATGTGATTCTTCAGCCCGAGCGAGACACCAGCCTGGTAGTGCGCTTTGGCCGCCGGCAGGTTGATGAACACGTCGGCCGACAACAGGCTCTTGGCCACATCGGTGGTCTTCAGGGACACGCCCCCCTTGACCTCGGTCTTCTGGAAGTCACTCGGACTGCCCAGCAGCTTGATCTTGGCGGCCGGCAGCACGGCCATGGCCTCGGTCAAGCCGCAGCGCTTGAAGCACATCTCGCCCTTGGCTTGCGGGAACTCCAGGATCAAGACCCCCTTGGCCTTGGCGTCCATGCAAGCCTTGGCCACCGCGAGCACGGTCTGCGGGTGCGTCGTGCTGCCCCATTCGGCCGGATTGGCAAATGCCGCGTTGGGCTTGAGCACGACGAAGTCGCCCTTCTTGACGAACTTGCCGATGCCGCCCAAGGCCGCGAACACCGCGGCGACCATCTTCTGCGGATCGCTGCCGCTCACGTCCACGATGTCGGGCTCGCCCGCCGCGAAGGCGCGCCCATAGCGAAAAGCAGCGACCGCGGCAAGCGAGCCGCCTACGAAACTGCGTCGGGAAATGGCTGTCATGTGTTGTTCCTCAGAATGGGACCGCGCTCCTGCGGTGTTGCCGCCACCCCTTTGCCGACCGCAAACGATTCTACCAGAAGACTCAATTCGGCCATGCTATTCTTTGCACGTTGTTGCGCGAAAGAAGTTGCATGTCAGGCACCGGAGGCAGAACACGCCGGGAAATCCTGGTTGACGCCGCAAAGGCAGCGGCCGCGGCATCAGTGGCCGGGCTGGCTGGCTGCTTTCCCGACGTGGGCGGGCGCTGGCCCGAGGCTGGGGCGCAAAGCCAGTGCGCGGAACCGGACGGGGGCACGACCAGCGACGCGGGTGTGCCTGCGCCGGTCACGCCTGCCGTGGTCGAGGTCTTTCGCGAAGAAAGTGTGGTCGTAGGCGCCACATTCGTCATCCATCCCGACGTTGTGGCCTCCATGCTCGACGTCGGCCTGGCGGCCTTGGCCCGTCAGGCCGCGCTGCTCAACCCAGGCTCGTCGGCGCAGGATGGCGGGGCCGATGCGGACGATGCAGGGCGGTCGGATGCGGATGGCGGCACCGATGCGGGCGCCGCAGGGCAGCCCGAACAGGACGCCAGCGTGGACAACCCGTGGAAGGTTCTGCTGCCAAACTACCAGCCTGGCCAGCGTATCGGGCTCAAGGTGAACTGCCTCAACGGCCACGCGCCCACGTCGCCAGCCGTGGTGCGCGCCATCATCGCCAGCCTGCGTGACAAGCTTGGGGTCGATCCCACCACGATTGTCGTGTGGGACCGTGGACTTGACGAGCTCAATGGTGCCGGCAGGTACAGCGCCACTGATCTGGCCGGCGCCCAGCTCCTCGGAACATTGCTCAGGGCTTTCAGGAAGGACAAGGGCGAGACCGAGGCCATGGTCACGCCTGATGGGCTTGGCTATGGCGACGCGATCTGCCCGGCGGTGGAAGGCCTGTCACCACGCCTGTCGCGCCTGCTGACCCACAAGACTGATCTCACCATCAACTGCCCGGTGTTCAAGAGCCACGGAAAGTCCGGCGTCACCGCGGCAATGAAGAACATCTATGGGATTATCGACATCCCGGGCCAGTACCACGGCAACCTCAATACCGCCCTGCCCAAGCTCTACGCCCTGCCCGCCATCCGCAACTCGATTTCCCTGACCATCGTCGATGCGCTGGTCGCCGTCACCACCGGCGACACCGACGCGCTCGCCGATGCCGCCCCCAGGCGCATTCTCCTGGCGCAAGACCCCGTCGCGCTCGACAACTACGCCCTGGTCTTGATGAACCAGCTTCGCGCCTCCGTGCCCTATCCCGCAGTCGACACCAAATTGACCGGCTGGCTCGCCCAGGCAGCGGCCCTGGGCCTGGGCAACCCGAACTACTCGCTGATTCAGGTCTAGTCGCGTGGGGAGCCCGACGGCTCCCCATCGAGGACGGACTTACGGACAGGCGGTTGCCGTGCAGGTGGTCCAGGTCACGTTGGCGTAGAGGGAGTTGCTGAGAAGATCAGTGTAGATCGTCGTCGCATCCGCCGCTGACGCCATCTGCCAGACCTTCAGATCCATGGTGTAGGGGTCCTTGGCCCATCTCTCCCAGGCCAGCGCGGTCGCGTGATAGCTCTTGGTCGAGTCAAAGAAGGGATCGGCTGCCCCATCGATCAGAGCCGTGGCCCCGGCGAAATCGGTCGCCGTCGCAACCCCACCCACGGTCTTGCTTTCGCCGGGGTCCAGGACCCAGCCCGGAAGTTCACTGAGCGCCGGTACCAGCGTGGCTGGCGCGGCCGTGTTGGAGCCGACCTTGGCCACAACCTGCTGAGCAAAACTGATCGCCTGCGCTTTCCCCGCAGTGTCGTCTTGATAGGATGGTTCGATCTGGAAGGAGAAGTAGTACGCGCCCTTGTGGGCGTTGATCCACCAAGCGGTTGCGGTGTTGCCGATGCGAGCCGCGTCCCATCCGGCCGAACTGCCGCTGTTGCTGCTGCCGCAAGCCATGGCAGTCAGCGACAAAGCGAGGCACGCGCAAAAACCGAGACACCTTAGACGACTCATTTGCTTTCCTCCTGTAGGCGGGGATTAACGTATTGCAGGCCGCTCCTGAGGCAGCCGGGGCAAGTATCATCGGCCTCGCCTCGCCGTGCAACTTGAGAGTTATCGACGCGGCTGCGCTTGATTGCCGCCCTGCGCTCGCCGTAATCTTCGTGGCAGTGCGAATCTTCGTTTTTGTCGTGCTGGCCCTCATCCCGCCGGCATTCATTGGATGGATGGTCAGGGAGGGCCACCGCGCCCCTGCCCAGGCCGCCGCCCCTGCAGGCAAAGTCCGGCCCTCCGGCGCGGAGGCTGACAAGATCTTGCTGGCGCTCTTCCAGGGCGACCTGGGCGGCGCCAAGGTCAAAGACAAGGTGACTCTCTACGACGAGAAGGGTCTTTTCGACTCCATCGACGGAGCCGCACCCATCTTCATCGAACGCCACTTCCGCAGGCAGGCTGCGACCGAGCTGGCGACAGCGGACGGCAGCGACGTGGACTGCGCGGTGTATGACATGGCCGAGCCAGCCAATGCCCAGTCGATCTTCGATGCCGAGAAGTCAGCAACGGCCAAGCCGGTGACTGACTTCCCCGACGCAATCGCCGGTTCCATGTCCTTCGTGTTCCGGTCAGGCCGTTACTACGTGAAGCTGACCGCATTCGACGCCAAGGCCGAAGCCGCCCTTCCTGGTCTGGCCAAGGCGCTCAAGGGGAAGATGAAATGAGCAGCGAGGAACGGCCCAGCCCGCACAACCCGGTACCTGCGCCGCAGGTTCGGCTGGGCCATCAGGCCGCGACGTCAGATGCCGCGGGCACGGACCGGCGCGGGGCCTTGCGTGTGGGCGTGACCGCCGCCATGGCCATCGGCTCGGTGGCGCTCGGCCTCGGGCTGCGCGAGCGCGGCTCCAACAAGAAGACCCGCGCGCTGCCCACCATCAAGGACCATCGAGCCGACAAGCCAGCCGGCGCCACGGACATGGCCATCGTGCGGGGACCGGATCCTGCAGCCAACGTGCGCAAGGCGATCGAGGCGCTGGGGGGCATGGGCCGCTTTGTCCGGCGCGGCGAGCGCGTGGTCATCAAGCCCAACATCGGCTGGAACCGCCTGCCCGAGCAAGCCGCCAACACCAATCCCGACGTGGTGGCCGAGGTCGTGCGCCTGGTGCTTGCGGCCGGCGCAAGCAAGGTGTGGCTGACCGACGCCTCGGTCAACACACCCGAGCAGTGCTTCGCCCGCTCCGGCATCGAAAAGGCAGCCAAGGCGGCGGGCGCCACCGTGATACGGCCCGACGCCTCGGCCTTCCGCGAGGTGAACGTGTCGGGCAAGCTGCTGCGCACGGGCGACGTGCTCTTCCCCATCGTCGATGCGGACCGCGTGATCAACATCCCGGTGGTCAAGCAACACGGGCTTTCCCTTGCGTCCATGGCGCTCAAGAACTGGTACGGGGTACTGGGCGGGCAGCGGGTGAAGCTGCACCAGAACATCCACGTTTCCATCATCGACCTGGCGGCCATGGTGAAGCCCACCCTGACCATCCTGGATGCCACACGCATCCTGCTTGCCAATGGCCCCACCGGCGGCAGCCTGTCCGACGTGAAACAACTAGACACGGTCGCGGCGGGAACCGACGAGGTCGCTCTCGATGCCTTCGGCGCCACTTTGCTCGGCCTCAATCCCAACGATGTCGGCTTCATCGTCGAGGGCATGAAGGCCGGCCTGGGCACACCGCAGTGGAAGAATCTCAAAACCGTCGAGCTGGGGGGCTGACCATGTTTCGTTGGTTGCGTCGCTCCTACCAGGTTGTTTTCCTCGGATTCTTCCTGTTCCTCGTCTTCGTCACCACAGCGGGCCTGATCCGCGGCTACGACGTGCAGTGGCTGCTGGAGTTCGACCCTCTGGTCGCGGTCACCACCGCGCTGGCCTCGCACTCGCTGCATCACACGCTGCTGTGGTCGCTGGTTCTCATAGTGCCTACGCTGATCCTGGGCCGCTTCTTCTGCTCGTGGATCTGCCCCATGGGTGTCCTGCACCAGGCGCTGGGG
>Ga0182021_10007287_pt1 | contig 13096 bp, 8 predicted proteins | sample 612E3MmetaG_FD_120493 | JGI IMG/M metagenome (GOLD analysis project Ga0182021, IMG submission 120493) | Permafrost microbial communities from Stordalen Mire, Sweden - 612E3M metaG (Illumina Assembly) | ecosystem: Environmental > Terrestrial > Soil > Wetlands > Permafrost | place: Sweden... | reverse complement strand
GCCGTTGATGCAGAGAAGAAATCTGCCGGCGGCGAATGGCATATCTATATCAAAGAACTTGGCAAAGATCCGCTGTATTCTGCATTGGCGTACGAGACGATCCACCCCGCTTCCACCATCAAACTGGCTGACGCCATTCTCTTTTTCAAAGCCCTCGAGAAGAAAAAGATCAGCAATGTTTCCAGTTATATTTCTACCTACGGAACCTCCAGCCGTACCTTTGAGCAGTTGCTGAGAGCGATGCTGGTCGATTCCGAAGAAAATGCCACCACCGCCCTGGAAAATTGGACAGCACAAACATTGGACCCAAATCAAACCCTTCACGACCTGGGATTTAAAAATACTTTCATCACTCCCCGCCAATCCACTGCCGAGGAAATGGTGCGCATGTTTGAAGCCTTCTATCAGGGCAATTTGGTGACTGCGGAATCCCGTCAGATCATCCTCAAATACCTGGCTGAAATCACCCCAAATGACAGCACCCTCATCGGTGTGATCCGTAAAAATTTGGGAACCAATGACATTCTCTATGATAAACGCGGAGAAATTTCTAGCGGCCGCGTCATCGTGTCTGACCTGGCTTTGCTATGCAAAGGCGATAAAACTTACCTCATTGCCATCTACGCGTATCATGACACCAGGAATTCCAGCGGCACATACCAGGGTCTGCAAAACTCCCTCGAAAATATCAGTCTGCTCTTCTGGAATTACATCAGCGGTCCAGACAATTAACCAAAGGTTCTTACCTGCACCTTTTGTGTTTTCCGTTATAATGAGTTCTGGATCATATACTCCCACAGTGGGAGATTAAAAAAGGAGAAAGCCATGATTGTTACTACCAAAAAATTGTTCGAAGCAGCATATGGAAAATACGCAATCGGTGCGTATAACATCAACAATTTGGAACAGATTATGGGATTGTTCCGCGGCAACATTGATAGTCAGGCACCTTTCATTATCCAGATCAGCAAGGGCGCTCGTTCTTATACCGATAAGATCATGCTCGAAGGCCTCATCCGCAGTGCAGACCAGGTATTTCCTCAGGCGATCTTTGCCGTCCATCTCGATCACGGTGACGAAGCCAGTTGTTATGACTGTATCAGCAGCGGTTTCTATTCTTCAGTGATGATCGATGCGTCGGGTGAATCCTTTGATAAAAACGTGGAAATCACCAAACGTGTTGTCGATGCTGCCCACAAAAAGGGTGTTGTTGTAGAAGCTGAACTTGGGCAATTAGGCGGCGTTGAAGAGCACGTCAACGTCTCTGAAGCCAACGCCAAACTCACCGATCCAGATCAGGCCAAGAAATTCGTCGATCTGACCGGATGCGATTCACTGGCCTGTGCCATCGGCACCAGTCACGGCGCTTTCAAGTTCACCGGCGGACAGGGTTTACATTTCGATGTCCTCGCTGAAATTCAGAAACGTCTGCCCGGTTTCCCGCTGGTCATGCACGGTTCCAGCTCAGTCCCCCAGGACGAAGTGGCTCGCATTAATGCTGCCGGCGGCAACCTCAAAGGTGCCAAAGGTGTGGATGCCGACCAGTTCTTACCGGCCGCGAAGTTGGGCGTCACCAAGATCAATATCGATACTGACGGTCGTTTGGTCTGGACTCGCGTACACCGTGAATACTTCCTGGCTCACCCCGAGAACTTCGATCTACGCCCGGTTGGTAAAGAATTCATGTCTGAATATGCAAAATTCATTGCAGCCAAGAATGTCAAACTGGGTTCTGCCGGTCAGCTCGAAACTGTGCGGAAATTTATCGCTTAATTTGCAATAGATCACTAAAAGGCTGGCAAATAAATTGTCAGCCTTTTTTGTTATATACTGCATAATGATTAGAATAATTCGGGTAAATCATTTTATTTTGCAGCCTTAAAATAATTTTTTAGTCTACATATGTTGATCACCCTCTCCAATCTTGCAATCCATTCATTAGTTTCTTTGTAAACATAGCGTTAACAATCTTAAAATATCATGAGAGTACTTGCAATTGGGTTGAGAAAGTTGTATAAATTTATCTTATAAGGTTGCCATATGAATTTTTTCGTTATTGTTTACTTGTTGCCCCTCTTGTTGCTTGCCATGATTATAATGGTTCGAAGCAAAATAACAGTTAGGACGGCTAAAGTAAAAAGTAATTGGTCATAGACCAAAATCCCACAAAAACTTAAAAGCCACCTAACAAGAAGGTGGCTTTTATTTTTTATTCTTTACAACTCGGTAACACCAAATTTTTACCAAAGAATTTGTTAAATCCCAACAAGGAGAAATTGTAATGAAGAAGTTCATGAAAGTCGTATTTGTATTATCGATAGCTGCCTTCCTGTTCGCAGGTTGTGCACCAAAGGCTACCCTCCCAGCTGCCTGTACATCCGATGCTGCTGGCTGCGCCGTTTTTACTTCCGGCCAGACTGTTAAAATCGGTATGGGCGCCCCCATGACCGGTGGCAATGCCAGCTATGGTATTGACATCTCTCAGGGTGCAACCATTGCTATCGCTGACGCCGGCGATGTGAAGGGCTGGAAATTCGCTCTGGATGCCGAAGACGATCAGGGTGCTGCCGAAGGCGGCGCTGCTGTAGCCAACAAATTCGTCTCCGATCCCGCGATCGTTGCCGTAGCCGGTCATATCTTCTCCGGCGCCACCGCAGCCGCAGTGCCTATCTATGAAAAAGCTGGCATCCCCATGCTTTCCCCATCTGCGACCAACCCGGTTTTAACCACAACCGGATCCAAAGTCTTCAACCGCATCGCTTTCTCCGATTTGATGCAAGGCCCCGGTGCTGCAGATTACCTCTACACCACATTAAAGGTCAAGAACTTAGCACTGCTGCACGATGGAACTGACTATGGTAAAGGTCTGGCCGATATCGTTTCCAAACAGTTCGCAAAAGATGGTGGCACTGTTGTTGACGAAGAAGCTATTACTCCAGGAGAAACTGATTACACCGCTGTTCTTTCCTCAGTTGCTTCCAAATCTCCAGATGCTTTGTATTTCGGCGGATACACCGCTGAAGGCGCAATCATTGCCAATGAGATGAAACAAACTGGTTTGGAAAAAGCCATCTTCTTTGGTGATGATGGTACCTATGGCGCTGACTTCCTCACCCGTACCGGTTCCAACGGCGAAGGCGCTTATGCTTCCATTGCACCTGTTAGCCCGGATAGCCCCGCCAAAGATAAATTCAATGCAGCTTATAAGGCTCAATTCGGTAAAGAAGCCGGTTCATTATCCCCCTATACCTGGGCTGGATATGATTCAGCTGCTGCTTTAGCCAGTGTAATCAAGTCCGTTGCTTTCGTCGATGGTGGAAAACTCTACATTCCGCGTACCGCTCTGATTACTGCAGTTCGCAACCTGAAAGGCTATGTTGGTCTTTCCGGTACCTTCACCTGCCAGTCAAACGGTGAGTGCAATACTGGCAGCCCGCAGTTCGTTATCGTGAAATCCGGCGCTTGGGTTCCTGCCGATAAACAGTAAAGTAATTTAATTCACTCCATACTTGGTCGGGGGGATGCACCACTCCCCGACCAAATCTATTGCTAGAAAGGCAGTAATTGCCATTATGACTGCAGATATTCCTCATGATCTTAAGAAGAAAGGGAACCAGCTACTGAAACTTATCCGCCCATTATTGGGCGGTATTGTTGGTTTATTTCTAATCTATAGACTTTACGTCATTCTCATCGTTGAGCATCCCTATGGCCCGGATACTTGGACCCGGCTCTTAATCGCAGGATTGATCCTTGGCGGTGTGTATTCCTTGATCGCCATCGGTTACACGCTGGTTTATGGTATTCTATTTATGATCAATTTTGCCCATGGCGATGTCATGATGCTGGGCGCTTTTGGTGGCTATTTCGTTTTCGAAGCTCTGAACGCTCTCAAAGTTGGTATTGACGCCAAATCAAACTTTCTCAATGTTTATCCGTATTATTCCATAATCATTGCATTTATTGTTGGTATGACTGTTGCAGCATTAACCGGTTATTTCCTGGAAAAGATTGCATACCGGCCGCTAAGAAAAGCGCCCAGACTGGTACCTCTTATCAGTGCTATCGGTGCTTCAATCTTTCTGGAAAATGCGGTCGAGTTACTTTTCAGTCCACAGCTTCGTAATTACACCAATCCAGATATCTTACACCGGGGTTCGGGATGGACAATTGTGATCAACCACAGCAATGTCATAGTCCCCTACACCGGTGTTTTTTCATTTTTATTATCGGCTATTTTATTAGTCATCGTCTATACCATTGTGCGAAAAACCCGTTTGGGCCGTGCTATGCGTGCTGTGGCACTGGATAAGAAAACAGCAGCACTCATGGGTGTGGATGTCGACAGCACCATCAGCCAGACCTTTATTCTCAGCGGAGCCCTCGCCGGTGCTGCCGGTGTAATGTTTGGTATTCATAATGGACTTATCTATTACTATACCGGCTTCATCCCCGGCATTAAGGCCTTTACCGCAGCCGTTTTAGGTGGCATCGGTAACTTGCCCGGAGCTATGCTCGGCGGAATGTTCCTGGGTATTGTTGAATCCGTTGGCCCAGCTGCTTTGGGCATCGACTTCCAGCTTAAAGATGTGTTAGCCTTCGTAATCCTCATTTTAGTCCTAATCTTCAAACCCTCCGGTCTGTTGGGTGAATCTTTGGCGGAGGAGAAACTATGAAAAAAACTTATCTTCGGCAAAGTTTCGATACCGGCATTATTTTCGGTATTGTACATATCTTTTGTGTGTTGATCGCTTTCAATGCAATGTTGGGAAGTTTGCTGGCAAAGATTGTAAATGTTACCTCCAGTCTCACTTCTCCAGCTGTCGGCGCCCTGATTGCGTACGCGGTCATCTTAGGTCTCTGGGCCGGGATCGCTTCAGCACTGCGCCAACGTGAATTGAGCGATGGAAAACGTCTACTGGCCAGTCTGGTAACTGGCAGCTCGTCTGGATTACTGGCTGCTGTTCTTGTGGGGATTTTTCAACTGATGCTGATATTGAACATCAACCCACGCGATTATTTGACAAATCTTTCTCTTCCATTTATGCAGGCATGTTTATATTCGCTGCCCGGTTTGCTTGGGATTCTGGCAAACTTTTTCACATTCTTGATCTCAGCGTTTGTTGGCGGTTTGCTGGTTGTCGGGTGGAATCTGCATGGTTTTGCCTCAATACGTCACCAAATCAACAATGCACCTAAAAACTGGATCGCAAAATTACGTAGCGGCTCAGCAAAAAAGCAGCTTATTCAAAAATATGTATTTTATGCTCTGCTGTTTGTGTTGATTGCCATACTCCCTCTTGAATGGGGATCGTATTGGAACTACGTAATAGGTACAGTTGGCTTGTATGTCATCATGGGCCTGGGTTTGAATATCATCGTAGGCCTATCTGGACAACTCGTATTGGGGTACATCGCTTTCTTTGCCATTGGAGCTTACACAATGGCACTGCTCAACGCCCCAATCCCGCATAACCTTATGTGGGGATTCTGGCCGGCATTGGTTTTAGCCATTCTACTGGCTGCACTGGCAGGATTCCTGCTTGGACTGCCTCTCATGCGCTTACGCGGCGATTATCTGGCCATTGTTACCCTGGGTTTCGGTGAAATTATTCGTATCCTGCTTAACAGCGATTTGCTCACCTCATTTTCAGGCGGCCCGCGCGGTGTTCAAGGAATTCATGGACCAACCATTTTTGGGCAGGTTTTTTCTGATGTCAACTATATGTATCTGATTATATTGGCGGTCGCACTGGCAATGTACGTCTACAACCGGTTACAACACTCACGTACCGGGCGCGCCTGGTTAGCCATCCGCGAAGATGAAACCGTTGCCCGTGCTACCGGCGTTAATACAAATAAATACAAACTACTGGCTTTGGTCATTGGTGCAGGGTTTGCCGGTCTGGCTGGTGCTATTTCAGCAGCCATGAACCAGTTTATTGGACCCGGAGACCAATCCTTAATGGCCTCCATCAATGTTTTATGCGAAATCATTGTCGGTGGTATGGGAAATATCCCCGGTACTTTACTGGGTGCTTTTGCCCTTAAAGGGTTGCCGGAACTGCTGCGCGAGGTGGAAAACTTCCGCATGCTGGCCTTCGGTGCCTTGCTGGTGGCTATGATGATCCTTCGCCCGGAAGGGTTAATCCCGTCTCAGCGTCCAACCCTCGAATTACCCGAGGAAACTCCGCCCGCAACATCATCAACATTAACGGATGCAGCCAAAATAAAACCACCCGAGGAGAACCCTCATGACTGAAAATATCATTGAATGCCGTGAAGTAACCAAAATTTTCGGCGGCTTGACCGCAGTCAACAAAGTGGATGTATTCGTACCAAAGAGTAGTATTTTTTCGATCATCGGCCCCAATGGTGCTGGAAAAACAACGTTGTTCAACTGTATTTCCGGGTTTTATACCCCGGAACACGGCGAGGTCTATTTCGAAGGCGAACCGCTGCGTGGAAAAACCACCGATGCTATCGCCAGTATGGGAATTTCTCGGACCTACCAGAACATCAGACTTTTCTCCAATCTGACTACCATTGAGAACGTACTTGTCGGTCAGCACCACCGCCTCAGAGAAACCTGGGTCGACGCAATACTGAATACACGCCGCTACCAGACAGAAGAAAAAGCCTCCATTCAAGAAGGTGTGCGCTGGTTGAATTTTGTCGGTTTACAAGGGTTGGGAAACACTCCTGCACGCAGCATGCCCTATGGCGCTCAGCGCCGTTTGGAAATTGCCCGTGCCCTGGGCAGCAACCCCAAGCTCTTATTACTCGACGAACCAACCGCTGGCATGAACCCGCAGGAAACCCTGGAAATGACTGCCCTGATCCGCCGCCTGCGCGACGAATTTGGCATCACCATCATCTTGATCGAGCATGACATGCATGTCGTTATGGGTATTTCCGATCATATTGCCGTGCTCGATTTTGGACTGAAGATTGCCGATGGCACGCCGAAAGAAATTCAAGCCAATCCACGCGTGATTGAAGCTTACCTGGGCCCTGGCGGAGCTGCTCTCGCGAAAAAATACAGCAGGAATAAATAGCCATGATTCTATCAGTCGATAATATCAACGTTCATTACGGCGCCATTCAGGCGCTGCGCGGTGTCAGTTTCCACCTGAACGAGGGTGAGATCGTGACCCTTATCGGTGCAAACGGAGCCGGAAAATCGACCAGTCTGAACACCATTTCTGGTCTGCTTCGGCCCACCAGCGGAACCGTCACTTATGAAGACAAAGAAATCTCCAATACTCCCCCGCCCGAGATCGTCAGACGCGGCTTGATCCAGGTACCTGAGGGTCGAAAGATCTTCGGCACAATGTCCGTCTGGGAAAACCTGGAAATGGGTGCGTACTTGAACTCGGATGAGAAAGAAAAAGATTCTCTGATCGAAATGGTTTATACACGCTTCCCACGCCTCAAAGAACGCCACAATCAACAAGGTGGTACCCTCTCTGGGGGCGAACAGCAGATGTTAGCCATTGGCCGCGGCCTGATGGCCAAACCAAAAGTGCTGCTGTTGGATGAACCTTCGATGGGTCTTTCTCCCATTATGGTCGAGCAAATTTTCGACACCATCCGCGAGATCAACCAGAGCGGCACCAGTATCTTGCTGGTGGAACAAAACGCGCTTATGGCCTTATCCATTGCTGATCGGGGGTATGTGCTGGATACTGGTAAAGTTGTACTTGAAGGCCCAGCCAATGACCTACTGCACAATCCGGTTGTCATTAACGCCTACCTGGGCGGGGATACCGGAGATTAATTCCTAATCGCTTATTGTCTCTCCTTTTAATGAAACACCCGATTTCTTTTGAGGTCGGGTGTTTCATTTAAGTATCAACTCTTATAAACTAATTCTCAATCTTACAAACGTAAAATGTTTTATTTCCAAAATACACTGCAAAGTCTCAGAATTTGGATTTTTCTCTAAAGATCTATTCCGATCTCTGCCGTTGGATCATTTGCCTATTGGTCACTGGTCCGCGCATGTGTATTGGAAAAACAAATCTGCATCCTGCTCTTGTTGATTGAATAATAAAACGCCGTCAGGATAGATCTGCGCGCCCTGCCGACCCAACAAGCCAACTTCAGCCGGATGCCCCCCCGGTGAGTTTACAGAAGCCTGAATCCATAGGGTTGGCTCACCTTTTGGAACTTTATATTTGACGGGTAGGTCGATCACTTCATTGGCTTTCAAAGAAGAAAGGGGATATTCCATCGTTGAAAGCACTTTTTGCGTTTCATCCAGTACAGATAGCGTTAATGTGTCTTGAGCTATCCCCTGTGCGGTTTGTATGCGTACTTTCACTGAGTTAATCTCTGTGCATTGGGAAGTAAAACTCTGCCGAACTTGAGTTTGAGCAGTAACCGGTGCAATGTATGGGGTAGTTAGGTCAATGTTTTTATACACCGGCAATGTGCAGGGCTGTGAGGGAGAAACTGCATATACACATTTCGTGTAATAGGTTCTATAAATGCCATAGCCAAAGTTGGCTACGGTAGCTATGATCAATACCAACGAAGTCCACCCAACGATTTTTTGGGAAGATTCCGGAAGGTTAAATATCCCTGCCAAAGCCAAAAAAAGAATAGGAGTAAAAGGAGTAAAATACCTGCCCATTGCACCAGCGGCAACCACTCCGGGTTGATAGCCCATCACAAATTGAAATGAACCTATCCCAAACAGACAGATCACGCCAATAGCAAAAACAGCAATTCTACCGCGGGTAGAGAGAAGTTTATTACGAACTTCACAGAGAACGGCCAATACGAGTGCCAGCGGGAATAAGATATAAGTCAGTACGGGTACATTCCCGGCCCAGTAGCCATAAGCACCCACCCAATCCTTGTAATCCGAACCTAAAGAGAGGATAAATCCTTTTATAAAGCCGGGGATAAAATCAGACAGATTGTTGACAACCAAAAAAAGCTGGCTCATCAACGTTTTATCGGTAGTGTGATCGTGATAGTTTGCTACGGCTATAAAAGCCCAAACAATGGTGATAAGTACCGAAATTACAGCGCTGCCAATGATCACATAAGGCGCTTTTTTCGAAGCAAATTTTTTCCTTATAAACAGAAAAAGTAAAAGAAGAACAAAAAATGTTCCCGGCTTAACACACCCGACTAAAACGGTCAGCAGCGCGATCAACCACATTTTCTTGTTGTCAATGGGCGTTTCTTTTTGGGTGTAGACTTTTAGCACAAATCCAATAAAGAGGAAACTTACCGCGTTTGTGATCAAGTCAGTATTAATGGTGGAAGCCTCGAACAATGCCATTGGGGTTAGCGCCAACACCAAAAAGACAAACTTGCCAAAGGGTAAATTTCTTATTGTGAGAAAACACAAAAATAAATAGATCAATAACCCGAAAATCCTCATTGCCAGGATTCCCGGAAGGATCGGCCAGTCAAAAACACGCCAGAATATTCCAGCAATCATCGCCTGGGGAAAATAGAGCAACGGGAAATAAGCGGATCGGGTACTTCCATCCACCATACTTTGCCAGTTGGCTTTGGTCAGGAAGGTTTTGGCCTCGAACTGGTCAATAGCGGAGGTCTCAAAATAACGGCGTTGGTAAGAAAGCGTATAAAATTCAGAAAGGGAATAGTCCCCGTTTTCAACACCCCGGTTCGGGATCATGTGTAAACCTGAGATGTCGAAAAAACGGATGGTGTGAGCTTCTTCATCAAAGCCGGCGCCATATGGAATGAAGACGCAAAACAACAGCCCTACCAGCAATCCAACAGCCAGGAAGATAACTTCTGGCTTTTTTAATACTCTATCCAGTTTTAGGGAATTTTTCATCAATATAGAACCTTGCTATGGAATTAATTATTTTTTCTTGCCTGAAAGGCCTGGTTGATCTCTAAAATTAGCTGCCGCCAAATTTCCGGGCGGGTCCTCTTACAAACATTGAGGAGGTTGATCACCGGAGCAGCCGGTTGAGCCAGCACTAGTTCACGAACATTAGCCGGACAAATAAATGGTGTCGAAAACACTCCAGCCGCTTCCTTCCCTACCGGCATAAGCCAGTTGCTTGATGCCAGCCCCCATTCCACCAAATCGATGATCTTCGTCCAGGGTTGAGGTTTTTCTGTAGCCAGAATATTATAAATGGTATTTTGCACACTGTAATTACCCGGCACTGCATAGGCTTGACTGGCAATAAAAAGGATCCCCGATTCCAATGTGAATCCATTCCAATTGGGGGTAGTACCCACCGGGCGGAGGATCAGGTGAGCGGATTCCTTAAGTCCAAGCATTTTCTTGGTTTGGGTCAACTCCAATGTCAAAGCTCCCTCCTCTTCATTTGCCAGGATTGCCGCTGTGACCATCAATGCTGCCAGGTATTCGCCATCAACTGTGCCATCACTGCATAACAAATGGATTTTATTTTCACTGTTGGATTCAGGTGAAAATTTATCTCCATTTAAAAGAATATATTCACTTGGTGTAAACGAGCTTTCAGAATATTTCATGTCCACCTTTTTTCCAGAAAAATAACATTTCCCTCTATGATACAACCATATTGTAACTAAAAATACTTATACTTTTTATTGAGGTGGTAGTCTGTATAATGATTATAATAAGAGAGCTCTTTCAGAATATTAAATTTATGGTTAAAGGTTTGCAAAAAGGAATCAAATGCCGTTTTTTATCTGGCCGTCTTATTTAGACCTTTGCGCTTCTATTTTCACTTTTTTCCTTACGCTGGGACTTGCCAAATATGTTTGGGATCATCGCAAAATTCCAGGGATGGGTTATTTTTTCTCTTTATGTCTGAGTGTTTGTTTATTGTCGTTGATCTATTTTTTAGAAATAATCAGCACCAAACTAGCTGATAAGATTTTCTTAGAAAATACCCGATATAGTATTTTAGATTTTCTTCCCATTTTTTATTTGGCCTTCATTCTCCTCTTCACCAATCAAAAGAAAGCCTTCAGAAGACCAGGTTGGCCTATTCTGTTCATTCAACCCGCAGCAAACCTGGTTGTGATCTGGACGAATTTATTCCCGAACTGGTTTAGAACGGGCGCTTCAATTGAATACCTTGACATGAATTTTCCTGGAATACTGAACAGTTATTTCGGTAATTGGTATTGGTTTTGTGCAATTTATATTATTATCCTTCTGTTAATTGATCTGGTTTTTTTGTTAAAGGCTTACTTCCATTCCCCCCACTGGGCACGAAACAAATTATGGTTCCTGATACTGGGTCTATTTATCCCCTGGATAGTCAGCCTCACAACTATTCCTGGCTCGATTTTTAAAGACCAAAATTATTTACTGATGCTTTCTGTGGCAATTTCGCTCACGATCGTTGCCTGGGGTGTGCTGCGTTCTAGAGTTTTAGATATTTTGCCGATTGCTCGAGAGGCGATCCTGGATCAGATCACAGATATTTTCTTTGTGATCAATCTCGAAGGACGAATAGTGGATTTTAATCAATCCGCCAAACTAAACCCCATCATGAAACCAAACCTCCAGGTTGGCTTGCCCTTCAATAAGCTGCTGCCTGAGTTCTCCACCATTAAATTCATTCCCCACATAGAGAGTATCAAGGAAATGGAAATTACTCTTCATCGCGGGTTTGAACCGCAAATATTTAAATTGCGTATTTCTCCACTGGTGAACGAAAATCAGGCAATCTCTGGATGGTTAGTCATTTTTCACGACATTACTGAGTTGAAACAGGAAGAAAACGATCTGCGAAAAGCAGAGACCCGTGCTGAACAATCTCTCAAATTTGTTCAACAACGAAGCCAGGAACTGAATATTATTCGTAAAACTACTGATTTTCTCAACCAGGCAACGTCGTTGCGGGGAGCGTTGATACCAACTTTTGAGACGATCCGGAATATTTCTAAATCTGAGCAACTGTGGGTATGTCTTTTAGATCCGGAGACCGGGAATAATCATCGTGAAATTTTCTTTTATCCAGATCAAACCCAGTTATCTTTAAAGTACTTTGATAATCTGCCGAATACTCTGCCTTGTTTGCAAGACCTGATCAACAGCGATTCATCTGGAGCCCAATTCTATTCAGAGACAACCGGACAAACCTTTGCGGCAGAAATTACCAGAAAAGCATATATATCCTTGCCATTACGCACTAGGTTTAAATCGCTGGGGGTGTTGAATATCGCGCTTGATAATAAAGAATGTATAGATGAAGATATATATCCATTAATTGAAACAATCTGTGCTTCACTGAGCGTGGCAATAGATCGGGTCAGATTATTGAAATCTGAATACAGTGAACGGCGACTGGCAGAAGCGTTTCGTCAAATTAATAACAATCTCACCGCTTCTCTAAATTTAGCCGACGTTCTGGACCTGCTGCTCGAACAAGTTTCCCGATTGATCCCGTTTGACGCCGGTTGTGTGATGTTTGTGGAAGGTGAAAATGCCTGGATCACACGAAAAAAGGGATATGAATTTCTCGGTAAAGAATCAAATCAATTAATTTCCCAAACAAACTTTCCCCTCGAAAATACCAAAAACCTCCGCCAGATCGTGGCCAGTAAAGAACCGTATCTCATCGAAAACACTCATTTGGAACCCAATTGGGTACCGATAGCGGGAACTCAGGTTTTTCACAGTTGGGTAGGCGCGCCCGTGATCATCGATCACAAAGTTGCCTTTATTTTCTCGCTGGATAAAAAAGAGATCGGTTTCTTTAAACCCAACCATGCCAAGCATTTGGTTACTTTTTGCAGCGAAGTATCTCTGGCGATCCAAAACGCCCGCCTTTATGAAGCCGGTCAAAAACGTATTAAGGAATTGGAAAGTCTGCAAGCAACATTAAAAGGAATTAGCTCACAATTAGACCTTGCCCAACTCTTGAAATATATTATGGAAAGTGCCTTGTCATTGCTGGAGTCCACTTCCGGCGTTATGGGTCTGTATCAGGAAGAGGCTAATAATTTTAAGATAGCTATCAACATTTCCGAAGGCAAAGACCTTACCGGCAACCTCCTTCAACCCAATGAAGGATTGATGGGGATTGTGGCTGCTTCAAAAGAACCATTCACTCTGGATGATTATTCGACATGGGATAAACATCTGGAGGAG
>Ga0182021_10007285_pt1 | contig 13096 bp, 9 predicted proteins | sample 612E3MmetaG_FD_120493 | JGI IMG/M metagenome (GOLD analysis project Ga0182021, IMG submission 120493) | Permafrost microbial communities from Stordalen Mire, Sweden - 612E3M metaG (Illumina Assembly) | ecosystem: Environmental > Terrestrial > Soil > Wetlands > Permafrost | place: Sweden... | reverse complement strand
TGCCTGACAACAATGTAATTGTAATGACTTTGATTACTGGCACTTTCTTCATCCATGCCGAGATGGAAGAAACGGGGTTTACTAAAAAGAGTACATACTTCACTTATCAGATCTGAGCAAACCTGATAGTATTTTTCTGTCGATACCATTTTTGAATATTCACCTAACCATGTATCGTGTCCGGTTGAAAAATTAAGTTTAGGAATAGGCTCCAGCCCCATTTTCCGGATACGTTGTAACTCATTTTGAAGTTGCTTTGGAGTCCAGGCGTTATTTACAGCAATTTCAGGATGACTATCATATCTGACAGAGTTTCCTAAATCTATTACAACCGCATTCATACCTGAGGAAGCCATTCTGTCGATGGCATCCTTCCACAAAGATTCACTCAGTCTGATATCAGGAGAGTATCCGCGAAATGGTCTGTGAGGTGAAACATACTCTTCCCACATATTAAAGCTAAGATGCAAAAGACATGCCCATATTTTATCGTCAGCCGGCTTCTTTTCCGCTAAAAAAACATTTGGAATGGTACTTATTATTCCTGCAGCAGATATTTGCTTAATAAAATTCCTCCGGTTTGTCATAATAAAATTGATTAAAAATTATAGATAAATTACTTTGCCTGTTGAAATACTTTCATAACAGGCATTCATGGCCTCAATTGTTTTTCTGTGCCACTTCAAATTTATTTTTGGAGTTTTCTTGTTCCGGATACATTCTACAAATTCATCCATAAGACCTATCCAGGGATCAAAATAGGTATATTGAACTGTGTAACGGTCATTCGGTCTACCATTATGAAACACATTCGGACCATAACAATCAATCAGCATAACACCTTTTTCTCCTGCAATACATACATTTACTTCCATTCGCTTAGGAAAAATTTCCCAGCCCGGACCAGGAACTTCCAACCGTTCTTCCAATCGCGACCACGATGGATCCAATAAAAAACTAATTCCGTTTTTCATTTTACCATTAACAATCAGGTTATCTTCAACCTCAATATCCTGTCTGATATTTGGCCCTTCTTCAGCGTATATATATTCAAAATCATTATTAGTCAGCCAACGGATCAAATCAAAAATATGAGGATGATCGGAAAGAGCTCCACCTCTGAAACGGTTATCTCCTTTTTTAAGCGGAACACGTTTCCCATAACTATCTTCCGGTACACCCTGCCAGGGAAAGGCCCACATTGGAGAAAGAGTAATATTGGTGGCGTTAATCGTACTGATCTTGCCCAACTCTTTTTTTGCAATTATCTCATACAATCTAGTAACAACAGGATTATAATGCATCTCGAGTTCAACCTGACAAACTATACCTGCTTTTTCAACCAATTCCTCAATCTCAGTGTACTCATCCGGGTCAAATGTAGGAATTTTCATGCTGAGAACATGGATACCCCTTTTGGCACATTCTCTGAATTGACTAAGATGTTTTATGTTCGCTGAAGCCATCACTACTGCTTCAATGCCAGGATGCTTGTCAAACATCTCCTTCTCATCAAGGTAACATGGTATATCATAGCCATATTTCAGAAAGTTTCTTTCTTCTGTTTCTGTTTCAGCATGAACAGCTACCCATTCCAATTTTGGATTATCCTTTAGCGACTGATAATATTTTCGTGTATGCCCGTGAGTAAGCGACAACATTGCAATTTTTACAGGTTTCATAATATCCCTCCACTAATTTAAAATCATTTTTTCGCGTTTACTGTCCGATTCAAAAACCATCCGGACCAAATTAACCAGATGCTTGTGCTGCAGTTGCCATTGCTTTGAAAGATCGGGATTTTTCAATACCTGAAATGCTGAACGGATATGATCAATTTGCAGATCATCAAAACCATACAATTCCATATCTGTATCAGTGTACCTGAATTCTCCCTCATTTGTATAGCAATAAATCGAACTTTGAGGAACATTTGTATCAACAACCAGATCGCTTGCAACTCCTCTTTGGGCTATTATTTCGTGCCTGTCTATCAAAGGAGTATCGGGCGGCATCTGGATGCCTGCTTCAATGCTGCAAAGGGCATTGGTATCTAATCGTAATATTACATTACTAGCCTGTTCGCCGGTGATAACTGCCTGAACGGAAATGATTTTCCCATTTCCGATAAACTCTAACAAATCCATTTCACGATACAGGAGTGATGATAGTGACCATTTGTCTTTACTGCCCATGCAACAAAACCTAAACAAACAAGCATTTTCGATAACCGAATCTTCCACTATCTTTTTCAATTCAACAAATTTCCTCCTGACCCGCCATGCAAGCAGTGGTATCTGATTAATTTCCAGTTTAAGGTCAGCGAAAACATATCCTGGCAAAAGATTAATTACATCGGGATTACTGTCTTTGTATAATCGAAAAGGCTGAGGTGGAATTATATTATATTTTTCAAGCAAGCCTGTGAGTGCCTTTTCAATATCCTTATTATCTTTCTTCATATTAATTTCAGTGATAGCTATTTCAGATTTAAAGATATTTAACCCGTGGCAAATATTTTTCCACATATTTTGCATTTATCTCATCTCCTCCCGGAGCATTAGCGCTCGACCATACGGGAGGATCTATTCCTCTATCAATACATTTCTTTATTGCTGATATCTCTAGGCGGTGGGCAATATAAAAGTCAATGATATTCGATATCGGAGCAATCGGGGAGGCAAGTCCTTCTATTTTGACAACTGCGTCACCGACTGGATTATAATCATCAATACATACATCGGCAAGATCAAAAAGATTCTTTTTGCTGGGATGACGAATAAAATGATCCTGTGGCATCTCATTTTGCCAGTAGGATGAACTGACTGCAATTATCTTTGCCCCATTCTCTTTAGCTTCCATTGCTGCATCAATTGTGGCAGCATTAATGCCAATATTATGGAAAATAATAAAAACTTCCCCCTTCTTGATACGGAAGTATTTTACTATGCTTCTGCCATAATTTACAGTTCGCTCGAATTCAAGATACTTCAGTGCCTGGTTGAAAACTGAAAGTCCCGGTTCCATAACCGGATTAATGTTGGCAAGGCCTCCGGCTCTGAAAAACATTTCACCCATCACAAGAGTGGTATGACCACCTCCGCCGTAAACGTGTATTAATTGATCTTTCGCTATTGCTTCAGCCATCAATTCTGCACCTTTGTCGATATTACCAGATTGCTTTTCTTCGACTTCTTTCAATAAAGAAATTACCTGATCCAAATAACCTAAATCGTTGTTTTTCATAATTGATTCCTCCTGTTTTTATTTTTTAATAGTATATTTTTTATCTAAAACTTCTCCATAGGCTTCTCCCAGCTTGTCCCACATTTCCAAGGCATGAGGGGCAGCCAGCACTGTTCCGTGACCACCACGATATGTCCAGGCAAAAAGGCTCTCAACTCCCATATCGGAATATAAATGAACGACTTCTTTTACCTCTTCAAGATCATCAGGCTCCTGATAATAGTTCATGAGCCAGCGTTGGGAACCCTTACCATATTTTTGTGCAATATTAACAGTCTGCTGAGTTATTGAATTAAAGAAACTTCGCGGCAACTTATAATTTAAAATTGTGGTGCTGAATACATCAAACGCATTAACTTTCCCTACTTTATCCCAATCGTCATAGCCTCGGTTTTCCTTGACATAATAGGTATTGATAGTGGCATGTACACAACAAACAATTTTCAGGTCGGCTTTAATACTTTTGATCCTTTTTGAAGCAGTTTCCAGAATTTCCAGAGCACTATTCTGTCTGAAAGAAATTACTTCTTTTGTCAATAAACGGGGCATCTCATATCCATATTGCTGTTCAAAGTCTTTCCTGCAAACCGGACACCGGCATGACCAGTCATCTCCTGCCCCACCTGTTATTGAGGCATAACTTTTTGGCAAAGCAAAATGAGGTTCATCCCAGAAAAAACCATCGGTCTCTGTTTCTCTTGCAAGTTTTTCGCAAATCGCATAAAAATAATCCCTGAATGCCCTGGTGTTGAAGCATACTGCAGGTAATTGTTCATCTGTAAAGGCGGAAACCTGGCGGTTCCCCGGATTATTTGTAAGGAAAATGCTGGGCGGCTCTCCACCAAACCATTTGCCTATACCCCATGTGTCGAGATAAACCTTCATATCAAGATCTCTCGCTACTTTTACAATCTTGATAATATTGGGAAACCAAAAATCAATATCAAACTCTGAAAGAGCTAATATCACAGCATTGCAATTATGATCTATCATCTCTCTGAAATCTTTTTCTGCATGCTCGGGATAACTTATCCCATAATAGCTTACACCTGTTTCTTTTATACTCATATTTTTTTAGTTTAACTTATTTCTTCTGATGTTTCCTTTCCTGTTTTTATCAGGATCCTCTTCCTCTAAAGTTACTATATTGCAAATTAAGTTCTCAAATTTTCCGTCTTTATAATCAATTTTTGATCTCATCCAGAAATTTATTAATAAGTTTTTCCATATGCATAAAAATAGCTGACAGATTTTTAGAGTCCCTTGGCATGTTTGGCGCCATTTGAACTAATGGAGTTTCATAGAACCGATCAACAATGATTTTTTCCTGTTCTCCAAATTCTGCAGGACGCTTCCAAACTGCGCGATCGCCTGATTTTAGGTGTTTAAACACAAAGTTCCAGTAAGCAGTCAACTCAGGACGATAAACGTATTTGAGCAATTCATATTGATGACTCCGGCAGTATCCATTTTCTGCATTCCCTTTCAGGGTCAGCTCCGTATGTGGATTTAACATGGGTTGAACACCATTAAGTTCTTTAGCATCGGAGAGTTTGCATAAGCTTGCATACATCGAAAAATCATCGGACATTGCCAGAACATCTCCCAATACTGCAAGCAACTCCTGACTCAATTTTGCAAGTTGACGTATTTCAGCCGGATCAGCTTTTTTTTGTCGCCAGGCATCCATTTTACTGGCTCCGCTTGCCAATGAAGCAAAGTATGCCCTGCTGGCTATTGTTCTTGCCATATCAAGTGCATCACGCCGCCACAAGGGATTATCATAAGATTTATCTGTCATACCGGCCAATCCCCTGAGTACCTCCGGAGCTAGTTTCAAACCAGGGTAAATCCGTTGAAAATCGCTTTCAAGCTTTTCAATAGTTCCGGGTACCAGATCAATAAAAGAACTGCTGGTAAGGACCCTAAACTGTGGCTCGTCAAACAGAATTCTATTTAAACCCCAATGCAGGCTTTGCGACAGGGTAAGAAATGAAGTCCAAAGCGGTTTCATTTCTGCTGCTGTTCCGGCGGAGTATCGTGTATTGCAATAGTGTTCCGTTGCCTTCGCAATATCTGTCATGTCCGGTTGCCAGCTATTGTGAGCCAGATATTCCAGCAAGTAAGTATCGCTATGAGAAATTTCAGGCCAGGTTATCAGTCCGACACATTTACTGTCGGCAGCAGCTTCATTAAGTCTGGGGGTAAGAATACTGTAATCCTCATGAATATCACTGTTCTTTTCCAGAGAATGGAAGATCCCAAAGATCCACGGAAACTTTTGAAACAGATCCCAATCGCGATAAGTAACTTTATCGTCTTTGTCTGAAGTATAATCAAGAATTATAGTACGCTTCGGATCAAATTCTTTTACAAGCTGTTGTACGTCTTTATCCTTCCACCGCCATCCTATAAAGTCCCAACTGGCAATAAGCAAAGGGGCATCGGGATAATGTTCCCGGAGCATTTGCTGTGTTTTGCGATAGACATACAATTTACTCTGCAGGTTTTCCCTTTCGGTATTCCCGAAAGTCCGTTCAGCCATACCAATAGTATGAAACATACGTGGAGAGCCTCCTCCAAACTCATGTATGTGATTTTCAGTCAATTTCCAATAGGCATCCCAGGCTTTTTGTGACTCGATATCCCAGATTGCCTGTGTGGGAAGTGAGTACCCGGTCTTTTGATCCTTTATAACAGGAAAATCAGGATTACTGCGATAGAAAGAGCTTGGAGTATGTGAATACCAATGGGTTATGGTTCCTACGTCTTCAGGGTGAAGCAATCCCCGGTCTCTTGCATATTGCAAAACCTGTTTGCGTAGTTCTCCACGGTACTTAAGCTGCCAGAAAGAAGTTCTGTCATTATAACTCCGATCCTGGGCATCCGGATCCTGCGCATCAACAGGTGGATAAGGCACATCGTCCGGGAACGCCCGCTGAAAAAGATCGTCAATACCTGTGCGTAGCATGAACATGTTGAAACGTTTTTTCATCAGCCAGTCAATCTCCTTTTTCCAATCTTCCAGATCCCAGTGTTCCGCCTGAAATCGTGATAAACTGCGGTGAGCGAAATAACGAAGACCCCGATACTCGAAACGGGGTTGCTCCCGAATATCTATTCCTGTCAATAGAATCTTATCATGATGTGGAATTACATCGCCATCCCAGAAATACTCGGCACCTGCCTGTTTACGAAAAAAGTCATACACAGCATAGATTGTCGACAGTCCGCTGCCACCGGCAAGAATAAGACAGGTATGTCCTTCTTTGTTAACTGACAGAATTCTATAATTATCGCCACCATAAACAATTTCCAGACTTTCCAATATACCTGTCCGGATCATATCGTGAACAACCGGATTAACTGCATCAGATCCTATGAGGATTACATCTCCATCAGGCAATTTAATATTATCAGTTCCCATGTGACTAACAACCGGCAGTTGCCCGGTAACTTTCTCCCACATATCTGCAAAGGCATCGCCTGCAATCCCATAAGCTTTTTCTCCCGTAGCAGGAATGAGCACAGTAACCCGGACTTCAGCAGATCCTGTTACATCAGATGTCAATATCTCTTTCCCGTAAGCAGCATGTTGAATTCCAAACAACAAACAGGAAATAAATACAGTAATTGAATTTATATTTCTTTTCATAAGAATATTAATTTAATTTTTCATAGTTAATACATTACAAAAAATGGTATATATAAGGCTTTTCCATAGCCATTAAACTTTGTCCTTTTTATAAAAAAAGAGGAAAGCGATCAGAATGCAAATCGATGAAAAAACATAAATAACTGATAAAAATTCCAGTCCCTTAGATAACCCATAAACCGGCTTAATAATACCAAGCACATAAGGCGAAACTGATCCGACAATAAAAGCAAACATCAGCATGATTCCTGCCGCTGTTGATCTGAAGGGTATTTCAATTACATCATAAAGTGCTGCAAAAATATTAGAATCATAAATTCCACGGAAAAAGCCAAACATTGCCAATGCAAAATAAACAATCAACATTGAGTCACTTTTCCCCATGATAAAGATAAAAGGGGCTCCAATCAGCAGACTAATCATTTGTACAAGACCTCGTATTCTGGAAACTTTAGGCGCCAGTTTATCGGTAATGCGAGCGCCTACAAACACACCGATAAATGCTGCAACAAAGTGATAAAATGTTGAATCGAAACCAGCACGGGCTAAAGAAAAGTTATACTTTTCATATAAAAATGTCGGCATCCACGTTAAAAAACTGACATTTACAAATATCATACCTGCAAAAGCCACTGTTAATAATACGGCAGTAGGCTTTGTGAAGAATACTTTTAATAATTCTTTAATTCTTTTTTCAGGTTCAGAAGCAATAACAAGTTTATCAGGGACACTGGTATCTTTTATCCTGAAATAGAGAACGGCAGCAAGAATAATTCCGAATCCGCCAAAAATGTAAAAAGCCGTGCGCCAGCCAAAATGATCAGCAATATAACCTGTCAGGTAACCACTGGCAATAACGCCGAAATATGAGGCAGCCTGATGTATTGATAAAGCTGTAGCCCGCGTGCTCTCATGATATTCACAAATGAGAGCGTTTGCCGAAGGAGCATAAAAGGCTTCTCCTCCGCCCGTAGCTATACTCCTCAGGATCATAAGCTGAATGAGTGTAAAACTAAGTCCGGTGGTTAATGTTGATGCACTCCATATCAGCAGACTAAAAACAATAACATATTTTTTTTTTATACGATCTCCCAATATGCCACCTACAGGAACCATTAATGCGTAGAACAATATAAAAATTGATGCTATTAATCCCATATTGGCATCGGTCAAACCCAGATCATTCCTAATTGAGGGAAGAACTATATTAAAAATCTGACGATCTGCCTGATTAAAGAAAAAAGCGATGCTAAGAAGTATAACTAGTTCCCACTTATAAGGAATGGCAATTTTTTTCATTTCGAAGAAGTGAGTTTTTCCAGTAAACCGATACAATTTATCAATGACCGCGCCACATGAAACGGATCTTTTACCGGCAAATCAACTATATTACTGATATGGTTTCCAAAACGATCCAGCCTCTGAAACCATTCACCATAACGGGGTACGGGGTAATGACTGAATGTATAATCATGTACTTTTAAGAACCAGTCCAGATACCTCTCCTCTTCAGAGATTGAATAAGCAAGCAAAAGCGCATGGAGAGCCTCAGCATGTGACCACCATAGTTTGGTATCCCATTTATCTTCCCAAAATGATCCTTCTGCGTTTTTAGCCAGGAAAATGCCGCCATACTCAATATCCCAACCAAGTTCTATATTCCAGCGAATACAATCAATAGCCTGATGAATACGATTCTGATCATCAAGCTGTTTATAAATATTAATCATAAAACACATCGATTCAAGAGCATGTCCGGGCACAATTGTCAATCCAGGTTGTGTTTCAAGTAAGGTATTATCAATTTTAACAAACTCATAAAGTCTTTTTTGTTCCGGACGGATGAAGACATCCATTACCTGTTCAGCATGACCAAAGCCTGACAATAAAATATCAGGATTGTTCAAATATTGGCCCAATTCATTAAATACCATTGAAAAGATCATCGATATGCCGTGTGCTTTACAATTTGGAGGGATCTCCAAAGGTTCTGATTGATATGATCCCGGTACAGCCAGCCGCTTTTGAACATTATTGTATGTGTCAAGCGCAAGTTGAATTACTTCCTTATTTCCCGTTGCTTTCGCCAACTCTGTAAATCCGTTGATTGCAAAACCGTCTGCATAAATGCTGGTTGCTCCTTTAAGAGTAGTGCCATTTTTATTTACAGAGTAAACCCATTGCCCTTTATTATCCCGTCCATATTTTCTGACGAACTCATATATGTGTAAAGCAACATCGAGCCATTCCTTCTTTTTCTCTATTTTATTATAAAGCGCTGAAAACGTCCAGATTGCACGTAATTGGGACCACATATATTTTTCCCGGTTCAGAACCTCGCCTTCGTCTGAGAGACAAGTGCAAATACCACCATTATCCCAATCTATAGCATGTTTTAACCAGAACGGAACAACGCTGTTAAGAAGTTCGGAACGGTATATAATCAGAAGTTTATTAAAATCGATCTTTTTTGATTTTAATAAATCATCTGATAAAGCACCGGAATCTTTTATATAATTTTTACTAACCATAAATATGAAGGCCACTATATTGGACGTAAATTTTAAATCATATGATAAACAGTTAATCGATTTTAATAACCTTCAATGCGACGTCATTCTCAATGGGAGGAAGTGCATAGTTCACCTTCCCTTCCTTCGAAACAGCCTTTGTAGTAGTAATTACTTTACCACTGCGGGTATCCCACAATTCAATATTATAGTTACCATTATTCTTTACCGGGATGCTGATTTTTGAATCAGAAATTACAGGCGGTTTTTTTCCATAATGTCCGGCATCTAACCAATTATAGAACCTGTTTTGAATCCAAACCCAGCTCTTGCCTTCAGATTGAAGACTAAAGCCGCGTAAGTCCGCGTGAGAAACGATTGGTGCAGTAATTTCCCAATGAGGTTTAGTGAGTGATTCTCCTTCCAGAAAATTGCGCATTGCTGTAGCATGGAATAACTGGTTTCTACTAACTATAAATTGTCCCAGCCATTCAGTTCCCCCAACTGCATTTTTCGTGAAAAGACTTATCCATAGGTTGTTATGAAAAGATATAGCTTCAGGAAACTTCCATCTTTCGCCAGTCAGATAGTATCCGGCTCTTTTAGGCCCGTATGAATCATCAGGCTTGGTCCACTGAACCATACCACCTTCAGGATTGATCAATGGGCAGTTGAATCTATCGTACTTTTGCATGATCTCCTGAACCAATTTCACTCCATCGGTCGTCAATCCGGGATTAAAATACCAATCAGGAATTATAATAGCATCTCCACCGTTTGTTATAGAAAGTGGACCTTCTCCTATAACATGTGGGTGTTTATAAACATCAATTCCGCGAACGTAATTATGCAATTCCTTTATCCAGGTACTCACCATTAAAGGAGAAAAATTTGATCCCATTTGCCACTCATCACCGATAGCCCAAACCATTAAGGCAGGACTGTCACTCATTCTGCTTACAAAGTAACGAAGATTATTTTTTTGCATTTCAAGGGAACGTTCATTAAAGTAAAGATCTTCAATGCTTTTGCATGGTCCACCCTGTGCTTCAGAATAAGGAAGTGTGTTCAATCCATACACAGTAGACCGGCAAAGATCGTCATAACATGTTACCCAGTAAATACCAAGCTTTTCCAATGTCCTCAATCTATGCTCACATTTCCATGCCACATGTTGATCGATATATCCCCCTTGAGTATATAGCCTTCCAAAAAATTCTGCCAAACAATAGTCAAAATTTGAACCGGCATCTGCTTTTCGCTTATAATATTCATCAAGGAGTTTAATGGAAATCCATCTTGGATTGCCTCCAAAAATATAATCTGAATTACGTAACCATCCACTTGGACCAATACCAAAATAGGATTCACCGTTGTCAAACTCAAAATATCTGGGATCACTTTTGCTTACTCGTAAAAAGCCTCTTTTCCCGGATGCTTTAACATCAAATTTTTGATCCGGAGTGCGTCTGATCCCTGAATTGTCCTCAGCAATAACATGAAACTTGTAAGTGCCAGTTTCCATCGGACGATAATAGAATGACCATGGGTTCCCTGCTTTTGGTAGAAGTATCTCCTCTTCGCTGCCAATCTCAACAGGCGTAAAATCCTGATGGAAGAATGCGGAAACTTTTTCTTTTTTCCCTGATGGCGTTTCAATCACTGCCTGAACATTGATCTGTTTCGGATCAAAAGGATTACTAAATGTTGCACTAAGATTAAGTGGAATAGCCATCAAATCAAATTGTTCCACTTGCGGCTGGAAGTCTTTACATTGTATTGAGAGAGACCTTTTATCAATCGTAGAACAAACATTATTTAAATCAACATTGTATTTTGAAGCATTTTCTTTTCCCGTAATTGATCCGGCAGGCGAAACGAGAATCAATTCATCGTCCCGGAGAATGTAAGGAGGGACTTCCATTTTCCGAAGCTCTTCTGATGTAAATTCAGTTTTTTGATCCTTAGAAAGCAAAGCATCACCTAAATGCAACGTTACTGAATACCGGTCAGATACGTCAGCTTTTAAAGCAATACCCCCTTCCGGAGTACGAACATACGGAAGAGTCCTGTAGAGGATTACATTACCCAGGATTCCTCCACCACGTGCCTGAGCTAAGTCACTGACACGAATTAACAGGAGATTCTCTTTACCCAATTGAATCTGAGAAGTAAGATCAATATTTACCGGTTCAGGAATACGTGCCCCCCAATGATATTCCCTCCGCCCTAAATATGTCCCATTAAGAAAAAAATCAGCAGCATCATCAACTGCCGTACAGAAAAATCCAAATTGATAACCTTTCATTTCAGCAGGCACAATAAACTTTAGCCGAAGCCATACTGCCTTGTCGTTAAGATCTGGATACCCCATCGATTCCCAACGATGACCTACATGAATCGAATTCCATTTTTTAGTCTGGGTGATAATTTTATATTGGACAGTTAAATCAGCTGAATCTTTTTTCATTTCAAACATATCTGATTTAGCATCAGTTTCGTTCATTACAAGATATTCCCAGTTTGCCTGCCGTACATCGATCAATAACTTGTTATTGTCGAATTGCATCGAACCTTTTTCCTGTTTTGTTTTTTGAGGTATTTTTCCTTCGGCTGCGTTAGTCCTGAAAGAACATATCAGTAACAGTATAGTAATAAAAGCTGTTAATCGGAAAACTGAATAAATTCTTCTCATAATTATTATTTTAATATTGTTAATCTTGACAAATACCATAAATCCATTTCTGACAAACCATTGACTATTTCTCTCAGGATTTTTCCGGAATGTACCAAACAGCGTATAGACTAAGAACAATGCCGGGTAGTAAAATGGAGAAATTATGCTAAAGTTTCATAACAAGCCTAATTTCATTTATCAGCTTGAACTTCATCATCTATTTATTGATCCTGATTGTCAGAAAACAACTGATTTAAGTTCTTTTCTAAATAAACATTCAGAGGTTGTTTCACGATCAAATCCCACAAATTCGTGTTCAGTTGACGTAATGCAAATGTGGTTACCAAAGATCCCTGAACCCAACCGGTCTGGACACACCAGGCTCCCCAACCCCAATCACCATTGGATCCCCAATATTCCCATCGGTCAAAATCGAAGGCGCGGAACCATGTTCCATCCAGTTCAGGCATTACACTGCTGCGGGTTTGAATACGGCACAGAAATTGAGCAAGTTTATCTTCAGCTTTACGAAATTCAGGATCACCGGTAACTGCCACAACCTCGTGTAATGCGGCAAAACCAGAACTAAGAGTATAAAGCAGATCGCACACCGGATCTCCGTTGTCCTGAATTAATGATGTTTCTGAGGTACCATATGATTCATTCGATCTTTGATTTTTAAATGTCTCATTACCAGATCTTCCCAGCTCTTCAGGTATTGCACCACAAGCGGCCTGATTCTTTATGAATTCCTTAGTCATAAACGAAAGCCACTGACGGTGTTCGGGTGTATCATCAACACGTACAAGCCAGGATAATGGAAGTAACATTCGTGCACGATCCTGCTGCATTCCGTTATAAAATCTCCACTTGTCAGGATACGCCTGCATTAACAATTGCAAAGCAAGCTCAGTGCGATCCAGAAGCGGCCGGTAACCGGTAGTTTTATAGACAGCCAGATTCATAGCTAAAAGTTGTGCTGCAGGATACGGAGCAAGTGTCAGATTA
>Ga0182021_10007284_pt1 | contig 13096 bp, 17 predicted proteins | sample 612E3MmetaG_FD_120493 | JGI IMG/M metagenome (GOLD analysis project Ga0182021, IMG submission 120493) | Permafrost microbial communities from Stordalen Mire, Sweden - 612E3M metaG (Illumina Assembly) | ecosystem: Environmental > Terrestrial > Soil > Wetlands > Permafrost | place: Sweden... | reverse complement strand
TTCTCGGTATCCTAAGGTGGCTGGGTATCCGCACATCTTTGTGCTGGATAAAAATGGGGTAATACTGCACTCACAGGATACGGGAGAATTAGAGTATCCAAAGAATTATCCTGTCAAAGGTCATGATAAGAAAAAGGTGTTTCATTTTTTAGAACAGTGGACGCAGTAAGTGTTCATCTACAAGAGGCATCCTTGACATCGGTGGAGCAACACAAAATGATTCAGAAACTAAAGTCGGTCATCATAAAAATGACATCGGAAGAGCGCCGGGCATTTGAGATGATGGCAAAACGGGATCACGACGATGAAGAACTGGATTCACTCACCATGGCGAACCTCAGACAATTACATTCAAAGTTTTTCCAGAAATACTCGAAACAAGCCTTAGAAGATGCTTGGAATAAACTTACAAGTGGAAAATAAGATAAAGGATAATTATGCAATACAGAATACTCGGGAAAACAGGGATAAAAGTTTCAGAAATTGGTTATGGAGCATGGGGAATCGGGGGTGCCATGTGGCAGGGATCCAAAGATGATGAATCACTTCGTGCATTGCATCGAGCAATCGATCTTGGATTGAATTTTATTGATACGGCATTGGTCTATGGTGAGGGACATTCAGAGAATTTGGTTGGAAAGCTCATGAAAGAACGGAAGGAGCAATTGTACGTTGCATCGAAAATTCCACCGAAGAACCGCAAATGGCCCGCCGTGCTAGGATCAGCCCTGCGAGATGCATTCCCCTATGATCACATTATTAGATGTACCGAAACGAGTTTAAAAAACCTTGGAGTCGATATCATTGATGTTCAGCAGTTTCATGTATGGGATGATAGCTGGGCATCGGAAACCGAATGGCAGGATGCAATTGCTACATTGAAAGAGCAAGGGAAAATTCGTTTCTTCGGTATGTCTCTCAATAATCACGAGCCGGACAATGCATTAAAGGTTGCTGCAACAGGATTAGTTGATTCGTTTCAAGTCATCTATAATATTTATGACCAAACACCGGAGAAAAATCTCTTCCCGCTCTGCCAGAAAAATAAAATCGGCATTATTGTGCGCGTGCCCCTGGATGAAGGAGGTTTGTCTGGTACTATTACTGCGGAAACTCAATTTCCAGAAAACGACTTCCGTAATAGTTATTTTCGGGACAACCGCAAACAACAGGTCGCTGAACATACAAACGCGCTCAAGAAGCTCCTTGGGAAAGAAGCTGCAACACTGGCCGAACTTGCTTTACGGTTTTGCCTCCACCATCCGGCAGTTTCAACTGTGATTCCAGGAATGCGCAGTCGTTCCAACGTTGAAGCAAACTGTATGATCTCTGATGGAAGGAATCTCAGTGAATCCCTCATTGTTGAATTGAGGAATCACACATGGGAACGAGATTTTTACGAGGGATGATCTCTCTGCTCAAGATTTTCCACCGGCACTCTTGGATACCTTTTGTCAGTTAAACACTATTTTTTAATACAAAAGGAGTTAGTATGAAAATAATTCCTCTATTACTTTTATTCCTCCTTGCATCCTGTATCTCGGATAAAAAAAGGAATACGAATTCTCTGTCTGAAGATGAAGCTGTGATTGAGCGAGAAATTGCTGATTTTCATCAAGCACTCAAACGAGCTTATAACGGAGTTTCTATGAGTACCGACAGCCTCATGGATAATATTTTTGAGAAGGATGTGTATTATGTAACCTACTGGGGAATGACAGAGCCCATCGACTCTACAAAATCACGATTGCGCCATGCGCTGTCTGGAATAAAAGAGTATGATAATCGTATAGAAAGTATTAAAATAAAGGTCTATGGGGATGGAGCGTATGCTTTTTTTATCTTGCGTCAAACGTATACTCTCAATGGAACTCTGATGGATGAATACCTTCCGACGACATTTATTTTAGAACGGTATGGGGATCGGTGGAAAGTAGTGCATTCGCAGCGATCGGCTGATTTCCCGACCATTCAGCAGCTCATGAATGTGGCGCAACGGCGTTAGGGACAGAGAATCAAATGAATGTTTTTATTATTGTGAAATTAAAACATTGTTTCCCAAACGCAAGAAGCTCCTCCAATGAACAATTGAAGGAGCTTCGTAGTAAAAATATTGCAGAGGATTACAGTTCTTCTGACGCTGCACGTATTGTCCGGCGAATTGCTTTTGCCTGTTTCATACGCTTCTTGACCGAAGGTTTTGTGAAAAATGCTCGTTTCTTTACTTCCTTTAAAATACCCGACCGTTCATACTTTTTTTTGAATCGCCGTAAAGCGCGATCGATGGGTTCATTTTCACCAATCAGAATGCCGACCAAGAAATCACCTCCTTCACTCAAGATACATTTTTTTAAACAACCTCATTTTCAACTACTTCTTCCGTAATATTCTCTAATAATTTCCGTTCACCAAGTTTCTCGAATGCCACAACAATAGAATGAATTCCATTCGACATTTTATCTTTTCGAACGACTCTTCCCATATCATCCAAATCCGAGTGATAGATCTGCTCACCGATGGCGAATGTTTTTTGTTTGGAATAGGGAGTGCAATGTTCACGTACAAGAGCGGGCGGTTGAGCCCTTTTCTTTGTCTGGCTGGCAACAGAAAGTGTTAATAACGCTGTGTGCTTGCACTTGCCGCACCGGTACCACATTTTTATTGTCTCAGCATCAGTACTCTCGTTGGGTTGACCGCCTACGAACTCCATTTTTGTTTCCCGTCGGCAATATGCACATTGATGCATAATAAATTTTGTTTTTGCCATAATGATTCCCTATTCAATCTATTTTGGGGACTACTTCAGATTGGCTAATTCAGCATTCAAGATACAGGAGTATGCCAACTGCTTTATAAGGTACTCAAATTTGGCGGGTAAGTCAAGACGCAGAATATTTTGACTTTAGGCCTTTTTTTGCTATAATCTATACTCGAATTATTAATATGCATCGTGAAGGTTGAAGCGTTTGTCGGCAGATAATCAGCACCATATTTCAAAAAAGAACCGTTTCACCATTGTTTTGGTGCCGGATGAAGATGCCAGCAAAGCAAAAAGCATTTGGTTCGCTCCTTGGCAATTTGTTTTGGGATTACTCACATTCGCGGCAGTAGCAGTCGTACTTGTTCAGCTTATTCTCATGTATACTCCTGTAGGTGAAATCTTTCCATTCTCAAATCCAGGGCTTGAAAATAAATATGGCAAAGAATTGATAGCGCTGAATCAGCGCATGACGGGTTTGATGGAACAATTGGTTGAGTTGCGGTCGTACAATATCAAACTCCGGCGGGCAATGGGTGAAAATATAACGGTCTCTGATTCAGGAGTAGTGAGGACTATTCAAAGAACCACTGAGCCGGAAAAAAATAGTACCGGTAGTGAAGAACGGATGGCTTCAACAGTCCAGCCAATCTTGAGTCCAGAACCGCAGATGATGCCTGCGCAGCCCATGAAGCTAGAAACGGATGCAAGAGTTGCGGTTTCGTTCCCGGCAATCCTTCCAACAGAAGGATATATCACACGCGGATTTGAACCGGATCATAATCATTTTGGTATAGATATTGCTGGAAAGACAGGTAATTTAATTGTCACAGCAGCAGATGGGAATATTGTATTCTCCGGTTGGACGTACGATGACGGTTACATCGTGATTGTTTCCCATGCGAGCGGGTTTATGAGCTTTTATAAACATAATCAATCGTTATTGAAATCATCAGGTTCTTTTGTTCGGCGCGGCCAACCGATTGCAACTCTCGGTAATTCTGGAATTACGAGTTCAGGTCCGCATGTGCATTTTGAGATTTGGAAAGATGGTATTCCAGTAGATCCATCTCTCTATATGATAAATTTCTATTTCTAGAGGTGACCTGTGTCTACAAAATTTGATCCAGTTAAAGAAATGAATATCATCGGTGCCGGAACGGTTGTCGAAGGGAAAATTCGAAGCCAAGGAAATGTGCGTGTTGATGGAAAGCTGATCGGCGAGTTAACGGCGAGCGAATCTCTTTCGATAGGCATTACCGGCGAGGTCGAAGGAAATGTGACAGCAAAGAATGTCACTGTCGGCGGGAAAGTACGTGGAACCATCAATGCTTCGGAAAAAATTGTATTCGAAGGGAAGTCTGTTGTCCGGGGCGATATTCGAGCAACTCGTCTTGTGGTAGATGAAGGATCGATCTTTGACGGAAGAGTTTCAATGACCGAGAAAGTTCCAACATACGAAGTGAAGCATTAAACTGGAATATCTCCGGAGAGCAGGGAGAGAGGATGGACTCTGAATCTCCAAATCGGCAATCGAAGAGACAGGAAAAAAAAGAGAGTACTCGAACCATCTCTAGAAATTATGTGCCATTTCTAACGATGGGTTTCCAACTTGCCGCGGCAGTCGTACTCTTTGTCTTGCTCGGTCACTGGATTGATAATAAATTTGGAATTTCGCCGATCGGAAAGCTTGTAGGAGTCGTACTAGGCACTACGGGCGGTTTTATAAAATTTTTTAAAACGGCTGCATCAATAACAACAGAGGAAGAAAAACAACGGGTGAAAGACAAACGTGAAAATTGATTGGTCATTTTTGCGTCTTGTGATTTTCTGTTTCGCTTGCGCGGCACTCTTGACCTATTATCCGATTTCCGAATTTGCGACATCAGAAATTATCCATGGTATTATTGCCGGCGGCGTCATGAGTTTTATCAATTTACTGCTGGGGTATGTGGCGATTGAAATTTCGTATGAACGATCGCATACAACTTTTTTAAAATTTGTATTGGGCGGAATGGTGCTGAGGTTGATGTTCATGTGGGGGACATTGTTGGTCCTTATAGGATTTTACCATTTTCATTCTGCCTCGTTGATGTTGTCATTACTTTTTTTCTATATCATGAATTTAGTTCTGGAGATTTTTTATCTTCAGAAAAGAGTGAGTTCAAAAAAATAGGATAGATATAGTTGATCTTCGAATCTTCATTAGTAGCTGATACACTCCAATACACTGCTCATTCAGTTGCAGATACTGTTGCGGCGGCACAAAGTTCCGGTGCGCATGGCGAAGGATTTGACTTCATGCACTTGCTGGGACATATAAAAAACTCGAACACTGTTGAATTACCGGGTATTCATCTTTTATTACCTCAGTTTGCACCGGTACATGTTTTCGGTTTCGCATTGGATCTTTCTATTACAAAGCATGTCTTTTTCCTTCTTTTTGGCGGTATTCTGCTTTTTATCGCATCTATATATACAGCGAGATCATACAAGAAGAGTCTTGTTCCGCGAGGATTTGTGAACTTGATGGAATTGATTATCGTTTTCCTTCGGGATGACGTGGTCTTGCCGAATATGGGACCGAAGGGGCTTAAGTATATGCCATACATCCTTACGACATTCTTCTACATACTCATTATGAATTTATCCGGATTAGTACCATTCGGTGTAACTGCGACTGGAAACATTATGGTTACCGCCGGACTTGCGATTATCGCATTCTTCATGATCCAAATATCTGCAATAAAAGCTCAGGGCATCAAACATTATCTTGCGCACATGTCGGGTGGAGCGCCGTGGTTTCTTTGGCCCATCATGATTCCGATTGAAATTCTTGGTTTATTCACAAAACCATTTGCATTGTGTATGCGTCTCTTTGCAAATATGACCGGTGGGCACATTGTTATTCTTTCGCTCTTTGGTTTGATTTTTATGTTTCGTTCATTTGTCGTGGCGCCTGTGTCATTGTTATTCGTTGTTGGAATTTATATGTTAGAACTATTTGTCGCATTCCTGCAAGCATATATTTTTACTATGCTGACTTCATTATTTATGGGAATAGGTATGCAAGTAGAAAATCATGAAGATAGTCACACTCATTAACAGAAAAAAATCATTTTACACTAACAATAAAAAACATTAGGAGGATTTTTCAATGGACCCAAAAGCAATAGCATATCTCGCCGCAGGATTTGGAGCAGGAATCGTCATATTAGGTGCAGCATTTGGTATCGGCAAACTTGCCGCTGCTGCAATGGAAGCTAGTGGGCGTCAACCGGAAGTTGCTGCAGAAGTACGTACTTCAATGTTGTTTGCTGCGGCACTGATCGAAGGTGCAACCTTTTTTGCACTTGCGATTTGCATTATTCTTGCAGTAAAGTAAATCAAAGGAATATTGATCTATGGAGTTACTATTTGACACGAATCCAGGGCTTATTGTCTGGACCATTATCTCGTTTCTTGTATTATTGATTGTGCTGGCAAAATACGCTTGGAAACCAATCCTGAAAATGCTTGGAGACCGTGAAGGTCAAATTCGGGCTGCCTTGGAACAGGCAGAACGTGCCCGGATCGAAGCAGCGGAAATGATGAAACAGAATGAAAAAAATCTTGCCCGAGCGGAGGAAGAATATCAAAAAATGATTCGCGAAGGCAGGGCTCTTGCTGAAAAAATGAAGGATGAAATTGTGAACAAAGCGAAACAGCAAGCTGATCAAGAGATAAAACAAGCAGCAGAGGAAATTCAGCGCAATGTTGAAGCAGCAAAGTTACAACTTCGTACTGAAATTGCCGACCTTGCTATTCAAGCAACAGAAAAAATTCTCGAAGAGACGTTGGATGAGAAGAGACAGAAAAAAATAACAGATTCCGTGATCAATAAACTTCCGAAGAACTAACAGACCATGGTAAATCTGCGAATAGCAAATCGATACGCTGAAGCGTTCATGGCAGCTGCAGAAGAATTGCATGTGCTTACACAGGTAAGCGACGATTTCACTGTACTGCGGCGCATCATACAAGAGTCACGCGAGTTTCAGATTTTCTTAAAAAGTCCCGTTATAAAAAAAGAAAAGAAGCACGCAGTCTTTCACACAACTTTTGAATCGTCCGTTCAACCACTCACGATGCAATTATTTTCCTTGCTGATTGAAAAAGAACGGGAAGATATTCTTCCGGATATCATTGAAGCTTTTTTTAAATTGCAGGATGAAAATTTAGGTATCGTCCATGCTCGTATAAAAACTGCTGCGGAATTATCACCGCAGCAAACAGAGCAATTGAAACAACGATTTGAAGCGTATTCAAAGAAGAAAGTACTCATCGAGCAAAGTATCGATAAACAACTGATCGGCGGTTTTGTTGCTCGCATAGGAGATACAGTGTTCGATGGCAGTGTAAAACAGCAACTTAAACTTCTCCGCAAACGTTTTACAGAGGAAATCATTGTATCATAAAAAGAGATTTTACATTATTTGCATTTTATTTGTTCCATATCCCCCAGTCAATTGGTGACTGAAAATTCATAGAGGAAGAACATGGCAGAAGTACGACCTGATGAAGTATCAACGATATTACGAAAACAGCTTTCCGGTTTTGAAAAAGAAGTAGATGTGTACGATGTCGGCACTGTTTTGCAAATAGGTGATGGCATCGCTCGTGTTTACGGTCTTTCAAAAGTGATGGCAAGTGAATTGGTGGAATTTCCCGGCAATGTGTTTGGTATGGCATTAAATCTCGAAGAAGACAATGTCGGTTGTGTGATCTTTGGCGAGATTTCCCATATTAAAGAAGGTGACATGGTGAAACGAACGGGCCGTGTCGCGTCCATGCCCGTCGGTGAGCAAATGTTGGGTCGTGTGATGACGCCATTAGGACAGCCTCTCGATGGGAAAGGACCCATCAAGACGAATAAATTTCTTCCGTTGGAACGTAAAGCACTTGGTGTTATTGCACGGAGTCCTGTAAAAGAACCTCTTCAGACAGGTCTCAAACCGGTAGATAGTATGATCCCGATTGGACGCGGACAGCGTGAATTAATTATTGGCGACCGCCAGACCGGAAAGACAGCAATTGCAATTGATACTATCATTAATCAAAAATATACACACACGGAAAAAGCAAAGAAAGAGGGCAATGAACCGGTCTATTGCATCTATGTTGCTATCGGTCAAAAAGGATCGACCGTGGCACAGGTAGTAGCAACGCTGGAAGAACATGATGCAATGAGTTATACGACGGTCATTCAGGCATCTGCAAGTGACTCTGCACCTTTGCAATTCATTGCTCCCTATGCCGGCGCTACGTTGGGAGAATTTTTCCGAGATTCAGGCCGTCACGCACTTGTCATCTATGATGATTTATCCAAGCACGCGCAGGCATACAGACAGATGTCACTTCTGTTGCGCCGTCCACCAGGCCGGGAAGCGTATCCGGGTGATGTGTTCTATTTACATTCACGTTTGTTGGAGCGAGCGTCAAAATTAAACGATCAACTTGGCGGCGGAAGTTTGACTGCATTACCGATTATAGAAACGCAAGCAGGTGACGTTTCAGCCTACATTCCCACCAACGTGATTTCTATTACTGATGGACAAATTTATCTTGAACCTAATTTATTTAATGCCGGCGTGCGGCCTGCCATCAATGTTGGTATTTCAGTATCTCGGGTCGGAGGGAACGCGCAAATTAAAGCAATGAAACGAGTCGCGGGGCGATTACGTCTGGATCTTGCGCAATATCGCGAACTAGAGGCGTTTGCAAAATTCGGTTCAGACCTTGATAAATCGACGCAGCAAACATTACGACGGGGATCGCACCTCGTGGAATTGCTCAAACAAGATCAGTATATTCCGATGGCTGTTGAAAAACAAGTAGTGAGTATGTTCACCGGGACAAATGGATATTTGGATGATTTGCCGCTGACAGAAGTACAGCGATTCGAAAAAGAATTTCTCGAAATGATGGAAATGAAATATAGACACATGCTCGATACGATTGCCGAGACAAAAGAACTCTCTAAAGATCTTGAAGCAAATCTTCATACGATTGCAAAAGAATTTGTTCAGAAATTTAAAGAAACAATAAAATAATCCGTGGCAACACTTCGAGAAATCAGACGGCGCGTGACAAGCGTTAAAAGCACGCAAAAAATTACGAAAGCCATGAAAATGGTTGCCGCAGCAAAGTTACGCCGCGCGCAGGATGCGCTTATTTCAACCCGACCATATGCCCGCAAGATGAATGAATTACTCAGACATCTTGTGACAAAAGTAGATCCATCTGTCCATCCATTATTGCATGAACGGGAAGTGAAACGGGTAGTGCTGATTGTCGTTTCCGGCGATAGGGGAATGTGTGGAGCATTCAATGGAAATATTGTCAAAGCCGCTGTCGAGTATTTGAATACTCAATATTCGAATTTTTTAAAAGAACCCAACAGCGTCCGCATCGTGACGGTAGGGAAAAAAGCGACGGATTATTTCTCGAAGAGAAATTACAACCTGTATGCAAAGCACGTAAATATTTTTGGAGATCTTCACATTGGTCATGCACGAACCATTATTCAGCAATTGACAGATGAGTATCTGAATGGTGAATTCGATAAGGTGGAAATAATCTATAATGAGTTTAAGTCGGTGATTCAGCAGCGCATTGTGGTAGAGCAGATTCTGCCGATTCCACCGGAACAAATTCAAAAGACGAAAAATCTCCATGCACTTGCCCAGGTAGATTATATTTATGAACCGTCAAGCAAGGATATATTGAATGTATTGCTGCCAAAGCATTTAAATTTCCTGATATGGCGTGTGTTGCTGGAATCCAGTACAGCCGAAGAAGGTGCCCGGATGACAGCGATGAATAATGCGACGGAGAATGCAAAAGAACTCATCCGTGATCTGACACTCTCTTATAACAAGGCACGACAGGCGAGTATCACGAAAGAATTGCTTGAAATTGTCAGTGGGGCAGAGGCATTGAAAAAAGCAAGCTGATTGGTTGTAGTAACCATTCGCATAGATGAAATGACATACGATTCATGATTTGAAAGTAAAACAGGATGTAATCCGATGCTTTTTTTACGCCATCACTTCAATGGAGAAGAATTATGGCAGTAACACCGCAACAACCAAGCCAGCCGAATCAACCACAAGCACCAGCGCAGCCACGTATTCCACTGGAACAATTAGATGTCAGATCGCTCTCAAAAGATAAAATCCGGGAAATGTTTCGTCAAGGAAGACTTCCCACTGCTGATGCGATTGTTGAGGAAATTTTAATCCGAGCTGTGCAAGGTCATGCGAATGATATCCATATCGAACCAATTGAGGGAGAAATGCAAATTCGATTGGCGCATGAAGGAACACTAAAACGTTTGATCTCCCTTCCACCCGATATGAATGATGCCATCGTCAGTGTACTGAAATCAAAAGCAATATTAAATCAATTTGAAAAGAAGAAACCTCAGGAGGGACGATTTTCAGCGACGTTTGGAAATGAAGCACTTGATTTTCGCGTCAATGTTATCCCTGTTCTTTCAGGTGAACGATGTCTAGTGCGATTGCTGCGTAAAACTTCAAGTATTTCGAGAATTGAAGAACTCGGTTTCAGTAAAGAAAATCTTGAACGACTTAGGACATTACTTCGCAGTCCGCGGGGATTATTGTTAATCACGGGTCCATCAGGAAGCGGTAAGACAACGACGGTCTATGCCTCAGCAAACTATGTCGCTAGTCCTGAAAAATGCTTGATTACAGTGGAAGATCCGGTGGAGTACCGTCTGCCGTATGCAAGTCAAGTGCATTTGCCTCCTGATAAATCATTTAATTTTATTGATGCACTTAGAGCTATACTTCGACAAAATCCCAACATTATCATGATTGGTGAAATTCGCGATGCGGAAACCGGCATTGTTGCTGGCGAAGCCGCACTAACTGGTAATCTTGTGCTAAGTACTATGCTTGCTGATGATGCTATTGGAGCGATTCACCGACTCCTCAATCTCGGTGTTCCGGCATACTGGCTTGCTTCCACTGTTGTAGGAATTATCTATCAACTTTTAATACGCAAGATTTGTCCAAATTGTAAAGAAGAATACCTGCTTTCAACTGAAGAACTTCAGATGGTTGGTGCCCCATCGGAATCATCTGACCTTAAGTTATTCCGTGGCCGCGGTTGTCCGAATTGCTCAGGTACAGGTTATAAAGGGCGAATTGCTATTTGTGAGGTTGTCACCATTGGTCCATCACTGCGGGATATGATCTTTCAAAAGGAATCGATCCTGAAAATGCGTGAAGAGGCGGGAAATTTCGGCTTCCAAGGGATCCGGCAAGATGCGATTCGTAAAGCAATCACCGGTGTAACAACTTTGCAGGAAATTACACGCGTACTTGGTTAAGATGTTCAGCTGTATAAATTTCAAAAGAGAAAGGTCTCTCTCTCTTTTTGGATTTGAAAATCCATAAATAACTTCTTGATTGCCTCCCCTTTTTTCGTTATTTTGACTATGAAGCGGTAGACGCTTTAAATTCTATCGACTTTTTACATAAAAATTATAGAGTTATAGAGTATATTTGAATCTGGAAAGTGAATGTTTGAAAGTCTAACCCAGAAATTAGAAACAGCGTTTAAGAAACTTCGTGGACAGGGAAAAATAACCCCACAAAATATTGAGGAATCTTTACGTGAGGTGCGTCGGGCATTACTCGACGCAGATGTAAATTATAAGGTCACGAAGCAATTCATTGAAGATGTATTTAAAAGGGCTGTAGGGCAGGAAGTGCTTGTAAGCATTACACCGGGCCAGCTCATTATCAAAATCATTCATGAAGAGATGGTAAAGCTGCTTGGCGAATCAAAGACAGATATAGCAGCAGCCCAAGCCCCGCCCACAGTCATTCTGGTGGCAGGATTGCAGGGATCCGGAAAAACAACATTCTCTGCAAAGTTAGCAAGACATTTGAAAAGCAAAGGGCGATTGCCGTTATTGGTAGCGGCAGACGTTCATCGCCCTGCAGCAATCGATCAGCTGGAATTGCTGGGAAAACAGTTGCAGATTCCAGTGTATGCTGACCGCGGAGCAGGTGCAGTAAAGATTGCTGGAGATTCTATAGGCTTTGCGCGTAAAAACGTTCGTGATACGGTAATAATAGATACTGCAGGGCGCCTGCATGTCGATGAAGAAATGATGAAAGAAGTAGAATCCGTCCGCAATACGGTGCAGCCTCATGAAATTCTTTTTGTGGTTGATGCAATGACCGGGCAAGATGCTGTAAATACAGCAAGAGCATTTCACGAGCGGCTGAATTTTGATGGTATTGTCCTCACAAAACTTGACGGTGATAGTCGTGGTGGCGCTGCGTTATCGATTCGTGCGGTCGTACAAAAGCCGATAAAGTTTATAGGTATTGGTGAAAAACTGGATGCTCTGGAACCATTTTATCCCGAGCGTATTGCTTCTCGTATCCTTGGCATGGGTGATATTGTTACACTTGTCGAGAAGGCGCAGGAACATTTTGATGAAGAGAAAGCTGTACAATTAGAGGAAAAACTCCGAAAGGCGCAATTCACATTCGAAGATTTTCTGGATCAACTTCATCAAATTAAAAAAATGGGCTCACTGGAGCAGATGATGAGTATGATCCCGGGAATGAATAAACTTCCGGCAAATACGAAAATAGATGAAAGCAATCTCGTGCGTGTCGAAGCAATTATCCAATCAATGACGGCAGAAGAGCGTATGCGTCCTTCTATCATCAATGGTAACCGGCGGCGGAGAATTGCACTGGGCAGTGGAACAACCGTGCAAGATGTGAATCGTCTTTTGAAACAGTTTGATGAGATGCAGCGGATGATGAAACGGTTTAGCAAAGGAACTATGCGCCGCACAATGCGAAATATGCCATTCCCGATGAATTAACGAAGAAATTGAAAACAACTATTAGAGAAACAGTATCAAGTTAAACAGAGGAGTAAAACATTGGTAAAAATTCGAATGCGAAGAGAAGGGAAAAAACAGCATCCTATTTACAAACTAGTTGCAACGGATTCACGTTCTCCTCGTGATGGTGGATACCTTGAGGCTCTCGGTCAGTACGATCCTCACACGAATCCAATCACTTTAAAGTTAAAAGAATCGCGAATAGAATACTGGTTAAAGCAAGGTGCACAGCCTACTGATACGGTGCGATCGTTGCTGAAACGGAACGGTTTCTGGTTGCACTGGACGCTTGCGCGTCAAGGCAAAGATGAAGCGACTGTAAAAAGTGTAGTGGAGAGATGGCAAATGCAACAGGTTGATAAGCAGAAGCATGAAGCAGACCGGAAAGTTCGGCGTTC
>Ga0182021_10007283_pt1 | contig 13099 bp, 8 predicted proteins | sample 612E3MmetaG_FD_120493 | JGI IMG/M metagenome (GOLD analysis project Ga0182021, IMG submission 120493) | Permafrost microbial communities from Stordalen Mire, Sweden - 612E3M metaG (Illumina Assembly) | ecosystem: Environmental > Terrestrial > Soil > Wetlands > Permafrost | place: Sweden... | reverse complement strand
TTCTGCGCGCGTACAGTGCCATCATGGAAAAAGGAGGTGGATCATGGCTATGAACGTTTCCAATGTGGACAGCCTGTTGGCCCAGATGCGTGCGGCGATGGCGGCTGCCCAAGGGCAATCGGTGCAAACCCCTGCCGCGACTGGGGGCGTGGATTTCGCCAATGTGCTGAAATCCTCGCTGGACGGCGTCAATCAGGCACAACATCAGGCCGAAGACCTGCAAAAGGCCTTTGTACTGGGCGATGATAAGGTGAGTTTGAGTGATACGATGATCGCCATGCAAAAGGCCAATATCTCGTTCCAGACTGCCGTGCAGGTGCGCAACAAAGTGGTAGCGGCCTATAACGACATCATGAATATGCAGGTCTGATCCTCGACCCGTTTTGGCACTCATTCCGGATAGCCAAGGGAAGTATTGAAATTTACCCATGAGTGGCAGGCAAATGACCATAGATACTTCCTTAACGCAAGCTGAGAAGGGGTCGATAGAGCAGACCTTGAACGAAGCTGTTGCGCTGCAACAGGCGGGGAAGGCTCATGTAGCGGAAGAGCGCTACAGGGCCATACTGCAAGTCGAGCCGAATCATCCGACGGCGAATCATAATCTTGGTGTACTGTATGTGCAGTTGGCGCAACCTGCTGCAGGTCTGCCGTATTTCACGGCAGCGCTGGAAGCCGATCCTGCACAAGGGCAATACTGGAAAAGTTATATCGATGCCTTGCACAGGGCCGGACAGACTGAAGCTGCCCGTGAGATTCTGTCGTTTGCGCGACAGCATGGGCTCAGCGGGGATGATGTGGATGCGCTGGCGGCGAGCCTTGTCGATGGGGCAGTAAAGTCTGACGTGGGGCTGCAAACCTGTTGTCCCGTTTGTGGCAGCACTCAGGTTTCTTTTTTACATCTTCCCGAGTATTACCGAAAAAATGCACGTCTTCACGGATTTGCTCATCTTGAGCAAGCGGAGATGCTTTCGCTGGAGCACTATACGTGCAATCGCTGCGGAGCATCGGACCGTGAGCGACTCTACGCGTTATGGGTGGACCAGCAACTGGAAAAGAACGTATTAAGCCGATCCGCCAAAGTGTTGCATATCGCTCCCGAGGCGGCGCTGTCAAAGAGGTTTCGGCTGATGTTTGCCGATTACCATACGGCTGATTTTGGCATGGATAATGTCGATTATAAGATCGATATCCAGGACATGCCGTTTTCCGACGGGAGTTACGATTTCTTCATTTGCAGCCATGTGCTTGAACATGTTGAAAGCGATAACCTGGCGATCCGGGAACTGCACAGGATTACCAGACCTGGAGGGTGCGGAATTCTGGTGGCGCCCATCATCCTGGGACTGGAGAAGACAGTGGAAGACCCGAGCGTAACCGATGCAGCCGGGCGCTGGAGGTTGTATGGTCAGGATGATCATGTCAGGCTCTATGCGCATGACGATTACGTGAACAAGATCCGCAGTTGCGGATTCAGCGTGGCCGAACTTGGCGAAGAATATTTTGGGGAAGACAAATTCCGTGCGCTTGGGTTGACGCACACAAGCATTCTGTATGTGGTGAGCAAATGACAATTCATACTGCGGCACAACAAACTGCGGAGGTGACAGAGCAGGCATTGCGCGAAGCGGTCAGCCTGCATCATGCAGGCAATTTGCAAGAGGCTGAAATGCGCTTTCGGACTATATTGCAACTCAATCCGAATCATCCTGAAGCGAACTACTATATGGGCGTATTGGCGATGCAGCGCCAGCAGGCGGCTGCCAGCCTGCCTTACTTTACGCTTGCGCTGGATGCCGATCCCGCGCGCGGATATTACTGGCTGAGTTATATCGAGGCGCTATTTCAGTCCGGCCAGGTGGAAGATGCGCGGCAAATTCTGGCACTTGCCCGGCGGCAGGGCTTGGAGGGGAGTGAAGTGGATGCACTGGTTGTGCGTCTGGACGGTGGCGCACCAGGCACGAGTCAACCTGATGCAGGGCGCCTGCATTTCCGCGAAGAATCGCTGACAGTTTCCTCTGCAACTACAGAGGACGGCAAGAAAATGTCGAAGTCGGCTCAATCTGCCAAAAAGTCAGTTATGCATCATGGCAAAAATCCTACTGCTCAGGAGATCAACGAACTGGTGGCGCTGTTTAATCAAGGGCGCTTAACAGAGGCAGCAACCCTCGCTCAGGAGATGACCGAGCGCTTTCCCCAACACTGGATCGGCTGGAAAATGCTGGGCGTGGTGTTTCAGCAGTTGGGCCGGGATGCAGATGCACTGCTGCCAATGCAGAAAACGGTCTCCCTGGCACCGAGCGATGCCGAGGCGCACAACAACCTTGGCATCATCCTGCAGAATCTGGGCAGGATGAAAGAAGCAGAAGCCAGTTACCGAAGCGCGCTGAAAATCAACCCGGGTTATGTGCATGCGCATGGCAATCTGGGGGCGACGCTTCAAGCTTTGGGACGACTGGACGACGCGGAGTCCAGTTACCGGCGTGCCATCAAGATCAAGCCGGATTATGCCAAGGCGCATTGCAACCTGGGGACCATCCTGCAGGAGTCCGGGCGGATGGAGGAGGCCGAAGCAAGCTATTTGCGGGCATTACAGATCAACGCCAATGATGCCGATGCCCACTATTTCCTGGGAAATGTGCTACGCGGTTTGGGAAGTCCGCAAGAAGCCGAGGCCAGCTACAGACATGCGCTGAAAATCAATCCGGATTACGCGGATGCGCATTGGGCTCTGGGATACGTTCTTCATGTGAATGGCAAGTTGAACGAAGCTGAAGCCAGCTATCGGAGGGCGTTGCAGATCAAGTCGGATCATGTTGAGGTATGCAGCAATCTGGGCGTACTTCTTCAAGATACGGGCCGACTGGACGAAGCCGAGGCAATTCTTCGGCGGGCGCTGCAGATCAACCCGCATTATGTCGAGGCCTATAGCAACCTGCTATTCGGCCTTGCACAAACGACAACCGAAGATGTAAAGAAACTGTTTTCGGAGCACTGCCGTTTTGGTGATCGGTTTGAAAGTTTTTTCCGCGATACATTTTCAGATCACGGCAATTCACGCGATCCGGAACGTTGTCTGCAGATTGGTTTTGTTTCAGGCGATTTGTGTGACCATGCGGTCGCCTATTTCATTGAGCCAGTGCTGAGTTGTTTATCCGGCTATTCGAGTTTGTCACTGCATGCGTACAGCAACAACGCGACGGAGGATGAAGTGACGCAAAGAATGCGCCGATATTTTGCGCACTGGAACCAGATCGCTGGTCTAAGCGATGTATCTCTCGATGAAAAGATCCGTGCGGATGGCATCGACATATTGATTGACCTTTCGGGTCACACCGCTAGGAATCGCCTGCTGACCTTCGCTCGCAAACCGGCGCCGATTCAGCTCAGCTGGATAGGTTATCCCGGTACCACGGGCCTGAAAGCCATGGATTACTTTCTGGCAGATTCACATTTTCTGCCCCCGGGTCTGCTGGACGACCAGTTCACGGAAAAGATTGTGCGCTTGCCGGCAACCGCTCCCTTCCTGCCGTATCGGGAGGCCCCTACGGTCAACAGCCTGCCTGCTCTGCGCAACGGCTATGTTACTTTCGGTACCTTCAATCGTTTGAGCAAGATCAGTCGGTCTACCGTCGCACTGTGGACGCAACTGCTGCGCGCCTTGCCTGATTCCAGAATGGTGTTGGGGGGGATGCCCAGGGATGGAAATTACGACACATTGATTGCATGGTTTGAACAGGAAGGCATTGCGCGGGAGCGCCTGGATGGCCATACGCGCGGCGGTATGGAGGCCTACCTGAGGCTGCATCAGCAAGTGGATATCTGTCTGGATACCTATCCCTACAACGGGGGCACCACAACCAGCCACGCTTTGTGGATGGGGGTGCCGACGCTGACATTGCTTGGTTGTACCGTCCCCAGCCGGGTGGGAGCCATGCTGCTCGGCTACGTGGGATTGGAAGATTTCATTGCGTTGGATAAAGATGATTTTGTGCATAAGGGGCAATTATGGGCAGGCAACTTGTCTGAACTGGCCGGGATCAGGGCTGGCCTAAGGAAGCGCCTTTCCGAATCGGCACTGGGGCGGCCTGACCTGATTGCTGCGGGATTGGAACGCGCCTTGCGCATCATGTGGCAACGCTGGTGCGCGGGCATGCCAACGGAATCATTTGAAGTAACCCCGAAGGAAATTGCTGATGCAACGCAGGAGGCTGGCGTATGACCGATCCCAAAACTAATTCACCGCTTTATGTGACGCAACCCGTGCTGCCGCCATTGGAGGAGTTCATTCCGTACCTGCAGAATATATGGGACAGCAAGTGGCTGACCAACAATGGCCCCTATCACCAGCAACTGGAGCAGGCGCTATGTGATTATCTGGGTGTAAAGCACATCTCCCTTTTTACCAACGGCACAATCGGCCTGGTTACCGCATTGCAGGCGTTGCGCATCAATGGCGAGGTGATCACGACTCCGTATTCCTTTGTTGCTACCGCCCACTCGCTGCTGTGGAACGGCATCAAGCCGGTTTTCGTGGATGTCGATCCGGATACATTGAATCTTGATCCGGCGAAAATCGAAGCTGCCATTACTCCTTCGACCACGGCCATTGTGGCCGTCCATGTCTATGGCCATCCCTGCGATGTCGATGCCATCCAGAAGATCGCCGACAACTACAACCTCAGGGTGATATACGACGCGGCACATGCCTTTGGTGTCAGATATCATTCCGGTAGTCTGCTGAACCATGGCGATCTGTCGGTGTTGAGTTTCCATGCGACCAAAGTGTTCAACACCTTCGAGGGCGGAGCTATCGTTTCGCCGGACGCCAAGACCAAGCTGCGCATCGACCATCTGAAGAATTTCGGTTTCGTCGATGAGGTGACTGTAGTCGCCCCTGGCATCAACGGCAAAATGAGCGAATTCAATGCGGCATTAGGCTTGCTGCAACTCAAGGGCATCGATGCGGCGCTGCAACAGCGAAGGGCCATCGACGCGCGCTATCGCAAGGTTTTGGAGCACGTTAAGGGGATACGCTGTCTCTCGGCAGTCCACGAAGATGTGGCCAATTACGCCTATTTCCCCATTCTTGTTCAACCCGGTTATGCGCTGAGCCGCGACGAGTTGTACCAGAAGCTGCGGGAACACAATATTTTTGCGCGGCGCTATTTTTATCCGCTGATTAGCGATTTTCCGATGTACCGCGGCTTGCCATCTGCCGCGCAGTCGAATCTGCGCGTCGCAAGCCAGGCTGCAAAGGAAGTACTCTGCCTGCCGATCTATCCCGGGTTGACCGACGAACAGGTCGACCTGGTGATCAGTTTGGTCACAGGACAAACCGGCGCATGAGGCTTGCGCGCGCGGAGTTCCTGACATCGCTGCGCCAGATACGACGAGGTAACTTTGCTCGAAAACAACACAAAACCCGTATTGATCGTCGATGCCGTCCAGACCGCATTGGAGCATCTCCAGGCAGGGCGGCTGATTGACGCGGAGACCGCCTGTCATCAGATACTTGAGGTGGAACCCTGTAATCCGGACGCGCTGAATATGCTGGGAATGATCGCTTACGAGGCAAAAATGTATGATGTTTCCGCGCAGTTGCTCAGCGGTGTGATCGCTATGGTTCCGGATTTTGCACAGGCACACTTCAATCTGGGAAACGCGCTCAAGGAATCGGGCATGCTGGATGAGGCAGTCATTTGTTACCAGAACGCCGTAGCGCTCGCCCCGAATCATGTCGGCGCCTATAACAACCTTGGACGCGTGTATCAAGAGCAAGGCAAGCTGACCGAATCCGTTGCCTGCTATAACAAGGCCATCTCCACAGACCCCGCACATGCGGATGCCTACAATAATTTGATGAGCGTCCTGAAGCAACTCGGCAGTCAGCGTGAGTCGATGCCGTTTAGCCAGATGAATGAGACTCTGGATTCGTTTGTCGAATATTTCATCAGGAATCCAACCGTTCCCACAGTTTCGCTGGTTGATGCATTTAGTGGATTGTTTGCGAGTCAATCCGGGCAGACCGTTGACTGCGCTTCGCAGAAGCGCATCACCAACAAGAACAGGATAGACCTGTTCAGGGCGGAGTATCGCGTTGAAGCCTTGGGGAGGGAAAGAATCCTCGCCAAGGTAGCCAGTCATGTTGCGATTACTGCGCTGGGATGCTCTGCGACTTGCGAGGTCAGCCGATTTGATGAACTGTCCCCCGGAATTGTCTATTCCGATTCACTGTCCTTCGATCAAGGCGAGGTGAACAGTCTGCGCAACAGACAAGCTCCCATAAGACAACATGCTGTCGTGGCGCTAAGCGATGCGCGTTTGTGTGTATCCAATTTGGGTTTCGCCGTTTTTGATATTCAGGGCACTTTCATAGACGGTGTGTGTTGGGGGGATGGCGTACTGTTTGCGCTGGCTCCTCCTGCGAGCTTGCCTCCTATGCAAACGCTGGCTGGAACTGTGGTGCCACTATGCAGTGCGTGGAGTGACGAATATTTTCACTGGATTCTGGAAGTGTTGCCCAGACTGCTTCTGATCATCAAGGCCGGCTATAAACTGGACGACATCGACATATTCCTGGTGCGCCGGAAATTACCCCACCTGGTCGAATTCCTGAACGTGCTGGGCATACGCTCAGAAAAAGTCATCGAGTGGCATTTGTTCCCTCATGTGCGAGCGAAGACGCTTCTCTTTACATCCTGTCCGGTCAATTATGATTTCAGCTCGCCGCTTCCCAGCATCCTCATCGAACCCTGGATGTCGCGGGAAATCAACAAGCGTTTCGCCATAACGTGTCGCAAAGCCAGAAACAGGAGGATATATATTGATAGAGAGAACGCTCGCTACAGGAAAGTCGCCAATAACCCGGAAGTAAAACAGCTGCTGTCAAAATACGGGTTTGAGTTTCATTGCATGGAAACCCTGAGCCTGCAGGAGAAACAAGCCTTATTCGCGTGTGCGGAAATCGTTGTTGGCTCGTGCGGCGCGGGATTCTCGAATCTTGTGCTTTGTAACGAAGGCGCCAAAGTATTGGTCTTCTATCTGGAGAATTACGCAACCGATTCTTTCTGGTCGATCTGCAACAATAATAATTTGTTGCACTTCCACTTGTTATGCAAGGCCGCCAATAAGAACGACTCGACGAAATCGTTTCAGCCCAACCTGAATGATGATATTTTGGTTGACGTGGCGGCGCTGGAGAAATCCGTTGATTATTTGATTGGCTATTCGCGAGAAGTGGCATGATTGGCGCGCAAATTATGAACTGCCCGGAACAATGAAAACCATCGCCATCATGCAACCCTATTTTTTCCCATACATTGGCTATTGGCAGCTGATTCAGGCCGTGGACCGCTTCGTCATTTACGATGACGTGAGTTATATCAAAGGGGGGTGGATCAACCGGAATCGCCTGCTGATCAACGGTGCGCCTGCCTACATCACGACACCGTTGCAACAACCTTCACCCTACAAACGAATCTGTGACATCACCCTGCAGCGCTCACCTGTCTGGCGCGACAAGCTGGTCAAAATGGTCGAAATCACCTATCGCAAAGCTCCCTGCTTTGCAGAGGTATTTCCTGTTATTGAGGGGCTGATACGTCATGACGCCGACAACCTGGCGGACTATCTCTCGCACCAGCTGCAAATCTTGTCTGCATCCATGGGAATAAAAACCGAGTTTGTGATAACCAGTCGTTGCTATGAGAATGAACATCTATCCGGTCCGGCTCGGATACTCGACATTTGCAAACGGGAAGAAGCCGGCACCTACCTTAATGCGCCGGGAGGACGGACCCTCTATGATGCAGAAGCCTTTCATGGCGCGGGAATTGAGCTGGGCTTTGTCAACATGCGTCCTATGCCATACAAACAAAGGAGTGCTGGGTTTGTTCCCTGTCTTTCAATTATTGATGCATTAATGGAAATTGGACTAATCGATATAAAGCAACATTTGAATTCGTTCGATCTGGTCATGGCCGGGGTGGAAGTGGCTCCGTAATTACTGAGCATTCGGATGCCATATCGTCGATCATTCAAGGATAAATAGTCTCAGCAAAAAGGATATTCAGCATGAGCACGCACGAGCCGGAAAATAATTATTGGGCAACTTACTGGGCAACCAGTCCGATTATTGAGGACGAGAATCCACAATGCCAGGTAGGGAGAACAGTTCACAAGGTTCCAGTCGATCAAGCGCAATGGCGATTTCACCTGAGTGAAATCGAGCGGGTGTTGAACCTGAGTCACGATGACACCATGCTTGATTTGTGCGCCGGCAACGGCTTGATTGCGATGCCTCTCTCATTGAAATGCAAATCGGTAACAGCCGTTGATATTTCCGATGCCTTGCTTGACAAGATAGATGTCGTTTCCTATCCATCAATCACTGTGGTCAAGGCGGATGCCAGAAAAGTCAGTCTTCCGCCAGATGCCTTCTCGCGGGGGCTGATGTATGGCGCACTGCAATACTTCGACGAACGTGAAGTTATCGGTATCTTTCAAACAATTTTCCGGTCATTGAAGCAGGGCGGAACTTTCCTGATCGGTGATATTCCGGATATTGATTGCCTCTTTGTCTTTTACTGCAAGCCGGAATGGGTGAAAGCCTATTTCGATTCAATAAAAAGCAATACGCCGGCAGTCGGGACCTGGTTCAAGAAAGAAATTTTGCTGCAATTGGCGAAGTACACGGGTTTCAGTCGGGCAGAAATTCTCAGCCAGCATCCCGATTTGATCAACAGCCATTACCGGTTTGATCTGATGTTGTACAAATAGCGTGCACATGCCGAACGCGCTGTTTGGCACTCAATTTATCAAGGGTAATAGCGATGCCAAAAATATCAATACTGCTGACTTCGTATAATCACGGTAAATACATCCGCGAAGCGATCGAAAGCGTTCTTGCACAAACCTTTTCCGATTTCGAACTGATCATCTGGGACGATGCGTCGAGTGATGATTCCTGGGACATCATCCGGAGCTATTCGGACAAGCGGATCAAGGCGTTTCGCAACGAAAAGAATCTTCTGCCCCACTACGGGGTCAACAAAACCATTTCGGAAGTGGCACAGGGCGAATACTTTGCCATGCACCATTCCGATGATGTCTGGTCGCCGGACAAGTTGCAAAAGCAGGTTGCATACCTGGATAGTCATGCGCAATGCGGAGCGGTGTTCACCCGAACCTCCACGATAGGGGAAGACAGCTTGCCGCTGGACGACTCGAAGCACTTTTATTCGGCAATCTTCGATCAGCAGAATCGTTCACGCCAGGAATGGCTCAGACATTTCTTTTTTCGGGGCAATGCGCTGTGCCACCCCAGCATGCTGATTCGCAAGCGATGCTACGAGGAGTGCGGGACTTATAGCGATACGTTGGCTCAGTTGCCCGATTTCGACATGTGGGTGCGGCTATGCTTCAAGTATGAGATTCATGTGCTGGAAGACAGGTTGACCAGCTTTCGCGTTCGCGCGGGGGAAATGAACAGCAGCGGCAGCCGCCCTGAAGTTCGTATACGGGACAGATCGGAATTCCACCATGTGCTGAAACAATATTTTCGCATTGCCACTTTTGATGAACTGGCATCCATATTCCCCGAGGCCCAGCCCTACTTTCGTGCGGATGGGTGCGTGCCGAAATTCGTCATGTCCATGATTGCACTCGATGCGAAAGCACTGCTGTGGGCAAAATTCCTGGGGATGGAAACGCTGCTTGACCTGTTTGCGGATGCAAACGAACGGACAAAAATAGTACAGCTGTATCAGTTCAATTATCGTGACGTGATCGCGCTCACCGGAAAGCATGACTTGTTCAACCAGGAACTTCTTGCCAGCCAGAACCAGGCACTCACCGAGTGTGGCGAGATCATATCCCGGCAATCTCAACAAATCGCCCAGCTCACCCAGTCATTGCACGTGGGCGCTCCCGCGGCGACCACACCGCAAGACACGCAGACCGCACTACAGACAAATGCAGGAATGATGGGCCAATCCAACATCGAAGGCCTGCCCGCAGACAGGAGCGCCTACGAGAAAGCCACTCGACTGATTGAGTCAGGACGCAACAAGGAAGGCATGGCGCTGCTTGAAGCGCTAGTGCAGAAGGGGACTTCATGCTGGGATGTGTATAACGATCTTGCGGTCATGCATTTCAATGAAGGCGATCTTGCGCGCGCCGTGCCGTATTTTGAAAAAGGGATTGCCCTGGAAGGAAAAATCGGCTCGATTGCCAGAAATTTTGCGTCAATGCTGTTGATGTCTGGAGACATAAAAGGGGCGCTGAACATTTGGGGGCAGATATTGCGCGAACAGCCGCACGAACCAGCCATCCTGGAAACCATTCGCGAAGTTTTGTCGCATATCAATCCAATTCCACCGGAGATGTGGCAAGGGTTGGTGTCGGATCTGAGAGGGAGCGGAGGTATCCGACTGCCCGACATGAAGCGGTCCCGGCGCAAAGTCAGCAGAGAAGACGATGCCTCTGCGAAAGAGGTCAAGGTATTCCAGATCTACTATGACGAGCCAACAAAGGCCAGGATCGATCCAGACTTTGTTTCATTGGATAACACCGGGAATTTGCGGCCTGACTGGTGCGAGTATTGGCCGATTCGGAATGTCTTGTTGAACCAGGTTTTTGACGAGGACACCTATATTGGTTTCCTTTCGCCGAAATTCTTCGAAAAGACCGGCATGCGTGGCAACGAAGTACTGGAAAAAGTACGAGTCATAAATGATGATGTCATCAGTTTTTCTCCTTACTTCGATCTGGGCGCAATTCACCCAAATCCCTTTATTCAGGGGGAGGCCCATCATCCGGGACTCACCGGTGCAATGCAGAAGGTATTGTCGCTGTTGCAGATCGACTTGGACCTGAACGCATTGGTTTGCGATCAGACCACGACAATATTCTCGAACTATTTTGTCGCCCGCTATTCTTTCTGGAAGAAGTGGTTTGAGTATGCCGAGAAGATATTTGCAGTCTGCGAGGGGCCGGACTGCGAACTGAAAAACATCCTGGTTGGTGGAACGACTTACCGCAAGGGCACCGATTATGCGATGAAGGTTTTCGTTCTTGAGCGACTGGTCACCATCGTCATGGAAGAACTTGGAATAGCAGGCAGGGTGGGTATCGATATCGCGGAAGCGCCTTTGATACTGCCCGGATCAAAGGGAAATCTTGTCGCTTTTCTGGTTTGCGATGCGCTAAAAGGTCAATATCTGAACACGGGCAATCCTGTTTACAAGGACGCCTTTTTCAAGCTCAGAGGCGGAGTCATGACCAGCTGATTTTCCCGAATGGTTGGTCATATCCAAGTGTCGGGTTTGGCAGGCCGGTGCTCACTTGGCCTGAGTGAGCAGCGATTTCTCTCTTTGTTCCCACATTTTCCACATCACTTTCTCGAAATTTCCGGCGAAGCGGGCTGCGTCGAATACGGGCGAAGCCAGCACTTGCTGGCGCAATCCGGCGCGCAATTCGGCCAAGCGTGAGGGCGCCGCGGCGAATGACACCGCTTTGGCAATGTAATCGTCCTCGTCGGCGGCGACCCATTCGCGCAATCCAGCATTGCAGGCTATGGTTTCTCCGGCGTGTGACAGGAAGCGGTTGCCGCGTTTGGTGATGAACGGTACGCCCATCCATAGACCCTCCAGGCTCGTCGTACCGCCGGGATAGGGGAACGGGTCGAGAGCGATGTCAACGCGATGGTAACAAGCCAGGTATTCAGCCCGCGACGAGCGGCCTTCCAGTATCAGGCGCTCGGCTCCGATGCCAAGTTTTGCGTAACGTTCCAGCGTGGTCTTCCGCATCAACGGATCGTTGAGTTGGCTGTATTTGAGGAACAATCTCGATCCGGGTACTGCGTGCAATATTTTGGCCCAGACCGCGACGACGGCATCGTTCATTTTGGTCAGGTTGTTGAAGCAACCGAACGTGATGTGTCCGGCGGACAGGGCGGACAGGGCCGACACTTCAATTTGCACGGCGGGTGCCGAGAAGCACCAGTAACACTCGGGCAGTTGCCAGATTTTCTCGGTGAAATGCGCGGCTTCACTGTCTGGAGTAACGTAGGGGTCGCCAATAATGTAATCGATTTCCGCGACTCCCGTGGTGGCGAAATAGCCCAGCCAGGCGACTTGTACCGGTGCAGGTTTCCAAGAAAATATCGGCAAGCGATTGAGTTTAGTGTGACCGGAAAGATCGATCAGGATGTGGACGCCGTCATCATGTATCAAGCGCGCGGCTGCCTCATCGCTTTTTCCATACAGCGGCTTCCATGCGGAAAAACGGGGTTTGATCCGCGCCGTCATTTCGTCGGATTTGGGCGATGTCGGATAGGCGATGAGTTCGATCGAAGTTGTGCAGAGTTGGGTCAGCACGCTCTCCATGAAATAACCGACAGGGTGGTTCCCAAAATCTGCCGATACCAGACCGACACGCAAGCGCTCCGGCTGTATCTTGCTTGGCCATTGCGTGTATGCAGAGGTGACCTTGTTGCGGACTATCCGGCCATATTCAAGCGCCTCGGCGAAGCAAAATTCCTGCGAGTGGATAGTCGAATAATTGAGGCTGAATAGCAGATTGCTTCTTGCCCTGAGATAATCCGGGTTGGTTTGCAATGCACGCCGGTAGCAGCTTATGGCTTCGTCATGACGGCCCATGTTGAGCAGCGTGTTGCCAAGATTGTTCAGGATCTCGGCATATTCCGGTTTGATTCGCAATGCCGTTTCATATTCAACGCGGGCTTCGTCCAGACGCCCCAGATCATTGAGCGTACTTCCCAGATTGTTGTAAGCCTCCATGAAATTCGGCTTGATCTGCAGTGCCTGCCGCAGGACCATTTCGGCTTCATACAGGTTGCCCGTTTCCTGAAGGGCGATGCCGAGATTGCTGTATGCACCGGCAAAATCCGGCTTGAGTTGCAGTGCTTTTCTGTAGCAGGCCTTGGCCTCTTCCAGCCTGCCCAGGTTCTTGAGTGTGTTGCCCAGGTTGTAATGCGCATCGGCCAGATTCGGCATAAGCTGAATGGCGCGCCGGAAACAGGTCTCAGCTTCGTCAAACCGGCCCAGGTCGTGAAGCGTGGCCCCCAGGTTCAAGT
>Ga0182021_10007282_pt1 | contig 13100 bp, 11 predicted proteins | sample 612E3MmetaG_FD_120493 | JGI IMG/M metagenome (GOLD analysis project Ga0182021, IMG submission 120493) | Permafrost microbial communities from Stordalen Mire, Sweden - 612E3M metaG (Illumina Assembly) | ecosystem: Environmental > Terrestrial > Soil > Wetlands > Permafrost | place: Sweden... | reverse complement strand
CTCGAACAGGTGGTCGGCGTGCGGCACCGCTTCACCAATTTCCCCGCTGTGGTTCTCCAGAATCTCGATTTTCCAGTGCATGGGAGTTAAGGGGTTCAAGCAACGCTGCGGACTACGCCGCAAACGCGCCGCCCATGCTGCAACGCGCCCGCTCCGGGTCAAGTCCGGCCACGCCTTTTGCGGCTTCTTCGCGCGACGATCAGCTTGGACAGAGGGCGCAACTCGGATTATCGTTCATCCTCAACCTCTTACTTTATGCTCGTCGTTCATGTCCACGTTCACGTCAGGACCGAGTTCCTTCAGGCCTTCGCGGCCGCCAGCCTTGAAAATGCCCGCCATTCCGTCCGCGAGCCCGGCATTGCCCGTTTCGACGTGGTGCAGCAAGCGGACGATCCCACGCGGTTCATCCTCGTCGAGGCCTACCGCACGCCGGCGGCTCCGGCCGCGCACAGGGAGACCGCGCACTATCAGCGCTGGCGCGACACCGTGGCGCCGATGATGGCCGAACCGCGCACCAGTGTGAAATTCAGCAACGTCTTTCCCGACGATTCCGGGTGGTGAGGGCCGGCGCCTTGGGGGTTCAGGGTGATCGGGCAGGATCAGCTGTCACGGTTTCGGGCCCGGCTTCCCGGCACTCGGTCCTCCGCTGGACCCGCGCAACTATCCGACCGAGAACCCCGCCTCACTCGGCGCGCACGGGCACCCGGCCGTCGGCAAACTCGTTCGTGAGCCGCTGACCAGGCTTCACCCCCGCGCGCCGCTGCACCGGGTCTCCGTGCTCATCGCGAACGATCGCGAACCCGCGGTTGAGTACCGACGCCGGACTCGCCGCCTGCAGGCGTTTCCACAGGGCCAGCAGCCGGTGCGATTCAAGGCTGATTCGCGGCTCGGGCGAACAGGCGCGGTAGCGTCCGGCCGCCACCGTGAGCCGCTGCCGGTGCGTTTGCACTCCAGCGCGCACGGCGGCGAGCGACCGGTTGGTAAGGTCGTCGAGCCGCAGTTGGCCCTGCTCCAGGAGTGCCTGCGGCGAGAGCAGGCGCAATCGGCTGCGCGCGTGGTCCAGTCGTTCGCCGGCCCGTTCCAGGGCACGCGCGAGCGCATCAGCGATGCCCTCCGCGGCGCGCGCCGCCCGCTCCGCGGCGGCGACGAAGTTGCTGGAGATCAGCTCGGCCGCGGCACTGGGCGTCTCGGCGCGGACGTCGGCCGCAAAGTCGCAAAGCGTGAAATCGATCTCGTGGCCCACGGCCGAAATGATCGGCACGGGGCAGGCCGCCACCGCGCGCACCAGCGGTTCCTCGTTGAACGCCCACAAGTCCTCCAGGCTGCCGCCGCCGCGCCCGATCACGAGGAGGTCGAAGAGCCCGGGAGCCGCCGCCAGCTCCAGCATCTCAATCATCCCGGCCGCGGCACCCTCCCCCTGCACCTTCGCCGGCAACACCACCAGCCGGCCGCGCCAGCCGCGCCGCTGCAGAATGCGGATGAAATCCTGCACCGCCGCACCCGTCGGCGACGTGATGAAACCCACTGTCGCTGGCATCGGCGGGATAACCGCCTTCCGCGCGGCGTCGAACAGCCCCTCGTCCGCCAGCCGCTGCTTCAACCGCTCGAACTCCTGCTGCAGGCGTCCCAGCCCGTCCTCCTGCAGCCGGCGGACGATGAGCTGATACTGCCCGCGTTGCTCATAAACGCTGATGCCCCCGCTGGCCAGCACCTGCAACCCGTCGCGCAAAACCACCGACTGCCGCAGGGCGTCTCCCCGGAAGAGGACGCACGCCAGTTGGGCCCCGGAGTCCTTGAGCGAAAAATAGACATGCCCGCTGACCTGCGCCCGCAGATTTGACACTTCTCCCCGCACCCAGCCCGGCCGGATGCCCTCCTCGAGCAGCGCCTTCACGCGCCGCGTAAACTCGCTGACGGTCTCCACGAGTCCGCCATCCTCGCTCAACTCGAGTTCAGCCTTCACGTTTCGCCAACTTGCGCCGGATCAGCTTCACCGCGGCCACCGCCGCAACGATCACGCCGAGACCCATCGCGGCCATCTTGAAATTGCCGTTCAACACACCCCGACCGAGCACCACGGCGCCAACCGCCCACGGCAGAACCCCGAGCCAGGAAACCAGCATGAAAAGCCGGAACGGAACATCCGCGAGACCGAGGATGTAGCCCTGCAGAAAAAACGGCGGGCCCGGCGTCAGTCGCACGAGCAGCGTGATCGACAGCGCATTTTCGGCCGTCACGCGCGGCACCGTGTAACCGAAGCGACGGAGCAGTCGCTCCAGCATCGGGCGGACCGCCCGGCGGGCCAGCCAGTAAGTCAACACAAGGTTGACGGCGATGGCCGCGAGCGTGGCGGCGAGCACCCCCGCCAGTGTCATCTGGCCGGCGAACGCCTCGCCGGCCGGAATTGTAAACGCCAGCAACGGCGCCCCGAAGACTGGCAGCACCGCCAGTGCGCTGAAGAAGACCCACGGACCGGCGCCCCGGATCATCGCCATCCCTTGATCGATCAACGGTCTCACCTCGATCCCCCGCAGTACCAGCACTCCGGCGACGAGCACGACGAGACCCAGCGCCCCGCCCCTGATGAGCAGCTTTCGTTTTGCCGCGGGATTAACCTCCTGCATCGCGACAACATGCCTGCCGGCGCCCGCCAGCGTCAAGGCCGCAGACGCCCCGCAGAAACCCGCCTTGCCGCCCGGCCTCCAGGCGACTGTAATGCGGCTGCCCTTATGACCACCCCCCGTCCCGGTCCGTTGCTGACGAGGATCCCCGCTTCGCTTGGCCTGCTCGCATTGGCCGTGTTTGCCGCGCTTTCGCTCAGCACCAACGCCGCCACTCGGTTCTACCAGTGGCCATGGTTCTTCTACTGGCAGGTGCTCCTGGTCGCACCCATCGCGATCCTGGCTTTCCGGTTAGCCAGAGGTGTGCGGCTGGCCCGCTTCGGCGGATGGCTCGACGGTGGTCTGGTGCTTCTGGCCGCAACCAATGTAGTCGCAGCGATTCTCAGCCCGTACCGTCCGCAAAGTCTCAACGCGGCGCTCGTCCCCGTCGCCACCGTGAGCCTGGCCTATCTCGGACTGGACTGGATTCAGGGCACCCCCGCGCGGCGGGACGAGCGGATCGCTCTGCTCGCCCGGGTGACTGGGTTGCTGATGGCCCTGTTTGTCGCCGTCAGTCTTGGCTTCTGGCTCTTCGCGCGGGTGCTGCCAGCCTGGGCGGCTGGCGAGTCGCTGTCTGCGGCCCTGGCCATCCGCAACGAGAACCCGTTCGGTCATTCCGTCTACACCGCAGGCTTCGCGATCCTCTGCGCGCCGTGGTTGGCTGGGCTCGGATTGACCGCAGCCCGCCGGTGGCGCTGGCCGTGGTTCTTCGCCGCCGCCCTCGCCGTGGTCCTGGTGCCGACCACGTCCAGTCGCGGTGGCGTGTTGGCGCTGGTCACCGTGCTAGTCTGCACCGCAGCCATCGGGCTGGCCAGGTCTTCGCTGAACCGTGGCCGGCGCCTGCTCGTCGTGGCCGGCGTGGTGCTGACCGCGGGGGCTTTCGTTGGAGTCAATCCTCGCCTGCGCGACCTGGTCCTCCACAGAGCGTGGAGCGACTCGGCAAGCGATAGCAACCGCCAGCGCGCGGCCATGCTTCAGGCCGGGGTGCTGATGGGACGCGAGCGACCCGTGACCGGCTTCGGCCCGGGGACCGTCTCGCTCGTCTACCCGCGTTACCGGGCGCGGTTGTCCGGTGGTGTGGATAGTGTCCTGCAACTGCACAACACCCCGGTGCAGCTTCGGGCGGAGCTCGGGGCAGGCGGGGTCGCCGCTTTGGTCCTGTTATTGATCGGCATTCTCAGGCTGACTTGGGAGACGCAGGGCAGCAGGGCGGCCACAGGCGACCCGGGCCAACATTCTCTTCCTGCGTCACGGTTTCGCGTTCTGGCTGCGTTCGTCGCATTCGCGGGCTATGCGGTCATGTCCTTATTCGACTATCAACTCGATATCCCAGTTTTCGCCGCAACCGGAGCGGCGCTGTTGGTCGCGTGGCGGGCAAGTTCGCCGGGGCCCGCCGATGCACCGGTCGTCTCGGCGGCGCCTTCCCTGGCAGCGCGTCTACTGGGTGCATCGCTCCTGGCGGCGCTAGGCGTCATGCTGTGGCCAACTCTGCCAAACCTCCGCGCCCGTCAGTTGTTCTCCGCAGCCGCCGACGCTCGTGAAGCCGGGGACAACGCCGCGTTTGTCGCCGGCGCCGAGCAGGCCGCCAACGTGGCACCATGGGAGCCGTTCTACCTGACCCAACTGGCGGCCTTCTATGGCGACGAATACCTTCAGGCCGGCACACCGGAAGAAAAGACCCGCGCGAGCGACCAATGCGGCGCGCTCCTTCGCCGCGCCCTTCAGATCGACTCTGACCAGGAATATTGCCATTTCAATCTCGCGTGGCTGTTGCTGAAGGGTGAGCCAGAGGAGGCTGAGAAGCACTTTCGCGCTGCCGCCCGCCTCTCGCCGTACCGGGGAGGCGTGTACCTCGGCATTGGTCTCAGCCTTTTGCCCCGAAACGAAGACGCCGCCGTTTCCATGTTCGCCCTGGAGTGGCTGAATGACCCGCAGGCCTTGACTTCGCCCCGCTGGGAGGCGCCTCCGTTGTCGCTCCTTCGGCGCAGGGTGGCCGAGACCTTTCACCGGCTGACCGATCGTGTACTGGCGCAAACGACTCTTCCAACCGCCAGCCGGGATCAGGTGAGCTATATCGCCGCTCTTGCCGATTGGTGGCTCGGCCGATCCGCCGACACGACCGCGCTTGTTCGATTCGGTTCGTCTGAACAGCGGCGGTTCTTCCAGAGCCTGGCGACCGTGGAAAAGCGCACATTCATTCCAGCCGATTCCCGGGTGCTTGAACCGTGGGCACCGCTCTATCTCGCCTGGCGCGACGCCACGCTTCCTCCAGCGTTCGCCGACAACGAGCCAGCGGCGACCGCCGCATTCCGCCAGCGCCTCGCCGAGACGCAAAGTTCCTTTGCCCAAATGCTGACCGGCCCGACGGGGCCGGAGGGCGCCCTGATTCAGTACGGACGGAACGACCGTCCTGGTCACGGCGTGCTGCAACGAAACCAGGACGGGTTTCTTCTGCGTGACCTTTATGTGTATCCAGAGAATCTTCTGGTGAAGAAATACGCCTCGTTTCTCTTCCCTCCCAAAGGCTACCTTCCCGACCGGTTTCTCTACGAATTCTCCAACTGATGAACAACCTGAAAGAGAACACCCTCCGCCAGCGCACCCTGCCCGCCTTGCTGCTGGCCGGCGACACGGTTTGTGTTTTCGCGGGACTGCTCGTGGGTTATGGCGTGCGCTATCATACCCGGTTGGGGTCCGCGTTCATCGAGGTGACCGGCGCTCGCCTGCCTGACTACCTGCCTCTTTTGCTGCTCGGAACTGCGTTCCTGATCGCTGCCTTCGCGCATCTCAATCTCTACGACGAGCGCCTGTTGCTGCGACGGTACCAGGCCTTCAATGTCATCCTCAGAGGCACCGCCTTCTGGTTTCTCGCCTACCTGGGGGTGTCGCTGGTGCTGAAATTCGAGCCGCCGATCTCGCGTCTTTTCGTCGTCTTCGCGTGGGTAGCCGTGCTGGTGCTACTCTACGCCTGGCGCAGCGTCTTCCACGCGTTAGTCGTTTCTTCCTCGTTGCGCGAACGAATCCAGCAGCGCATCGCCCTGCTGGGCTGGACGACTGATGCCCAGGCGCTGGCCGTCGATCTTGGTCGAACGCCAGCCCATCCTTTCCGCCTCGTTGGGCTCATCGAACTGCCCGGGGCGGGGCAGAGCCATCCGCCTTTTTCCCAGGAGGTGCCGGTGTTGGGCGAATTCGCCGATCTACCGGCGCTGCTGGAGCGTCATGGTATCGATATCCTGATTGCCGCGCGCCTCGACTTGCCGCGTTCCGAACTTACCCGCCTGGTGGCGCTCTGCGAGCATGCCTATGTCGAACTGAAGATCATTCCCTCCGTGTTCCAGATCTTCGTCTCCGGTCTCCGGTTGCAGACCGTCGGGCGGGTCCCCGTGCTCGGCGTCGACGAACTCGTGATCAACAAGCTCTTCAACCGCGCACTCAAGCGTGGTATTGACCTGTTCGGAGCCGCGGTCGGACTCGCGATCTCGGCGCCGATTCTGGCCGTGCTGGCCGTTCTGATCAAGCGCGAGTCCCCCGGCGCCCCGGTACTCTTCCGCCAGCCGCGCGTCGGGGCCGGGCACCGGACTTTCACGCTTTTCAAGCTGCGCAGCATGCAGCCCGACGCCGCGATGCAGGATCGCGCGAACGTCAGCACGCGGTCCGGCGATCCGCGGGTGTTGCCCATCGGCGATTGGATGCGGCGCTGGAATCTCGACGAGCTGCCCCAGTTCTGGAATGTGCTGCGCGGTGACATGAGCCTGGTCGGGCCGCGGCCCGAGCGTCCGTATCATGTCGACCAGTTGGCTGACACGATCCCGCACTACCTTCCGCGTCATCTCGTGAAGCCCGGCATGACCGGCTGGGCGCAGGTCAACGGCCTGCGCGGCGGCAGCGCCCTGGAGCGGCGCATCCAGCATGACATTTATTACATCGAGAACTGGTCGCTTTGGCTCGACCTGCAGATTCTCGTGCTGACGTTCGTGCGCTGGCGCAATCCCGCGGCGTGATGAATGCGGCCTACTGCGGCCTCACCCGGCGGTAGCCGGAAATCCGTGCCCGCAGCCGGGCCAGCAGCTTCCAGGCGCCAAAGGCTAGTTGGTATTTCCAGCGCACCAGCCTCGCACTGCGCGGGTTGAAGTGCTTGAGATAAACATCGCGATTGGCGTCGAAGATGGCCCGGGCCATGCGGTCGTAGTCCTTGCCTACGCTCACGCCTTTCAGGTGAGTGATCTGGACGCTCCCGTCGTAAACGATCCGATAGCCGGCGCGGGCCACGCGAATACAGAGATCGAGGTCGTCGCCATACATGAAAAACGACTCGTCAAACACGGCTGGATGGTTCGAAGGTGCCACGGGCATCTTGCCCGTGGTCTGAGGGTACGCCCCGGATATGGGCAATATGCCCATGCCACGCTCGGCCACCCGTTCCAGCACTTCGCGTCGCGCCATCATGAACGCACCGTTGATCGCGCCGACGTCATAGGTCCCATCGATCGGCAGATACGTCAGATTGTAGCCGGCCAGAAGCTTCGTCCGCGGAAACGCCGCCGCCAGTCCGCACGCCCGGCAGAATCCATCCCACAATGTCGGGATCGATCGCCGGCACGCCAGGTCCATGGAACCGTCCGCGAGCACAAGCTTCGGAGAGATCAGTCCGAGATTTGCTTCTGCCCTCACCCGCTGCACACACCGTTCCAGCGCCCCCGCGTTGTTGATGGTGTCAGGATTCAGGAAAAGCACGCACTCGCCGGAGGATTCTTGGTAGCCGAGATTGTTGGCGCGACCAAAGCCGAGATTCTCGCCTGGCGCCAGATCCTGCACCCACGGGAAGTCGCGCCGCACAATCTCGCCCGTGCCGTCGCCGGGCGAGTTATCCACCACGATGACCTCGGTGCTCTCGCCCTCGATCGTTCGCGGCAGCGAGGCCAGACAGGCTCCGATCTCGTCGCGGGACTTATAGCACACGATGATGATGCTGAGGACCGGTTGCACGGAGACCTGATTAACTCCCGTCGACCTCGTGGAGGCAACCACAACCGCTGCGCCGAGGCGGGTGGAAAGCACCCGGCGCGGCACTGCCCAGTTTAGGCTCGTTTCCCTTGGTGTTCTTGCTTGTCTTGGATGGTATGAGCATCGCTGTGATTGGACCCGATTACGTTCGTTCACGCGCGGCCGATTTCCCGGAGCCACCAACCAGGTTGTCGCTGACTTGGTCGCATCTTTCCCGATGAATGCCTCCTCGTCTCCGCGTGTCGCTGTCGTCGGTTGCGGCTATTGGGGGCGGAACCTCGTACGCAATTTTCACGCGCTGGGCGCGCTGGCCGCGGTGGCGGACGCCGCACCCGCCGGCCGCCAGCAGGCTTCCCAGCTGGCCCCGGGAATTGAAATCACAGATGACATTTCGAGCGTGATCCGGCGCACCGACATTGACGCGGTCGTTCTCGCTACGCCGGCCGTTACTCACTGCGACCTTGGTTTGCAGGCGCTGGCGGCTGGCAAGGATTTGTTTGTCGAGAAGCCGATGGCGTTTTCCCTGGACGAGGCCCGCCACCTTGTTGATCTCGCCGCCCAGAAACGCCGCATCCTGCAGGTTGGCCACGTGCTCGAATATCACCCGGCCACCGCCGTCCTTCGGAAATGGATCGAGTCCGGCCGACTGGGTCGACTCTGCCTGCTGCACTCGCGCCGCCTCAACTTCGGACGGGTCCGCACGGAGGAAGATGCGTTGTGGAACGTCGCGCCGCACGATTTTGCGCTGATGTTGCGCGTCACCGGCCGGCTGCCCGGCGAAGTGAGCTGCTTCGCCTCCTACTCGCTCGGGACGCCGCGCGCCGATTTCGCGATCGCCCTGCTGCGGTTCGCGGGCGGGGTGGATGCGCATGTCTTCGCGGGCTGGCTCCACCCGACCAAGGAGCAGCGGCTCGTGGTCGTCGGCGATCGCGGTGTCGCTGTGTTCGACGACGCGTTGCCGACCGACCAGAAACTGACCCTTTTTGAACAGCGCGTGGACCTCACGTCGGGCGTTCCCGCGATGTTCAAGGGCCCCGCCCACGCCGAACCCCTCCCGCCAGATGAGCCGCTCCGACTTGAATGCCAGGCCTTCCTCGACAGCATTGGGCACCGCCGGCCGCCGTTAACCGATGGTCAAAGCGGTCTGCGCGTCATGGCGGTGCTTGAAGCCTGCCGCCGATCGATGGAAAATGGCGGCCAAATCCAAACCGTGCCTACGATCTGACCCTGCTGCGCCCGCATGAATCCCGCCTACTACGTTCACCCGACCGCCATTGTTGATCAACCGTGCGAGATCGGCAGCGGGTCGAAGATCTGGCATTTCGTGCACATTGGCGAGAACGCGGTGATTGGCCGAGGGTGCATCCTGGGACAGAACGTCATGATCGCCTCCGGCGTTCACATCTGCAATAATGTCAAGATCCAGAACAATGTTGCCATCTACTCTGGCGTGGAAATCGAGGACGATGTATTTCTCGGACCGTCTTGCGTGCTGACCAATGTCTCGAATCCGCGCTCCCAAGTGGTCCGTCGTAGCTTGTATGAGAAGACGCTAATCCGCCGGGGCGCGACCGTCGGTGCGAATGCCACGGTCGTTTGCGGCGTCACGCTTGGCCGCTATTGCCTGATTGCAGCTGGGTCGGTTGTCACCCATGATGTGCCCGATTATGCGCTCATCGTCGGTGTGCCCGGGAGGCAGGCCCGCTGGGTCAGCCGGCACGGGCACCCGTTGGGCGACCCCAATGACGGCGTCTTTACCTGTCCTGAGAGCGGGCTGCGGTACCGCGAGAATGAACCAGGGAGACTGCATTGCCTGGATCTCGACGAGGAAGCTCCGCTTCCGCCGGCGCTGGCCGTCGGATTGAAACCTTATCGCGATTTTCACCGTGGCCTCTGAGATATTCCCCATGTCCGTCCCTTTGCTCGATCTCAACCGCCAGAATACTGCGCTGCATGACGAACTCGCCGGGGCCTTCGAGCGCGTGCTCCGCTCAGGCCATTTCATCCTGGGTACCGAGGTCGAAGCATTCGAAAAGGAATGCGCCGCCTTCCTGGGCGCAAAACACACAATCGCCGTCTCCTCCGGCACCGATGCGATCCTCGTCGCCCTCATGGCCCTCGGCATTGGCCCGGGGGACGAGGTGATTTGTCCAACCTTCACGTTTTTCGCGACGGCGGGCTGTGTCGCTCGTGTCGGTGCAACTCCCGTGTTCGCCGATGCCGATCCGGTGACCTTCAATCTCGACCCGACGGACGCTGCCCGGCGGATCACTCCGCGCACCAAGGCCATCATTCCGGTGCATCTTTTCGGACAATCCGCCGAGATGGAGCCGCTGCTGGCGCTGGCGAAGGAACGCAGCCTGGCGGTGATCGAGGATGCCGCGCAGTCGTTTGGAGCGCGCCATCGCGGCCGGGCCTGCGGCACCATGGGCGATGCAGGCGCCTTCAGTTTCTTCCCGTCGAAGAATCTCGGCGGATTCGGCGACGGCGGCCTGGTCGCCACCAATCGCGACGATCTGGCCGACAGGGTCCGGCTGCTGCGCACGCATGGAGCGAAACCGAAGTACTATCACAAGCTGGTCGGTGGGAACTTCCGGCTCGACGCGCTCCAGTGCGCCCTGTTACGCGTGAAGCTGCCGCATCTGACCGCTTATAGTGCCGCCCGTCAACGCAACGCCGCCGCCTACGATGCGCACCTGAGTCGGTTGCCGGGCGTCGCCCGGGCGGACACGCCTGGCGCCCCCGCGGCGCGCTTGGTGGTACCGGTGGCTCTGCCCCACAACGATCACATTTGGAACCAGTACACCTTGCGGGTGACCGGGGCTGGCCGTCGAGATGCCCTGAAACAGCACCTCATGGCGCATGGCATCGGTTGCGAGATCTATTATCCGGTGCCGATGCACCGCCAGGAATGTTTCGCCCAATGCGCGCCCGCCAATCTGCCCGTGGCCGAGCGGCTGGCGGGCGAAGTTGTGAGCGTTCCGATCTACCCCGAGCTCACGGACGCAGAGGCTCGGGAGACTGCGGCAGGCATCGCCTCCTTCCTTCAATGAACGCCGGGAAACCGCGGTTTCCGCTCGCCCGCCCCTCCATTGGCGATGATGAGGTTGCGGCGGCCGTTCGCGTGTTGCGGTCCGGGGCGTTGGTGCAGGGCGCCGAGGTGGCGCGGCTCGAGGACGCCTTCAGAACGCTCACGGGTTCTGCCGAGGCCGTTGCAGTCGCCAATGGCACCGTGGCCATCGAACTAGCTCTGCGAGCTCTCGGAGTGGGTCCAGGCGACGAAGTCATCGTGCCTGCCTTCTCTTTCATAGCCACGGCGAATGCAGTGGAAAACCGGGGAGCCACCCCGGTGTTCGTGGACATCAAGCCCGATACCTTCAACATCGACCCGGCCCTCGCCGCGGCAGCCGTTACTCCGCGCACCCGGGTCCTCCTGCCCGTCCACGAGTTCGGTTTGTGCTGCGACGTGGATGCATTGACCGCGATTGGTGCCCGGCACAATCTCGTCTTGGTGGAGGACGCTGCCTGCGCCATCGGTTCGCTCGTCAAGGGGCGCCATGCGGGCAGCTTCGGGCTCATGGGGACTTTTTCCCTCCACCCGCGCAAGATCGTGACCTGCGGAGAAGGGGGCGTTGTGATCACCCAGGACCTTGCCCTCGCCGAAAAGCTGCGCTGCCTTCGCAATCACGGCATCGCGCCCGGCAGCCAGCCGGCCTCCTTCGTTGAAGCCGGCACCAACGCCCGCCTCACGGATATCCAGGCCGCGCTCGCCTTGCCGCAGATCGCGCGCCTTGAGGCATCCATCACCATGCGCTCGGAGCTGGCCTCACGCTACCTCGCCGAGATCCGCCATCCGGGCATCCTCCTGCCCACGATTCCCGAGGGGGTCTCCCCGAACTGGCAGACCTTTCACCTGCTGCTTGCACCCGACCTCGATCGCGATCAGGCGATCTCGCGGCTGGCCTCCGATGGGATCGGCTCCAATTTCGGCGCCCAGTGCATGCCCGCTCAGCCGTACTACAAGAACAAATACGGATTGGACGCGGCCCGGCGCTTTCCCAACGCTTGGAACGCTTGGCGACAGGGACTGGCCCTCCCCATGTACGAAGGGCTCACCCCCGCAGACGTCTCCCTGATCGCCCGGGCAATCAACGATCTCTTCTGACTCTATGATTACCAACAAGAATATTTTCATTACGGGAGGTGCGGGGTTCATTGCCAACGCCTTGCTCCGGATCATCCTGGATAAGAACCGGGTCACGGTCTTCGACAACTTCCATCGGGATACCCTCTCTGGCTCCGGCTTGGCCAGCCACCCCAACCTGCGCATCGTGCGCGGCGATGTCCTCGATTACCCAGCGATGTGCACCGCCATGAAGGGCGCCGACATCGTGGTGCATGCCGCCGCTATCGCGGGGGTCGACACCGTCCTTCGCATTCCGGTGGAAACCATGCGCGTGAACTTAATCGGCACGGCCAACATGCTCGAAGCAGCTCGCGAAAACGGCATCCCGGACAGGGTCGTGGATTTCTCCACTTCGGAAGTTTTTGGCCCGATGGCTTTCCGCGTCAGCGAGACCGATTCGACGGTCGCGGGTTCGGCTGGCGAAGCCCGTTGGACCTACGCCGTCTCGAAGCTCGCTGGCGAGCACCTCGCGAAGGCCTACCACCAGCAATACCGGCTTCCAGTGGTCACGGTGCGCCCGTTCAATGTCTACGGCCCAGGACAAACCGGAGAGGGCGCGATCCAGGTTTTCATCAAACGCGCCCTGAAGAACGAGCTCCTCCGGATCGACGGCGATGGGAACCAAATTCGCGCCTGGTGCTACGTGGACGACTTCGTGGATGGTCTTATGAGGTGTATCTGCTCATCAAAGGCCATCGGTGAGTCCTTCAATATCGGCAATGCACGCGCAGTGATTACGGTGTTGGGCCTGGCCCAAACGGTGTGTCGTGTGCTCAACTCAAAAAGCGAGATCGTGTTCGACCCACCGCTTTCGGCCGACATCGCCATCAGGATTCCCTCCGTTACCAAAGCCGACGAACTGCTCGGATTCAAGGCCAAGATCGACCTGGAGGAAGGAGTCCTGCGCACGGCAAGGTGGTTTGCCGAGCTCGGCATCTGATCATGCGTCCAATCACTCCGTTCAAGAGCCACGGCGACGGCTCCTTCACCTCCGCCGACTTCAAATCAAAGGGTGGTCATTTGGTCATCGAAAAGGGCGTGCTGATCTTCCACCCCTCAAGAATCTCCTTTGGGAACAATGTTTACATCGGCCATAACACCATCCTCAAGGCGTACCACCGTAACGAGATGATCATCGGTGACAACGTCTGGATCGGCCAATCCTGCTTCCTCCACTCGGCGGGAGGCATTCGCATCGGCGACAATGTCGGCATCGGACCTCGGGTCAGCATCCTCACCTCGGCCCACCG
>Ga0182021_10007281_pt1 | contig 13101 bp, 8 predicted proteins | sample 612E3MmetaG_FD_120493 | JGI IMG/M metagenome (GOLD analysis project Ga0182021, IMG submission 120493) | Permafrost microbial communities from Stordalen Mire, Sweden - 612E3M metaG (Illumina Assembly) | ecosystem: Environmental > Terrestrial > Soil > Wetlands > Permafrost | place: Sweden... | reverse complement strand
GACAAATTGCCTGTGATCTTAGCTGATGAAACCCAGATGATACAATTGTTTCAAAACCTTATTGGAAATGCAATAAAGTTTAGCAGCACTACGCCCAAAATACACATTTCTGCAAAAAAAGAAGCTGATCATTACATATTCTCAGTTAAAGATAATGGGTTAGGAATTGAGCCACAGTATTTCGACAGGATTTTCCAGATTTTCCAAAGATTATTGCCCAAAAATGAATATGAAGGAACAGGAATTGGATTGGCAATCTGCAAAAGAATAGTTGAAAGGCATGGAGGTAAAATATGGGTAGAATCAGAAATTGATAAAGGAACTACATTTTCATTTTCAATACCAATTGGATAAAACATATGTAATTATTTAAACGGCTCAATGGCTCAATGGCTCAACGGCTCAACGGGTCAACGGGTTAACGGGTTAACGGATCATTAATAAATTTGTGTTGCCATTGCGCCTTTGTGCCATTGTGCCATTGCGCTTTTAACCATAAAGTACAGGATGTAACTAAGTGTAATTGAGTATAAATGAAAAGAAACACTTTTTAGCATGGACACAAAATCAATTGTTGGCATAGGTATTATAACAATCGCACCCTTAGCAACTATTCTTCATATGAACAAACAGGAAAAACCAAAACCAAATGTTATTTTCATTCTGCTCGATGATTTCGGCTATACTGATCTCGGCTGTTATGGAAGTAAATTCTATGAAACACCAAACATAGACAGGTTGTCCCGGCAGGGCATACGATTCACTGATGCTTATGCAGCTTGTCCGGTTTCATCTCCTACAAGAGCCTCTATAATGACAGGGAGATATCCTGTCAAAACCGGCATAACTGACTGGATCCCCGGACGACAAGCTACCAGTAGTGGTTCGAAGGAGGATAAATTTATTGCCCTCCCTTTTAAACAGCAGCTTGATCTCAGCGAAGTGACAATTGCTGAAGTTTTAAGACAAAACGGATATTCCACAATGATTTCAGGGAAGTGGCATCTTGGTCTTGAACCAAAATACTGGCCTGAAAACCAGGGATTTGACGTCAACAAAGGTGGATATAGCGCCGGAGCTCCAAACAAGAGCGATAACTCAAACGGATACTTTTCTCCTTATGGAAATCCAAGACTTGAAGACGGACCTGTCGGAGAATACCTTACTGATAGGCAGACAGATGAAGCAATCAAATTCATTGAAAGATCAAAAGAGAAACCCTTCTTCGTTTACCTCTCGTATTATGCAGTCCACAATCCGATGCAGGGAAAAGAACAACTCATTCGGAAGTTCACGGAAAAGGCTGACTCAATGGGTCTGACAAGGATGCAGGAATTCACCAGAGAAAAGCAATGGATCAGGAAATCAATGTCTGATAATTATAAAGAGAGAATAATTCAGAGCAATCCTGTCTACGCAGCTATGATTTACAGCGTGGATGAAAACATCGGAAGACTTTTAAAGAAACTTAATGAATTGAAGCTGGATGAAAATACTATTATCATATTTACGTCAGACAATGGCGGTTTATCAACTTCGGAAGGGTCACCAACCTGTAATTCACCTCTCAGAGCAGGAAAGGGGTGGCTCTATGAAGGTGGAATACGTGTACCGCTTATAATTAAATATCCCGGACTTCACAAAACTATCGCGAAAGTGAATACTCCGGTCTCATCCATTGATTTTTTCCCCACAATTATTGAAATGACCGGATCTGATCAGATCGAAACAGCAGTTGATGGTGTAAGTATAGTTCCATTATTAAAAAACATTAAAATTAAAGATCGTCCATTATTCTGGCACTATCCGCATTATTCAAACCAGGGAGTTGAGCCGGGCAGCGCCGTCAGGCTGGGAAAGTATAAGCTTATTGATAATTTTGAAAAGGGAAGGCAGGAGCTGTATGACCTTGAAAAAGACATTTCAGAATCAAATGATATTTCAGAAACTAATCCCTCTGAAACCAGAGAGTTATTTAACTTGCTGAATGATTGGCGAAAGAATTCAAAAGCAAAAATGATGAAGCCAAATCCGGATTGGAATCAAATTAAATAAAAAATGAAGATATCACGAAAACTTGGCGCTGCGTTATTTCTGCCGGTTATTATAAATCCGGTAATGGAAATATCATGTTCTTCTTCACCGGTGATGAAGAAAAAACCTGTTAACATCCTGTTCCTGCTGGCTGACGACGAGAGAGCAGGAACGATCAACTCACTTGGAAACAGTGAGATAATAACTCCAAATCTGGATAAGCTTGTCCGCAAGGGTACATCATTTACACATGCCTATATTATGGGCGGGTCACAAGGAGCTGTGTCTGTCCCCAGCAGAGCCATGATCATGACAGGAAGATTTCTTTCCCACCTTGAAAAGACCGGAACAGTTATACCGGAAGATCAGATTATGTTGTGTGAAGTACTTAAAAAAGCCGGTTATAATACTCATGGAATTGGTAAATGGCATAACGGACCAGAATCATACGCAAGAAGTTTTTTGTCAGGCAGCGAAATATTTTTCGGGGGTATGACAGATCAGTTCAATGTAAATGTCTGGAATTTTGATCCTTCAGGAAAGTACAAAGCAGATAGTGTTTTAAATCAACCACATATAAACAAAAATAAGCACTCCAGCGAATTATTTGCAGATGCCGCTGTTAATTTTCTCAAAAACTATAAGAAAGACAAACCATTCTTTTTATATGTTGCATTTACGTCCCCTCACGATCCGCGCAAAATGCCTCCCGAATACCTCAAGATGTACGACACTGCCAAAATAAAACTGCCTCCGAATTTTATGCCGCAGCATAATTTTGACAACGGGGAGTTAAAAGTCAGGGATGAGCTGCTGGCAGGTTTCCCGCGGACGATACCTGAAATAAAGGGACATATCCGCGACTATTATGCGATGATTACTCATCTGGATGCTCAGATCGGAAGGATCATAGATGCTTTAAAGGAATCGGGAGAGTACGAAAACACGATAATAATATTCTCAGGAGATAATGGTCTTGCTCTGGGACAACATGGTCTGATGGGCAAACAAAACGTTTATGAGCATAGTGTGGGAGTCCCTCTCATCTGGAGCGGTCCCGGAATCCCTGAAAATCAAAAACGGGATGCATTTGTCTATCTTCTTGATATTTATCCTACAATTTGTGAAATTATCGGAATAAAAGTACCGGATTCGGTTGACGGAACAAGCATTAAACAGTGTATTCTCGATAAAAATGCGCAAATCAGAACTTCATTATATTTTTCGTACAGGGATTTCCAACGATCTGTCAGAGACAGGGAATATAAACTTATTGAATATAATGTAAGTGGAAAGAGAACCACACAACTGTTCAACATAGGGGCAGATCCCTGGGAAAAAAATAACCTGGCTGATGATCCTGAATATCGGAACAAGCTGAAATCCATGAGAAAAGCCATGCTCGAACAGAAAAAACTGACAGATGATAATGGCCCATTTTGGGAAGGCATTGATTTTATTAAAGAAACTGATTCATTATATTAATTTTAACTTTAGGCACTTTAGTCACTCCAAACTCTCACTCACTTTAAATACTAATTAGTTACAAAATAAATATATGATAAACCTTCAATCTGCTATCAGCCTGGGCATCACATCTGTATTAACTGTCAATGCCTTTTCACAGAAAACAACTTCATTTAAACCTGCTACTCCGAATATCGTATTGATATTAATGGACGATATGGGTTACGGAGATATCGGAAGGACAGGAGCCAACCAGTATGAAACTCCGAATCTTAACCGCCTTGCAGATCAGGGCATGCAGTTCACCTGGTATTATAGTCCTCAGGCTGTAAGCAGCGCCTCACGAGCCGGATTGCTTACAGGTTGTTATCCAAACCGGATCGGGATATCAGGGGCACTTATGCCATGGGCCCAGGTCGGAATAAGCTCTGAAGAAACTACGATAGCAGAAATGCTGAAAACGAAAGGCTACCATACATCAATAATAGGTAAATGGCATCTTGGTCACCAAAAGATATTTCTGCCTCTTCAGCATGGTTTCGATGAATATTACGGGTTACCCTATTCCAACGATATGTGGCCGGTCGACTATGACGGAGTGCCAATCCGGCTTAAGGATACCACCAGTGCCAAAATGAAATATCCTGTTTTACCTCTTATTGAAGGAAATGAAAAAGTGGGAGAGGTGAGAACCCTTTCTGATCAGGATAAACTGACTACAAGTTATACGGAACGTGCCGTAAAGTTCATTGAGCAACATAAAAAGGATCATTTTTTCTTATATCTTCCTCATTCTATGGTACATGTACCACTTGGCGTATCTGATAAATTCAGGGGAAAAAGCAAACAGGGATTATTTGGTGACGTTATGATGGAGGTAGACTGGTCAATTGGCGAAATAATGAAAGCTCTCGAAAAAAATGGTCTTGATAAGAATACTCTTGTTATTTTCACCAGCGATAATGGGCCTTGGCTGAACTTCGGAAACCATGCCGGTTCAACCGGAGGATTGCGCGAAGGAAAAGGAACAAGTTGGGAAGGTGGACAGCGTGTTCCATGCATAATGAGATGGCCGGGGGTTATACCGGAAGGTGATATATGCAATAAACTGGCTTCTGCTATTGATATTCTTCCTACAATTGCAGCAATTACGGGAGCTGCTCTCCCTGAAAAGAAAATTGACGGAGTTAGCATTCTTCCTCTGTTGCTGGGCGATAAGACAGCTACACCCCGACATGAATTTTATTACTATTATCAGCAAAATACACTTGAAGCTGTCCAGCGAGATTACTGGAAACTGGTTGTTCCCCACAAGGGTATTTCTTATGTTGGAGTAGCACCGGGAAAAGATGGCTGGCCGGGTAAAACTCTAAGTATTGAGATAAAACAGGAAGAACTTTATGATCTGCGAAGAGATCCGGGTGAAAATTATAATGTGGCAGAGTATTATCCTGAAATAGTAAAAGAACTGCAGGTAATTGCCGGAAAAGCCCGTGAAGATCTTGGAGATGATTATACAAAATCTCCGGGAGCAAACAGACGCAAAGCGGGATCGGTCAATTAAAATGGTTTTACAACCTATTCATAAACCGGGACCGTATAATATTCTTGTAAAGGCAGTATGATATGGTTATAATTATAGCGAAGAGCTTAATGGAACTTTTGAAATTAAGAAATAATAAAAATTGATTGGTAGTGAGAATGACAGAAAAATTTCAAAAGCTTAATCCGACTCTAAGAATTCAGGTTCTCAGGCAAAAAACTCTCTCTTCTGAAAGATATCTTTCACTCGAGCAGGCTAAGATCATCACCCGGGTATACCAGGAAAATGAAGATATTCCTGTGATCTTAAAGCGTGCAAAAGCACTTGCCCAATCACTCATGGAAATGCCGATAGCTATTGATCCTCAGGAGCTTATTGTTGGTAACAGGACACCGGATATCAGGGCCGGAGTTGTATTTCCCGAGGCAGGGATTTCCTGGCTGGGAAATGAATTAGGTTCCCTGCCTGACAGGCCACAGGATCCGTTTAACGTGAGGCAGGAAGACATAATTTGTTTCAGGGAAATTATAGAACCCTTCTGGCAGGGAAAAACCCTGGAGGATGATATTTACAGATCTTTCGGGGAGCAGATTTCAGAGATTGAAAAGGTAGTTAAGATCAATCAGAAAGATCATGCCCAGGGTCATATTAGTCCTAAAACAGAAGATTGGCTCAGATATGGACCGTCAGGTCTTCTGAAAATCGCGGAAGATAAACTCAGTATAGCAACGGATGATCAGAAAAATTTTTATGAAAGTGTATCTGTCACCCTTCGTGCCGCATGTAAATTTATAAAAAGATATAGTGTACTTGCATCTGAATTAGCTGAAGATCAGGCGGAAGTCTCAATAAAACATAATCTGAAAGAGATCTCAGGGATTTGTGAAAAACTGTCCGAAAATCCTCCTTCAACATTCAGGGAAGCCCTGCAATCCGTTTGGTTTTTATTTGTTATCCTCCATATGGAATCAAACGCATCCTCATTTTCTCCCGGACGCATGGATCAATACTTATATCCATTTTATATATCTGACCTGAATTCGGGTAAAATCGACTATACTGAGGCCCTGGAACTGATTGATTCATTGTTTATAAAGTTCAATCATATAGTATACATGCGCAATTTACACAGCGCTAAATACTTTGCCGGATTTCCAATTGGATTTAATATTACTATCGGAGGACAAAAGAAGAACTGGGATGACGCCACAAATGAGCTTTCTTACCTGATTCTCAAAGCCCAGGACCATATCAGATTTCCCCAACCGAATTTAACTGCACGGTTACATAAAGGGTCTCCTGATGAATTTTTAAATGAATGCAGCCGTGTAATCGGTCTGGGCACGGGGATGCCTCAGATAGCAAATGATGAAAGCATAATGCCTGCGCTTGAATCGGCTGGCATCAGTAATGATGACAGCTCAGACTATGCACTCGTTGGTTGCGTGGAACTAAGTACGCAGGGTAATTTTCTCGGATGGAGCGATGCAGCTATGTTCAACCTTGTCAAAGTCCTGGAATTGACTCTGAATGATGGCAAATGCATGCTCACCAGCAAACAGATTGGCTTGAATACCGGATATCTTCCCAATTATTCTGAATTCCGCGATCTGGAAATGGCATATCAGAAACAGATTGATTTCTTTGTACATAAGATGATTGAGGCTTGTGAAGTGGTTGAAAAATGTCATCAGGTACATCTTCCTTCGCCATTTTTGTCATCAGTCATTGATGATTGCATCATGAGAGGAACTGATGTGACGGCAGGTGGTGCAAAATACAATCTGTCGGGAATCCAGGCTATCCAGGTGGCAAATGTAGCAGACAGTTTAGCGGTGCTCAGGAAACTCGTTTTTAAAGAGAAGTCGATCGAAAAGGAACACTTCCTGAACGAATTGCTTAATAATTTTCAGGATAATGAATCTTTGAGACAGAAGTGCATAAACCATTCCCCAAAATATGGAAATGATATTGCATGGGTTGATGAAACTGGAAATGAATGGATAGAATATTTTGCCGGGAGACTTAAAATGTACAGAAATCTGAGAGGTGGCGCTTACCACATGGGGCTATATACGGTTTCTGCACATGTTCCAATGGGCCTGAACGTAGGAGCTACTCCTGATGGCAGGCTCGCTCAGACGCCGCTGGCAGATGGCGGCTTGTCACCGATGTATGGCCGGGACAGAAACGGACCGACCGCAGTCCTGAATTCAGTAAAGCGGATAAATTCACGTATTGCAAGCAACGGTACTTTATTGAACATGAAATTCCTTCCATCACTTTTTGACAGTGAAACTGACAGGGGAAAGTTCACATCGCTGCTTAAAAGTTTTACCGCTCTTCCTGTGCATCATATTCAGTTCAATGTTATTACAAATGAAGAACTGATAAAAGCAAAAGCTGACCCTGAATCGTACCGTGATCTGACTATAAGAGTAGCAGGTTATACAGCTTATTTTACCGAATTGGCAGGAGACCTTCAGGATGAAATAATTAAACGGACGACTCATGGAACAGGTTATTGAAAAAAAAGGCATCATCTTCAAAATAAAACGATTTTCAATCCACGATGGTCCCGGGATCAGAACATCTGTTTTTTTGAAAGGTTGTCCGCTGAATTGCATATGGTGTCATAGCCCGGAAGGCATAAGTCAGAACATTTCGATCTGGTATAACAGTAATCTGTGTATTGGCTGTGGCCAATGTGTTAAGGCTTGCCCGAATGTTGCTCTCGAATTAATTTCCGGCGCAAATAATCAGATTAATATTGATCGTGAATTATGCAATATTTCAGGCGACTGCGTGAGAATATGTCCCACAAATTCAATTCAATTCACAGGATCAGTAACGGATGTTTCCGGAATAATGAGTGAAGTCGAAAAAGATATATTATATTTTCAGAAATCAGGGGGAGGGGTTACGCTTACCGGAGGGGAACCTCTTTCTCAACCTGAATTTTCTGCAGGGATACTTAAAGAATGCAGGAAAAGAAATATTCATACGGCGATCGAAACTTCTCTCTTTTGTGGAAAAAATGCGATTGACCTGGTCTCGGATAATGTTGATTTGTTTTTGATAGATCTGAAAATATCAGACAGCGCCGCTCACCGGGTTTATACAGGTAAGGGTAATGAAATAATCAGGGGAAATTTTCATTATCTTGCCCGTCAGGGGAAGAATATTATAGTCAGAATTCCTTTGATTAAAAATATTACTGATACTGAAAATAATATAAACGCAATTACTCAATTTGTAGCAGAAACCCGTAAAGACATCATGATTGAAAAGATCAGTTACAATCCACTTGCGGAAAATAATTACAGGAAACTGGGTATTCCTTTTCTGTTATGATGAAAAGTGTATTTAATAAATAATATAACTATCAGGAATTCCACCCTTCACTTCGTTCAGTGCAGGCTCTCTATTCTTTGCAACCAGGGGGCTATAACGAACTTATATTTAGTGACTTCCCCCTCTTTACGGAGTAGAGAGGGGGAAAGGAAGGGGGTGAGTTCATGAGAACAAAACGTATGTTCCGCTAAGTCTTAAAACCTTTATCCTAATGAAAGTAAATTTAAGAATCATCACCGCCCTTGGAATAACAGCTGCAGTTCCTGCACTCTATTCCCAGACAAATCAAAAACGTCCCAACATAATTTACATTATGAGTGACGATCATGCTTATCAGGCTATCAGCGCCTATGGTGGCCCCCTTAAAGATCTTGCTCCAACCCCAAACATCGACAGGATTGCTTCCATGGGTATGCGGTTCAACCGTTGTCTTGTTACAAACTCTATATCAGGACCCTGCAGGGCTGTTATACTTACCGGAAAATACAGTCACTTAAACGGATACCTGACCAATGAAGGACAAAAACCATTCGACGGCTCACAACAGACTTTTCCAAAACTACTTCAGGCTGCAGGTTATAATACAGCAATGATCGGAAAATGGCATCTGGAATCTGATCCAACAGGATTTGATCACTGGGATATTCTTCCCGGGCAGGGTAACTATTACAATCCTGAATTTATTACTAAGAACGGCAAGAATGTTGAGAATGGATATGTGACTGAAATAATTACGAAAAAGTGTATCAAATGGTTAGATGATGTAAAAAACTCAGGGAAACCGTTTATGCTCATGATGCATCATAAAGCGCCACATCGGGATTGGCAACCAGGGCCGAACGAATTATCCCTTTACAAAAATGTTACATTCCCCGAACCTTCTACACTTTTCGATGATTATTCAAACCGTGGTACGGCAGAGAAAACCCAGGATATGACTATTGCAAAGACAATGCGCATTGAGGAGGATCTCAAGATGTTTAAGGACAAGTCAAAGATGAAAGCCACAGGTCTTGACCGTATGAATTCCGACCAGATGAAAGCCTGGGATGATGTTTATGATCCGATTATCAGAAGCTTTTATGAATCATACTTGTCAGGAGAGGAGCTGATCCGTTTTAAATATCAGCGTTATTTGCAGGATTATCTGGCCTGTATTGCTGCTGTAGATAAAAGTGTGGGTGAGGTTCTGGACTATCTTAAGAAAAATGGCCTGGATAAAAATACGATTGTGATTTATGCTTCCGATCAGGGATTCTATCTGGGTGAGCACGGCTGGTTCGACAAAAGGTGGATGTTTGAACAATCCTACCGCACACCTTTACTGATCGAATGGCCGGGTGTTACCAAAGCCGGAAGCGTAAATGAAGATATGGTCTCCAACCTTGATCTGGCAGAAACATTTCTTGAAATGGCCGGCCTAAAAGTTCCGGCAGATATGCAGGGGAGCAGCATGGTTCCTGTCCTTAAAGGCAAAACTCCCGCCAACTGGAGGAAAGAACATTATTATCATTATTATGAATACCCCGGCTCACATATGGTAAAACGCCATTATGGCATGAGCACCGAAAGATATAAGCTCATTCACTATTATTATGATATCGACGAGTGGGAACTATATGATATAAAGGCAGATCCGCTGGAATTGAAAAATGTTTACAATGATCCTGCCTATGCAATCATAAAGGCTGATCTACACAAACGACTTGATAATCTGATGGTTAAATACAAAGACAGTGAAGAGCTGGCAAAATCTTTCCTTCCAAAAAAGTGATTGATAAAGGTTGACCCGTTACGCCTTTGCGCCATTACGCCGTCATGCCGTTGCGCCCTTACCCCATATATAACGGTTTCCCGGCGCAGCAATTCTTGAATTTTTTCCCGCTGCCACAGGGGCATGGGTCATTTCTTTCAGGAAGTACCGGTTTAATAACCTGATGTTCTTTATTTCTGACCCATTGCATTACATTTGCCGGAGCCCGCTTAGCCTTCAGCTCTTTAGCCATGTACTCCATATATGGTTCGACATAACTGAAGAATTTCTTATAACCCTCGCAAAGGTAATTAAGTCCCGGCTGGCCATCAGGAGATTTGAGAAACCGGTGTTTCGGACATTCTCCATGACAGGCATAACGTACATCGCATAAAAGGCAGTAACGCGGCAACTTATTCCGTTTGTCAATTCCGAAATCGAACTGGTTCTGGCGTCTTGCAAGTTCGGCTAATGGTGTCTCTGTTATATTTCCGAGGAAATATTCAGGATAAACATAATGATCGCATGAGAACAGATCTCCGTTATGTTCCATCACCAGAGCATCACCGCAGGTTTCGGAAAAAACACACAAACCAGCCATCTCACCTACATAATTTGCAAGTGTAGCATCAAATATCTGGACATAATACCTGGCAACATCATTCCTTACCCATTCATTAAAAATGGTTATCAGGAATGATCCAAAATCTGCACCATTCACTGACCATTCGGATACTCTGGCATCTCCGTTGAATACCGGGCTTACCAGTTCCAGGGTTCCGGGTTCAGGGTTAACGGCAATTCTTTCCACTACAGGCAAAAACTGTATGAATCCGCTGCCGATCCTTTTCAGGAACCGGTATGTTTCTGAGGCATATTTAACATTGTAACTGTTCACAACACTCAGAGTATTAAATTCAACCTTGTTCTTATGAAGCAGCTCAACCCCCTTCATTGCCCTTTTAAAAGTAGGTCCTCCGGCATTGGTCTTCCTGAAATGGTCATGATTATGTTCTTCACCATCAATTGAGATGCCCACCAGTATATTATTATCCGTAAAGAACTTACACCAGTCATCGTTCAGCCTTGTTCCATTTGTCTGAAATGCATTTTCTATGGTTTTACCGTCGGAATATTTTTTTTGCAGTTCAATTATTTTCAGAAAATAGTCGAGTCCAAGAAGGGTAGGTTCACCACCCTGCCATGTAAAGGTCACTACAGGTACTTCTTGTGCTTCAATGTATTGCTTTATGAAATCTTCCAGAATTTCCTCTTTGAGACGAAAATCATTACTTCCCGGAAAAAGTTTCCTCTTTTCCAGATAATAGCAATAAGTACAGTTTAAATTGCATACAGGCCCGTTAGGCTTAACCATCACATTGAAGGCATTAGGCCTGTTCAGCTTTAATGCATCGGCAAAAAGTATATCTGTTTTATTTAACAACTTTGCACCCATTTCTAATAATTTAAACCCTTTCATTCTGGTTGAAAACGTATGCAGAATCCTTTTTAACAGGATTTTATTCCTGCAAAAATAGGAAAAAAGAAAGATGAACTTGTACAGTACATTTTTGTTCTATTATTAAATCAGTAAAATTTAAATAAAATGGATGCCCGTCAAATTGTTCTGGATTCGAGACCAAAAGGTTTTCCCGGAAATGAAAATTTCAGGTTCGAAAACAAAATATTAGAGGAATTAAATGCAGGTGAAGTACTTGTTAAGGCATTATATATTTCTGTCGATCCCTATATGCGTGGTCGTATGAATGAGGCAAAATCATACGCACAATCATATCAGATTGATAAGCCTATAGCCGGAGGGATTGTGGCAGAGGTAATTGAGAGTAAAAGTAAGTTATTTGCAATTGGGGACACTGTTTTTGGTATTATGCCGTGGGCAACCTTTTCCGTTGAAAAGGAAGAAAACCTTCGAAAAATTGATACTTCTGTTGCCCCTCCTAGTTATTCCCTTGGTATACTGGGGATGCCGGGTCTTACTGCCTATTTTGGCATAACGGAAATTGGTAAACCAAAACCCGGAGAAACTGTTCTGATAAGCGGAGCAGCAGGGGCAGTGGGGTTGGTTGCAGGGCAAATTGCCAAAATAATGGGTGCCCGGGTGGTTGGAATAACAGGAACGGATGAAAAATGCAAACTCCTGAAAGAACAATTTTTATTTGATGATGCAATAAATTATAAAACTTCAAAAATTCTGAAGAAATCTATTTTTGCATCCTGCCAGAATGGCGTGGATGTATATTTTGATAATGTGGGTGGCGAAATTACAGATGCTGCCATCCTCAATCTGAATTTTCATTCAAGGGTCGTTTTGTGCGGACAGATCTCTCATTATAACGATAAGGAGATACCAGTAGGCCCGGCAATTTTACCACGGTTGCTTTCACGTAGCGTTATGCTGCAGGGTTTTATTGTAAGTAATTACAGCAGCCGTTTCGGGGAAGGATTCGAACAGCTTGGCAGATGGTATGGCGAAGGCGGATTAAAGTATACCGAGACGGTTATCAGTGGCTTCGATAAATTACCTGAAGCATTCCTTGGCCTGTTCAGTGGGAAGAACCAGGGTAAAATGCTTGTAAAAATTTAGCCGGTTATTCTTTCTATAATGCAAACCAGTATGAAAATTTCACCAGGAATACATTATGTGGTGTAATTTTAAAAAGATCTTTCATATCGTTTCCATAGGAAAACAGACCGTTTATATCTGAACTTGTACGTCCCTGTGACCAGAAAAGTAGATCGTGGACCCGGGAAGATATTCCCATCTTACTACAAGGTTAGACCGGAACTGCTTGAAATTATAGTCAGGAATGAACTACTCCGCAGCAAGCTACGGAGTATCTGAAAACAAATCCAACTGTTTTGCTAGGTGCAAAACAGTATAGTCTTTTTCAACTCCTTGTTCTCTGACATATTTCGATATCGTTGATTC
>Ga0182021_10007280_pt1 | contig 13102 bp, 11 predicted proteins | sample 612E3MmetaG_FD_120493 | JGI IMG/M metagenome (GOLD analysis project Ga0182021, IMG submission 120493) | Permafrost microbial communities from Stordalen Mire, Sweden - 612E3M metaG (Illumina Assembly) | ecosystem: Environmental > Terrestrial > Soil > Wetlands > Permafrost | place: Sweden... | reverse complement strand
GACGGTTGAGGTCGGCAGCCTTATCCTGGCGCCCGGTTACGAGATCTTCGATGCGGAGAGCCAGACCCAGTACGCGTATCATCGATTTGCGAACGTCGTTACCAGCCTTGAATTCGAGCGTATGATCAGTGCTTCAGGCCCCAATGGCGGTGAGTTGCGCCGCCCATCCGATGGAAAGGTGCCCCATAGGATTGCATGGATCCAGTGTGTCGGATCGAGGGATGAGAGTTCACACTGCTCGTACTGTTCCGCCGTATGCTGCATGTACGCCACGAAGCAACTCATACTGTCAAAGGAGCATCACCCCGAGATCGAGGCCGTCATACTCCACAACGATATTCGCGCCTACGGCAAGGGTTTTGAGCGTTTCTATGAAAGGGCTCAGGCAATGCCCGGCGTGCGCTACATATGGAGCAAGGCCAATGTCCTTGAGGAGCGGCCGGACAACGGAGATGTGGTTCTCAGATATCGCATGAATGGAACCGATGTTAAGGATGAGGATTTTGACCTCGTTGTTCTCTCCGTGGGCTTGACCCCGGCACCGGGCAATCGGGAACTGGCCGAGAAAGTGGCAATCGATCTGAATGAGCACGGCTTCTGCGAGAGCCCTGTCTTTTCACCCATGGAGACCTCAAGGAGTGGCATCTTTTCCTGTGGCGTCTTCCATGCCCCTATGGATATCCCCGACGCCGTTACCATGGCAAGCGGAGCTGCATCGCTGGCCTCGCAGCTCCTTTTTGAGGAACGTGGGACCATGGTGGAGGAAAAGGTCTATCCAGAGGAACGTGACGTGAGCGGAGAGGAGCCGCGCATCGGTGTATTTGTCTGCGACTGCGGCACAAATATCGCGAAGGTCGTGAACGTCCCGCGAGTCGTGGAATACGTAAAGGGACTCCCAGGCGTAGTCCATGCTGTCGAGGAAACGTTTGCGTGTTCCGTCGATTCAGTCAGACATATGGTGGAAACCATACGGAAAGAGGGTCTCAACCGGGTTGTGGTAGCTGCGTGCACCCCGCGAACGCACGAGCCCGTATTCCAGGACGCGCTGAGGGAGGCTGGTTTGAACCCCTTCCTTTTCCAGTTCTCCAATATTCGGGAGCACTGCTCCTTTGTGCACATGAATGAGAAGGCGGTTGCGACTGAGAAGGCGAAGGATCTTGTCAGAATGTCGTCTTCAAAGGCCCTTCTCCTTCAGCCCCTTTATCGAGCAAACTACAGCGTGACCAGGGCAGCCCTTGTAATCGGCGGAGGCGTCGCCGGCATGACGAGTAGCCTGGCTCTGGCCCGGCAGGGCATAAAGGTCCACCTGATAGAGAAAAATGATGCACTGGGTGGATTGTCAACGAGGATACCGCATACGCTGGAGGGGGGAGACGTACGGAGTCTGGTGGAAGACCTTGTCTCCCAGGTTCAAGCGAATGAACTGATCGAGGTGCTGACACGGGCGGAATTGATAGAGTATACCGGCTACGTGGGCAATTTCTTGTCAACGATACGGGTGAGCGGGAATGGTGCGCCAAAGGAAATCGAACACGGCGTGACTATAGTGGCGGCGGGGGCCGAGGAGTTGAAACCCCAGGAATATCTCTACGGCCAGGATCCCAGGGTCACGACGCTTCTCGAACTTGACGAGATGATTGAGAAGGGCGATGACCGTGTAAAGAACGCCAATACAGCGGTCTTCATACAATGCGTAGGGTCGAGGAATGAGGAAAGGCAGTATTGCAGCCGGGTTTGCTGTTCCCACTCGGTGAAGAACGCGCTGAGGCTTAAGGAGCTTAAGCCGGAAATGGACGTCTATGTCCTGTACCGGGACATGAGGACCTACGGATTCAAGGAAGATTATTATAAGAAAGCCTCGGACCAGGGTGTTGTCTTTATCCGGTATCAGCCGGAGGATCAGCCCGATATCAAGACGGCGGTTGATGAGGAGGGAAGGCCTGTCCTGAGACTAACCGCGACCGAGCCCATTCTTGGTCAAAGACTGGAGCTTGACGCCGACCTGGTCTGTCTGGCTGCCGCTTCTATTCCACCAGCCGGCAACAGGGTCCTCTCCCAGATGCTCAAGGTTCCGCTGAACGAGGACGGCTTTTTCCTTGAAGCCCATATGAAACTTCGCCCCGTTGATTTCTCCACGGACGGCATCTTTATGTGCGGCACCGCTCACAACCCTAAATTCATTGATGAGAGTATTGCCCAGGCACAGGCGGCTGCATCCAAAGCCCTCGCCATATTGACGCGAAAGAGCCTGGAGGGGCAGGCCACGGTAGCAGAGGTAGAGGAGTTACTTTGCAGCGGGTGCCGGGTGTGCGAGATGACGTGTCCCTATGAGGCAATAACGAGAGATGAAGAAAAACATGTTTCGGTCGTAAACCAGGCGCTCTGCAAAGGATGTGGCACATGCGTAGCGGCATGTCCCAGCGGTGCGATGAAAGGAAAGCATTTCCGCACAGACCAGATTTTGGCAGAAATACGGGCAGCCTTTGCCGTGTGAGGAAGGTGACAGGTGAATAGGTTTGAGCCAAAAATAGTTGTGTTCAATTGTAACTGGTGCTCCTACGCGGGGGCTGACCTGGCCGGCACATCCCGGATACAGTATGCCCCGAACATCAGGATCATCCGGGTTATGTGCAGTGGGAGGGTGGAACCCTATTTCATCCTCGAGGCTCTTCAGGCAGGCGCTGACGGGGTGCTTGTGCTTGGATGTCATCCGGGCGAATGCCACTATCTTGAAGGGAACTACAGAACGGTTGCGAGAATGGCGCTGCTCAAGAACATGCTGGCCCAATTCGGGATAGAGGCCGACCGGGTGCGACTTGACTGGGTGTCGGCTTCCGAGGGTGTCCGCTTTGCGGGCATCGTGAACCAGGTGACAGAAGCAGTCAGGGCTTTGGGGCCGTTCCAGCGTGAAGAAACGACGGAAGAGGTGGCCCATGGGTAAGCTGAAAGTGGCCCTTTACTGGGCGAGCAGTTGTGGCGGCTGCGATATTGCCACACTCGCCATTGGCGAGAAGATACTTGATGTGGCGGCAGCCGCTGACATCGTTTTCTGGCCTGTGGCGATGGATTTCAAGTACAAGGACGTGGAGCAGATGGCCGAGCAGAGTATCGATGCCTGTCTTTTCAATGGTGCGATTCGGAGCACGGAGGATGAGCACGTGGCAAAGATGCTTCGCTCAAAATCGAAGATCATGATAGCCTATGGCTCCTGTGCCTATGAGGGATGTATCCCGGGGCTTGCCAACCTGTTCAGCATGAAATCCGTTCTTGAGCGCGTCTATGTTGATACGCCGTCTACGGACAATGAGGCAAGGGTATATCCCCAGGCAAAGGTCAAAGTGCCCGAAGGAGAACTCGAACTCCCCCGGCTTTACAGCACGGTCCGGGCACTCCATCAGGTTGTCGATGTAGACTATTTTGTCCCAGGTTGTCCCCCGGAACCGAAAACCACCTGGCTTGCCCTCGAGGCGTTAGTCACGGGGGCCCTTCCGGAGAAAGGGAGTGTAATCAGCCACTCCAACAAGGCGCTGTGCGAAGAGTGTCCGCTGCCGAAGGAAGGGAAAAAGGTGAAGAAGTTCTACAGGCCTCACCAGATTATTCCCGATCCGAAGAAATGCCTCCTTGACCAGGGGCTTCTCTGCTACGGGGTCGCCACGCGTGGGGGATGCGGGGCCATGTGTCCACAGGGGGGTATGCCTTGTACCGGCTGTTACGGGCCGGTTGAGGGCGTTGTCGACCAGGGTACTCACTTCCTGGCCGCCCTCGGATCTTTGATCGATTCGGTGGATCCCGAAGAAATACAGCGGATAGCTGATGAAATAGTCGACCCGGCGGGAAGGTTCTATCGATACAGCCTGCCAGTCTCGCTGCTGAGGAGGGCGCGAACAGCATGAGAAAGATTATGATCGACCCCATCACCCGTCTTGAAGGACATGGGAAGATTGCCATATTCCTGGACGAGGAAGGGGAGGTGGCGAATGCCTACGTCCAGATTCCTGAACTGAGGGGTTTTGAGAAGTTCTGCGAAGGCCGGCTTGCAGAGGACATGCCTCAGATCACGCAACGCATATGCGGTGTGTGCCCTGAGGCCCATCACTTGGCCTCCACCAAGGCCCTGGATAACGTTTTTCAGGTCGAGCCGACGTCGACGGCAAGAAAGATTCGAGAACTGCTCTACAGCGCATTTTTTGTGACGGATCATACCACGCACTTCTACATACTTGCAGGGCCTGATTTTATCATGGGGCCCGAAGCCCCGCCGTCTGAGAGAAATATCCTGGGTGTGATAGGCAAGGTGGGGATCGAGTTGGGTAAGCGGGTAATTCAAACGCGCCAGAAGAACCACTGGGTTATCCAGACCCTCGGTGGCCGGGGTATCCATCCTGTTTTCGGGCTGCCAGGGGGTGTCAGCAAGGCTGTATCCGAGGAGGATAGAAAGAGTATAGAGGAGATCGCCGGTCAGGGCGTCGAATTCGCCCGGTTATCCCTGAAGATCTTTGATGATCTTATACTTCAGAATAAAGAATATCTGGACATGGTGCTGAGCGACGCCTACACGAACCGGACCTATTACATGGGCCTCGTCGATGAAAACAACAGAGTCAACTTCTACGATGGCAAGGTCAGGGTTGTCGATCCTCAGGGCAAGGAGTTCGCAAAATACGCGCCCAGCGAGTACCTGGAACATCTGTCGGAGAGGGTCGAACCGTGGACCTATCTGAAGTTCCCCTATTTGAAAAAGGTGGGATGGAATGGCTTCACGGATGGCGAGAAGAGCGGCATCTATCGGGCCACTCCGCTATCCCGGCTCAATGCGGCCGACGGCATGGCTACCCCCCTTGCTCAGGAAGAGTATGAGAGGATGTACACAACTCTCGGAGGAAAACCGGTCCACCATACCCTGGCGACGCATTGGGCAAGACTCATAGAACTGCTCTATGCGGCAGAAAGGATGCTGGAACTGAGCAAAGACCCGGAGATTACCGACCCGAACATACGTACTATTCCGACCGAAACCCCTCATGAGGGTGTGGGTATCGTAGAAGCTCCTCGCGGGACCTTGACCCACCACTACATTACCGACGAGAAGGGGATCATGAAGAAATGCAATCTGATCGTCGGGACCACAAACAACTATGCGGCTATCAACCTGACGGTGAAGAAGGCTGCCCAGGGCGTTATTCATAAGGGCAAAGAGATAACCGAGGGGCTGCTCAACCGGATCGAGCTTGCCTGGCGCGCCTATGATCCATGTATGGGCTGTGCGACCCACAAGCTGCCTGGCGAGCTGCCCGTAGAGGTAGAGCTCTACGACGCGGACGGCCATATAATAGACAGCAGCAGTCGGTTTCGGTAACAGAGGTTGACTGTGAAGACTTTGGTTCTGGGCGTGGGGAATACCGTCCTCTGTGATGACGGAGTGGGCATTCGGGTTGCCGCAGAGGTGGACAGGATGATCTCTGATCCGGCGATCACCGTGGCCGAGGCGTACGACGGCGGTCTTACCCTTCTGGAGATCTTCTTGGGTTACGACCACGTCGTGCTTATCGATGCAATACAGACCAGAGGCGGAACGCCGGGAGATATTTACGAGCTGAGTCCGGAGGATTTTTTTTCTGCCCGGCACCTTTCGTCTCCCCATCAGGTGGATTTCGCCACAGCCCTCGATCTGGGGAAGGCCCTTGGCCTTCCTATCCCATCAAGGATCGATGTAGTCGCCGTGGAGGCGGGAGATGTGACGAGCTTTCGCGAAGGGTGCACTCCTGAAGTGGAAAAGGCGATACCCATAGCTGCTGAAACGGCACTAAAGAAGTGCCGGGCACAACTAAACTGTCTAAGCGAGGGTTAATATGTTTGGCTGGAACGGAAAAATACTGAGAATCAATTTGACACAAGGGAGCTGCAGGGTAGAGGACATGCCGAGCTACCTTATGCAGGAGTACATTGGCGGGCGGGGCATGTGCGACAGGATTCTCTTTGACGAGATCGACCCGAAAATCGACGCCCTCAGCCCTGCAAATAAGCTCATTTTTGCCACAGGCCCATTGACGGGCAGCGGTGCGCCGGCAGCGAGCCGTTTTATCGCTTCGGCCAAATCCCCGCTGAGCAACGCCGTATCGAGTCCCTGCTGCGGCGGCTACTTCGGCGCCAACCTGAAGTATTCGGGCTACGACCTCCTTATCTTCGAGGGTAAATCGGAGCAGCCGGTTTATGTGACCATTCAGAATGACCGCGTCGAGATACTTCCCGCATCCCACCTTTGGGGTAAAGAGTCTTATGAAACCGAAAAGATGATCCGGGAAGAGATGAAAACAAAGTACGATCTCGACGCTTGGCAGCTAAACTCCATGGGTATAGCGAACATAGGTCCCGCCGGCGAGAATCTCGTAAGATACGCCGCTATCATGTCCGATGGCGGGCGGGCCGCAGGACGGTCAGGCCTTGGAGCAGTCATGGGGTCGAAGAACCTCAAGGCCATAGCCGCGATAGGAACCGGACAGGTCAATATAGCCGATGTGGAAGGCTTCAAGAAAATTGTCATGGACATGTATAAGGAAGCCCGAGACACCGGTGACTTCGAGAAGCGCAGAAGATACGGGACGTGGGGTCTTCCCGGCCGGGCCAATTCAAGTAAGAGCCAGGCAGCCTTCAATTTCAAGGATGGATACTTTGAAGATTTCGTAAAGTATGAAAATCCGGAAGTCATCCGAGATCTGATCCGGGTTCGGGACGAGGCATGCTTTTCCTGTCCCTTTGGCTGCAGTAAGAGAAGCCGTATAAAGAACGATCCCGAATACCCGCTGACCGCAAAAGGCCCGGAGCACGAGACCATGGCCCTCCTGGGCGCGAACTGCGGTATGGGAGACATGCTCGATATATGCCGGGCCAACTATATCTGCAACGAGCTCGGTATGGACACGATCACGGCAGGCGCTATGATCTCATGTGCCATGGAGCTCTTTGAGGAAGGCCACCTGCCTGAAAAAGACATTGGCTATCCCCTGGGATTCGGCAACACAAACATGTTCAAGCTGCTGAGACAAATAGCACACAGGGAGGGCATTGGCGATCTTATGGCCGAGGGCGGTATAGCCTTCGCATCCAAATATGGACATCCCGAGCTGTTCATGGGCATAAAAGGCATGGGCATACCTGCCTGGCATCCGCAGGCCTTTGATGCGCTCGGCATTCAATACGCCACCTGCAATACGGGAGGCGCCCATACCAAGTCAACCATGCCTTTTTATGAAGGTCGAAAAGACCCTGCCTTCTTTGTGGAACTTACGGTAAAGGATCAGGATTATCTTGCAACCGCCGATTCGGGCGTACTGTGCTGGATTATCTATCATGGCCCCCAGTGGGGAGAGAAGATGGCCCAATGGCTCACCTGTGTGACCGGCAGCGCCTTTACCAAAGAGACCCTTGACCCGCTCGGAGAGAGGATATGGAACCTTGAGAAACTGTTCAATATGAAGGCAGGCGTCGAGAAAGACAGCCTGCCGCCGAGAATAACGCAGGAGCCGCGGGTGAAGAACCGTGTCGTCCCCCTGGATAAGCTGCTCGTTGAATACTATCAGTGGAGAGAATGGGATAGTGACGGCAAGCCGACCAAGGAGAAGCTTAAGAAACTGAATTTGGAGAAAGAGGGGGAAGGGGTGATATGAGAATCAAAATAGACCATAAGACATGTACGGGCTGTAAACAGTGTGAAGTTGCCTGCTCCCTGGCCCATACGGAGAGTGTGAACCCCTGGCGGTCTCGGATCAGGGTCTGGGTGGGAGAGGAATTCTGCTACCCCGTAATCGCTGGTCCTTACACCGAGGCAGCATGCAATTCGAAAGGCACCAGATTTGTCGAAGGGGTGGAGATGGATGAATGCATCACCTGTCGGGCCTCGTGTCCCGCAAAATCGGTCTACAAGGAGCCTGACACCGGCATCGCGCTGAAATGCGACTTCTGCGGTGATCCACCCAATCCACAATGTGTGCAGTGGTGCGCCCCGAATTGCCTGACGCTGGTAGAGGAAGCATAGAAAAGGCGGACCTCGAATCGCGAATCGCGCACACAAAGGCCCCCCATGGAGAGTGACGAGTATCTGAAACCTACCTTCTTTATTGACTGCGATACAGCCCTTGTTCAGGAGAAGTCCAGGGAACTGACCTCCAACGTCGAGGAGGCCCGGGAAAAGGCGATCCGCATCTTCCACTTCGTAAGAGACGAGATCAAATACAACATCTACTCACCAAGGCCGACTGATGCACACTTTAAGGCAAGCCATGTCCTGGCGAACATGGAAGGCTATTGCGTGCAGAAGGCGGTGCTGCTCGTTGCGTTAGCTCGTGCTGCGGGTATCCCTGCCCGGCTCAGATTTGCCGAGATCCGCAGTCATCTCACCGCCCCGGAGATCGTGGAGAAAAGAGGGAGCAACATCTTCCCCTATCACGGGCTCGCCGACCTTTACATCAATGGCCGCTGGGTGAAGGCAACGCCCACCTATGATCCTGAATACTGCAAGAAAATGGGCATCGCTCCTGTCCGCTTCGATGGGGAAGAGGATGCCATGCTGCCCCTTTATACGGAGGATGGAAGGCCGAACGTAGACTATATTCAGGACCGGGGCTGTTTTGACGATCTCCCCCTAGACGAAATACGAAAGGCCTCGGTCTCGTGGAAGTACATAAAATCCTGACGCCCACTATCCTTCTCCTTGCCACGATGGATACCAAGGGATCAGAGGCCCTTTATCTGAGGGATACGCTCAAGGGCCTTGGCGCAAAACCTCTCATCATAGACCTTTCTACGAGATACGGAGACCCCGCCCTTCGGCCTGAGATTCCGGCTGATGACGTGGCTGAAGCCGCCGGAAGCAGCTTGGATATCTTGAGCGGTTCCAGGGATATGGCCGCCAACATGGAGACGGTGGTTAATGGCGCCGCCAGCATCGCCCGCAGGCTGGTTAATGAAGGGAAAGCCGGCGGCGTAATCGGTATCGGCGGCTACACAGGCACCTTGATGATTACAGCCGTTCTGCAGAGCCTCCCCTTCGGGCTCCCCAAGGTTATGGTATCATCTGCCGCTGCCCTGCCCGGCCTTTCAAACCAGTTTCTGAAAACGGGCGATATCATGCTGTTCCACTCGGTCATTGAGATTTCCGGCCTTTCCGACCCGGTCAAGAACGTGCTTGATAGGGCCGCATGTGCCCTCTGCGGAATGCTGCGCGGCCCTGTTGTCGATCCAACTATCGATAAAGAGCGGGCAGTCGCCATGACGATGATGAGTCCCTGTGAAAAGTGCGCACGAGCCGTCCGGCTTGCCCTGGAGAAAGAAGGCTACCAGGTGATCGGATTTCATGCCGCCGGAATCGGCGATCGGGCCATGGAGGATATGGTTGGAGCCGGGCTGTTCCGGGGCGTCATCGATCTCGCGCCCGGAGGCGTGGGCGAGCATCTTTACGGGTTTATGCGGGATGCCGGGCCGGATCGTCTGGAAACTGCCGGAAAGATGGGTATCCCGCAGATCGTTTCTACCTGCTCGGTCAACCATATTACCCCATCCAGGTCCGAGGCCAGGGCGGAATACCGGGGACGGAGGAAGTATGACCTCGACGCGTTTCGAACATGGATCCGCATGACTCCCAAAGAACTGGGGGAAGTCGCGGAGATATTTGCAGCGAAATTGAACAAATCGACGGGCCCGGTAAGGGTCCTCGTCCCCCTCAGGGGATGGTCGTCCGTTGACTCTCTAGGCAGCCCCACCTATGACCCTGAAGAGGATGGCATATTTGTCAGACGACTCAGGGAGACGTTGAAAAAGGAGATCGAGATTACAGAGGTTGATGCCAATATGGAAGACCCCGAATTCGCACGGGCCGTCACGAGTGCTGCGTGCGATCTGCTCCGCATAGGTGCGCTGAAGTGATCGAAGAATGCGAATTGCTATCAGGCCTGCTTCAGGGCAAAGGTTGAGAGAGCGATCTCCACAAACCTCTTTGCGCTCGGGCTAAGGCGATGTCCTGCGAGAAAAACGAGCTGGACATCGATAAATATATTCAAGCCTTCCACGGTCAGTATTTTCAATAGACCCTTTTCCAGTTCGTCCCGCACAACGGGAGGAAACATCAGAGCTACGCCTTTCCCCATTAGGAGAAATGTCTTTATCATCTCCGGGCTTTCCGCTTCCAACGCTATATTCGGTGTCACGTGGTAGGTTTCAAAAATGCGAAAGAGGGTCAACCGGGCGCCCGATCCCTCTCCCGGAACGAGCATCGGAGCCCGGAGTATGTCGTCCACCACTATGCGTCGTTTCTGAGCAAGCGGGTGATCGCTGCGCACTACAAACTCCATTTTTTCGCTCGAGATCGTGTAGGCGGTGAATTTATCGCTGAGCTCCCTCTTTGGGATGATACCGACGTCATATTTGAATTCGAGGATCTTCTCGATGATTTCGTGCGAAGGTCCCTCCGCGATACTCACATGAATGTTCGGGAAGTGCTCACCGAAGATGCCTATGAGGGGAGGCACGTATGCCTGCGAAATGGACCTGGAAGTGGTCAGTCGAAGTACGCCGGTTCTCGAATCCTTGAAAGAGTGTAGTGTATACTCAACTTCCTTTGCCTTTTTATACAGTTCCTCTACAGCAGGCAGGATCTCCCTGGCGGGATCGGTGAGCTGGAGTTCTTTGCCTGTGCTCATAAAGAGTTTTACCCCGAACTGCTTCTCCAGGGACTTGATCTTAGTTGTGACCGCGGGCTGAGTAAGACAGAGTATGGCGGCTGCAGCACTGAAGCTCTTCTCCTTGGCGACCAAGAGAAAGGCAATCAAGTTATCGAGGTTTATTTTTACGTTCTCCATTTTGCTTCTACCAATCCATGAAGATACTGCGACGCGACGAGACCGAAGCGGGGGTCATTCAGGCAAAGATCGACATCAATGATGAATTCTTCCCTCATGCCCTTCATTAGCTGCTTCTTAAACGCCCCGATTACGTCGCGGTCGTAGAATGGCCCTCCTTCTTCTCCAGGGTCAGACCATCCCTTCCAGGGTATAAGGAAAAGACAGCTCCCCGGCCTGGTATCTTTCATGACTTTTCCTATCCACCGGGCGACCTCAACGACCTCTTTGCGTGTTGCCTGGATCCCCCACCGGAAATCATGCTTATAGATATTCCTCCTCCTGAAACGGGGCGGGAGAGGGCGCCCGTCCGGGGTATACGCGATCGTATCTGCGCCCCCCGGGGCCAGTACGGCAGGGATCTCCCTTGCAAGATATGAGCGAACCCGCCTCTCGTCGAGCCTTCCGAAGGCACCCTGCGCCAGATGGTCCAGTACATCGTGGAGCGACAGATCGAGAACGCCTCGGAACAGATTCTCTTTTACAAGCTCTGCCATTGCCATGGTGCTTTCGCCGACTGCATGGAAGGGTACAACAGCCCAACCCTTCTCGTGCCAAAATTCCTTCACTGCATCCATGTAGCCGCAACTGATGCCCATGTTGGTGACGGCGACTGTAGCACCCTCGGCGGCAGGCAGTCCTGGAACCATGGCCGTCAGGATACTCACAGCGTTGCTCAGGATGGAACGGCTGAGGGGGTTTAGTGCGCTGAAGTCGCACGGGGACTGGAGATAGACAATGTCTTTGTAATTCCCGAAAATACCAATGCTGTTGACAATCATGGTTGAAACAACGACCTTCGGCACCATGAGGGGAACATTCTCCATGACCCTGCATGCCATGAAGAAGTTTGTACCGCCGCCCATGGCAACCATGCCGGAGATTTTCTCCACTTCCATCATTTTTGTCAGCTTGGTCGTGCCCCGGCGGATCGCATCTGCCACCGCGAGGTCCCGCGTCTCCCAGGCCCCTTCCGTTGACAGGTCGAGCCTTATTGGTTCATGACCCCTGCGCACAATCTCCTGGCAGACGAACTCAAGTTCTTCCTTCTTCGTATTCCAGGTTCCAAGTACGACGTAGCCAGCCATGAATTGAATCTTAGCAGATTTTGTGAGAAAAATGCACTGCAATTGTCTGTCATCCTTTACAGCGATCCATCCCCGGCGGGACTGGCCCGGCGGACCCTCATCGCCGCACAGATACATGGAAGGAACCCTGACGACCGGCAATCCATCCGCAGGGAAGGATGCGGCAAGGCTACTATGACCCCCCTGTCCCACCGGATCTTATGGTAAGATATAGTCTGTACGCATGCACTTTACCAACCTATACGGGCATAACCTTGAAGGCGGCTATGGCTAAGCTCCATATAGATAGAAGATATTTCCTGGGAAGCGAAAAGAAATGGGTAAGTTTTGAAAGCAATCCCACGCTTGAAAAGACGAAAGGCGACATATACGGAAGGTGCGCCCCTTGCATAATGAACCTCTATGAGCAGCTCCGTGAAGGAAAAGGAGAGATCAATCTCGGGACGGCGTACCGATGCTGGAAAGTCGTCGTGTTGCTCAACACTATTGAGGAATGTCTCGATGTTCTGGCCGAATTTGAGAGGGATTTTCTTGGAGAGAGGCCTGTAAAAGGAAGGTTCGGATCCGGCGATGAAACGAAGAGCACAAAGGTGATCGTCTTCAGTGCCGAGAGCGACATTGAAAAGGATCGATTATATAGTGAAGTGACGGTATGTGCGGTGCGGGTCAATCCTGAAGCAAAGGTCTCTTTCCATAGGGCCTGCGCCGAGCTCTACCATGAACTGCTTGGCGATTGGAAGGAGTGGAAGGAAACGGAAACGATCAAAAGACCGGAGATGGTCAAGCCCATCATCGAAAGGATAAGAAATGTCCTTTTCTGGGAAAAGGAGAGGGGCCTATGATGTGCGGCAACGCCGACGTCTATCAGATAAATAGATCCAGGGCGATCTCATCACCATCATCTATATGGAGCGTCTCTTTGAGGTGCACAGGTGCAACAATTTCGAGTAAACACTCATTATATGCTTCCACAAGTGGGAGTACCACCCCGCACTCATATGTGTCATTTATCAACCCTTTGAAAATAAGGGCATCACAAAAACCTTCTACCTGATGGACAAGTCTGTCCGTACCCTTTTCTTTCAGGACCCTTTGAGTGCTTGCATTATCAAGCATGATATTCAG
>Ga0182021_10007279_pt1 | contig 13103 bp, 10 predicted proteins | sample 612E3MmetaG_FD_120493 | JGI IMG/M metagenome (GOLD analysis project Ga0182021, IMG submission 120493) | Permafrost microbial communities from Stordalen Mire, Sweden - 612E3M metaG (Illumina Assembly) | ecosystem: Environmental > Terrestrial > Soil > Wetlands > Permafrost | place: Sweden... | reverse complement strand
GAAGGTGTGGAAAAATTGGTAACCTCGGACTTTATCGGACCGGTTAATATCGGTTCCGAGGAAATGGTTACTATCAATCAATTGGCGCAGTTAGCAATGAAAATTGCAGGTAAAAAACTTACAATTAAGCATATTTCCGGCCCTACTGGTGTCAGAGGCAGGAATTCCGATAATAAGTTGATCCAGGAAAAACTCAAGTGGAAACCATCAAAGCCTTTGGTTGAAGGACTGACCAAGACCTATAATTGGATTGCCAAACAGGTAGAGGAAGAAAAAAAGAAGCAGAAAAAATAAACATGACAAAAACAGCATTGATCACAGGAATCACCGGACAAGACGGTTCGTACCTGGCGGAGTTTTTATTAACCAAAGGATACGAGGTGCACGGCCTTATTCGCCGGTCAAGCACTTTTAATACGTCCCGCATCGCGCATTTATTTACCGACCCCCATGAACCGGTGGTAAAATTACATCTTCATTACGCAGACCTTTCAGATGGTTCCAGATTAACCAATTTGGTCTTTGATATTCGTCCAGATGAAATTTATCATTTGGGAGCGCAAAGTCATGTTAAGGTCAGTTTCGATATGCCGGAATATACCAGTGATATCACCGCGATCGGCACAACCCGCCTACTCGAAGCTATCAGACGCAGCGGAATTAACACCAAGTTCTATCAGGCATCCAGCAGTGAAATGTTTGGTAACGCACCACCACCGCAAAATGAGGCTACTCCTTTCCAACCGAGAAGTCCATACGCTGTCGCTAAAGTCAGCTCCTATTGGATGACGGTAAACTATCGGTTGGGTTACAAGATGTTTGCCTGTAACGGGATACTGTTTAATCATGAATCTCCCCGACGCGGAGAAACTTTTGTTACCAGAAAAATCACAAGGGCCATAGCCAATATTTTAGCAGGCAAACAGGATTATCTCTATCTGGGTAACCTGGAAGCAAAAAGAGATTGGGGATATGCCCCGGAGTATGTGGAGGCAATGTGGCTGATGCTCCAGCAGGAATCAGCAGATGACTACGTGATGGGGACCGGCGAATGCCACTCTGTGCAGGAGTTTCTCGAGGAAGCGTTCGGTTATGTGAAACTGGACTGGAATAAATACGTCAAAATCGATCCGAGTTATTTCAGACCTACGGAAGTGGGGTATTTACTGGCAGATTCCAAGAAAGCCAACAAAATTCTGGGGTGGAATCCTAAGATCAAGTTCAAGGAATTAGTTAGAATTATGGTTGATGCCGATATGCAGACTATTGGTTTAAAATCACCCGGTGAAAGTAAACAGATCTTGAAAAAATGCAATTTAATTTATAATGACAGGGCATTGCTTAACACAAACAATGGGGGGAACTAGTGAGCGTCCTAAGCACCAAGAAAATCACTGTAACCGGTGGGGACGGTTTTCTGGGTAAATATGTCATACAAAAGCTCACTGAACGGGGCTGCAGAAACATTTTTATACCCCTCATCGGTGATTATAACCTTGTGGAAAATGACGCAGTTAAAAGACTTTATAAAGACTCTAAGCCAAATATTGTAATCCACCTTGCGGCGGTGGTAGGTGGAATCGGCGTCATCAAAGAAAAGCCAGGAACGTTTTTCTACGATAACCTGATGATGGGTGCACAAATGATTGAGCAGGGGAGATTACACGGGCTTGAAAAGTTCGTCGCTATTGGTAGTGTTTGTTCCTATCCTAAATACACTCCCGTACCCTTTAAAGAAGAGAACCTGTGGGATGGTTATCCAGAAGAGTCTAATGCTTCCTATGGTCTGGCCAAGAAAATGCTACTGGTACAATCTCAGGCGTATCGAGCGCAATATGGATTTAATTCTATTTGTCTTCTACCGGTTAACCTGTATGGGCCCGGAGATAATTTCGACCCTCGAGCATCGCACGTCATCCCTGCTTTGATCAAGAAAGTGTTTGATGCCGAAGAACACAAAGAGAATCATATCGTAGTTTGGGGTACAGGGAAAGCCAGCCGTGAATTTCTCTATGTTGATGATGCGGCTGAAGGTATTTTGCTGGCGGCAGAAAAATATAACAAATCAGACCCAGTTAACTTGGGTTCCGGTATGGAAATAAACATTAAAAACCTTGCTGAATTGATTTGTGAACTTTCCGGTTTTGATGGGAAAATAGAATGGGATGCTTCGCAGCCGGATGGTCAACCGAGAAGGCTTCTTGATACTTCCAGGGCAACCTTTGAATTTGGCTTTAAGGCTAAAACCAGTTTCAAGGAAGGTTTGAAAAAGACCATCGATTGGTATCAAGAACAAAGAGCCAGGGGATTAGTGAAATAAAAAAGGATAGATCAAGATGGATCGCCGAGACAAAATCAGTAGTCAGATAAACGAATTAGTCAAGGAATACTTCACCGGGGCGGTTAAAGAAAAGTTTGTCCCCGGAAAGACAAGGATACCACTGATGCTGCCTGCCTTTGGCTGGGAAGAAGTAAATGAATCAATTGATTCACTATTGAGTACCCAACTGACCATGGGAGTAAAAGTTAAAAAATTTGAAGCGATGTTTGCGCAATATATCGGGTCTGACTATGCTACGATGGTACATTCCGGTTCAAGCGCCAATTTATTGGCAATATCCATATTGATGAACCCAGCGTTGAAAAACCGTATTAAACCCGGGGATGAAATTATTACCCCTGCTATAACTTGGGCTACCACTGTTTGGCCGATTATTAATTGCGGGGCGGTCCCCGTATTAGTTGATGTGGATCTCAATACATTTGATATCAGCGTCAAAGAAATTGAAAAGTCGATCACACCAAAAACCAGGGCGATAATGCTGGTTCATCTTCTGGGTAACCCGTGTGATATGGATAATATTCTCGCAATCGCGAAAAAACATAATCTTTATATAATTGAAGACTCTTGTGAAGCCCATGGGGCCGAAGTAAACGGGAAAAAAGTGGGAAGTTTCGGGGACTTGGCTACATTCAGCTTCTTCTTTTCACATCATATAACCACCATCGAGGGCGGGATGGTCATGACCAATAACGAGGAACTTTCGGAATTGTCCAGAACTCTGAGAGTTTTTGGTTGGGTTCGTGACCTAAAAAACAAGGAAAAATTGGCCAAAGCGTATAAAGATATCGACCCGCGCTTCCTATTTGTTAATACAGGCTATAATCTAAGACCAACCGAGGTGGAAGCATCTTTCGGTTTGCACCAGATAGGGAAGCTCGAAAAATTTATTGATATCAGAAGAGACAATGCTAAATACTGGGGACAAAATTTAGACAAATTCAATGACTACCTTCTTTTACAAACTGAAAGGGAAAACACACGGCATGTCTGGTTTGGGTATCCTATGACAGTTTTACCGGGCGCCCCATTTACTCGGAAAGAAATTATGGATTTTCTGGAAAGCAAAGGAGTGGAAACCCGGCCAATCATGTCCGGAAACATCGATGAGCAACCGGGCATCGCATTGTTTAACTACCGTAAAGTCGGTGCATTGAAAAATGCCCGCCTCATTATGAGAAATTCGTTCTTCTTCGGGAATCATCAGGGCATAGGTAAAGAAGAAAGGGAAGCAATCGTATCTTATATTAATGAGTTCATATCAAAGCGGTGAAAATAATGACAAAACGGATCTATATAGAACCGGCGTGGAAAATGCATTCTTACTATAAGGCATTAGCTACGCATCCCCCGCAAGGATATGAGTTTATTACACCGGAATCCTCTTTGGAGAAGGTGACAAAGGCAGCCAGTAAGCTTAATTTTGCTACTCCTCTTTTTCTCAGATTAGATAATATTTTACCGTTAAATTTGATTAAATCCAACCTGACTAAATTTCAAAAGATACCGGTTGCGCATGACCTGATCTATTCCTATGATCACCTTGTTTTAAGGAGAGAGCCTTGGGTCGTGGATATAGAGTATGTACCTTTCTTTGTCAGTTATCAACCAAGGCACTTTCGCCATTTTAAAGGGACCGTGCAGAATGTATTAGCTTCAAAATATTGTAAAAAAATTATCTGCGGCACCGAAGCAGCGAAAAGAACAGTTACACATAATCTGGATTGCAGTAAGTTCGAGGATAAAATCGAAATTGTCCCGTTTGCTACCAGCAAGAAAAACTTCACCAAGCAATATAATGACAGTAAAATAAAGATACTCTTTGTGGGTTCAACTAATATTCTCGGCGCTTTTGAAACAAAGGGCGGGAGAGAAGCGCTGGAATCTTTTATTATACTGAGCAAGAAGTACGGCAACTTGGAGCTTACAATACGGTCAGATGTTCCGCCTGATGTTAAAGCAAGATATTCCAGCTATAAAAATATCAATATTATCGACCAGATAGTGCCGTGGGAGGTTATGGAACAGGAATTTAAATCTACGGATGTTTTCCTTCTTCCGGTGCATAACACTCCTTATTCTGCGTTTCTGGATGCTATGAGCTACGAACTGCCGGTGGTCACCATTGATTCATGGGCAAATGGTGAGGTAATTGAAGATGGGAAAACCGGTTTGCTTGCTCAGAAATCCGATAAAATACCATATTACATTGAGAATTTCATCCCTATTTTCGGTACGGCTAAGTTTAACAAAGCGATTAAAATTCCTGATCCCCTGGTAGTTCAAAGACTAGCTGATAAAATGAGCATCCTCATTGAAAACAAAGAATTGAGAAGACAGATGGGAAAGGCAGGGAGGCAGGAGGTTGAACAGGGTAAGTTTTCTCTGGAAAGCAGAGATAAAATACTGAAACGGATTTTTGATGAAGCTATTTCCTGAGATTACAGTGGAATAATAATGTTTACTAATATTCGACAAAAATTGTTGTTATTTGCTGACAATCATCGCCCAGCGCTATGGGTTTTATTACTTTTACTGACAGTAGCTATTCTTATTTTCCCCACGAATTTGAAACTTGAATACCACCCTATCCAGTCAGTTTATCTGTTTGATAATCTGCTCCTCTTTGGATGCATATTTTATGTATGGATTTGTCTCCTGGTGCTGCTTATTCTTACAGGGAAAAATGAGATAGGTTTTGATTGGGAAAAGATCAGTCTGGTATCTATTAGTGCGATGGTATTCGTGACCTTTTGGTCGATAGTTATGCCTTTTGGACGTCTTGATTATCTCGGTTTTGCTTCACTAATTGAAACGGTCAAGAAAACCGGAGTTCTATCATCCGGCGGTGTATACTGGGACTTTCCGGCGCTGACTCTATTAGGTACTTCTTTCCGAGAAATTACCGATCTCACTCCCTTTGTTTCTATCAATCTTTCACTTTTATTCTTCCCTCCTATAATCGCAGGTTTGTTGTATTTATTATTTAAGCAAGTATTCAAAAACACAAATATCGCTGCTTTTGCTTCGCTGTTAGTAATCATGGGTAATATGTACTTAGCCCTGGCATATACATTCCACCCTAATATTATTTCGTTTGTGCTGTTGTTGGCTTTTTTGTTGATATTAACCAGAAATCGATATGCCTGGCCTGATATGCTAATCATGCTGATTCTGATGACTACTGTGACGATGCTGTATTTCCAGACTTCTATGCTTTTTCCTCTTATCCTGCTTGGGATTTATATCGTACAAAGAATCGGTAAAATGGCAACAATACCGATCCAATTAATCGTACTATTTCTAATTATTCCCGCAGCGTGGGAGGTTTTCGCGACTATTGAAACGTTTGGGATGTTATCCCAATATTTCACAAAAATAGCTGCTAGTATCACCCAAGGGACATTTCTGCAATGGTTTTTCTTCCTGGCCGGTACCAATGTAGGAGGAGCAGTGCCCCTTTGGGCAAGACTGACTCGATTGTCCTGGTGGGGGCTGATTTATGGTATGGGTACTATTCTGGGTCTTGTAAACCTGTTAAATATTAAAAAACTCAGCTGGCCGGACAGAGTGATCACCGGGGGATTGATCGGTACTATTATTTTGATTATTTTTGCTACCATCGCCAGCCCCGGCGGAGAACGATTGACCCAATATATCCAGTACGCTGCCTTTTTTACCGTCCCGCCTTTGGTTTATTTCTTGCTTAAACCCGGGAAAATCCGTCAAGCCGGACTTATTATGCTGGTTGGGGTATGCGTATTATTATCATTCCCCTCTTTCTTAGCTCATAACGGGGATGTAATGACGGAAACATCTTATCCTTATGAAATATCGTCCATGGAGTTCTTGAGCCGCTCATACGGTGATGGTAACGGGCTCTATATAGCGAATGTGTTAGAAGCAGTTTTCTTTTACCTGCCGAAAGCAGTGCAGGGTGGAGGCTATTTTTGGGCTCCTGTTTCCGGGGACGTTTTCATGCAGGCTCAAGAATTATATCTAGCGGACTTTTTGAAAAGAAACGGTGATTATACTGTATATTTATCTGACAACAGAGGAAGGATAACAGGTGAAGGCGACTATGGCATAAGCCTAGATGACCCAAGATGGCAGCAGATGGATCAGGAATTGGATAATGGTTATGCGCAGAGGATCTATGACAATAGTTATGTGCAAATATGGAAGCCACCATTATCACAATGATGGTAAAAAATACTCCATTAAAAAATATTAAACATTGGAACAACTTAATATTTTTTACTAATACTACAGGATGATTATGAGAGAAATTATACATACGGACTTACGCAATAAACGTTATCTTGAATGGCTACAGTTTCTCAAGAACTCGGAAAATTGGAGTAAAGAACAAATTGATGATTATCAATTTGCTCAAATTAAAGAAATTATTAATCTGGCCTATCAGAACACCCGTGGCTACCGCGAATTATATCTGAATTCAGGTATAACTCCTGAGACGATAAAAACGATAGACGATATCCACAAAGTACCTTTTGTTGAACGCGAAACAATACGAGATAATTTGAATGATTTTCATATTCCTACTAGATGGGAACAATACATTACTACCGGCGGCAGCACAGGAATCCCCTTCGGTATGTACCGTGATCGTATTGCGTTCGCTAAAGAACTGGCGTCAAAGGCATATCAATACTATAGAATCGGGTGGAAAGAGGGAGACAGGCAGTTAGTTTTTCGTGGCCTTCCTATAAAATCAAGGAAACACATCGTGTTTTATCCCAGATTTAATGAACTCCGCTGTTCCTCTTACCATTTTACTCCAGAAATAATGGAGAGTTACCGTAAAAAAGCCTTTGAATATAAACCAGACTGGATTCGCTGTTATCCTTCCTCGGGGTATATCTTCGCGCGTTTTATTAAAGAGAATAAACTGGCATTCCCACCGCTCAAAGGAATTCTTTGCGCCTCCGAAAATCTTTATAGTTTTCAGAAAGACCTGCTGCATGAAACCTTTGGTTGCAGGGTATTTAGCCACTACGGTCATTATGAAATGGCCGCCCTTGCCGGTTTTTGCGAGCATCAGGATACCTATCACGTTCTGCCACAATATGGTTACACTGAACTGATCGGTAAAGATGGAAAACTTGTAACTAAACCGGGCGAAATTGGCGAAATAATTACCACTTCGTTTATAATGAGGGCAGTTCCTTTTATCCGTTACCGTACCAGCGATTTAGCGGTCTTACAGGGTTGGGGGTGCCCTAATTGTGGGCGCCCTTACCAAATCTGGAGTAGCGTCGAGGGAAGGCTACAGGAGTTTATTATCACCGGCAGTGGCCGATATATTTCAATGACTGCAATTAATATGCACGACAATATCTTTGACCATATAAAACAATTCCAGTTCTTTCAGGAAGAAAAAGGCAAATTGTGTTTCCGTTTTATCCCCAGGGAAACCTGTAATTATTCGGTCGTTCAAGATATAAAATCAAGATTAATGGTCAAGTTTGGCGACGATATTGACCTTAAGATGGAACCAGTTGCCGATATTCCTCTCACCAAGCGCGGTAAACACCGGTTTTTAATACAAAGGTTGACGATAGAATATGGCGACATTTAGTTCCATCAAGAAAAAAACAATAGTCGGAGTGGTGAGGACTGTTGAAGCGCGTTACCCAGACGAAGCGCCATACCATCCTGATACCAACTACCCGGAATATCCGTTTAATGGTAATATTTCCATTAAACCGAATTATGCTTACAATGGCGTCAGACAATTATTACATGCTCTGGAACTGGATAACGACCACTTTGATACCCCGCAATGGAATCCTCTGGGATACCTGATTAAACCGGGTATGACTATATTAATAAAACCGAATTTTGTTCTCAGCCGTCATTTTAGCGGTAAAGACGTCTATTCTATTATTACCCATCCTTCAGTATTACGCGCTATTGCTGATTATTGCTGGATCGCTCTCAAAGGCAGTGGAAAAATAATAATCGCAGATGCACCGCAATATAACTGTAATTTTGAGGAACTCATAAATACGACGCATCTGGACTCGGTGCATAATTTCTTTGCTAGTTTTCCAGGGACTATGGTCGAAGTCTTAGACTTGAGAACCTATTGGTCTAAATCGATGCATTTCCCTTCCTGTATTCAACCTCTTCCCGGTGATGCTAAGGGGAGTATTACCGTCAACCTTGGAAAAAGTTCTGCCCTATATAAATACCCCCAGCCGTCTAAACTCTATGGCGCCGTATTTCACCGGCAGGAAACCATTGCGCATCATACTGGCGAAAAGCAGGAATACGAGATATCAGGGACAATTCTTAATGCCGATGTAATGATTTCCGTACCCAAATTAAAAGTACATAAAAAAGTCGGGGTGACATTGAATCTGAAGGGGCTGGTAGGCACCAGCACGAACAAGAATCTGCTTGTGCACTATACGCTTGGTTCTCCTTCCGAGGGGGGCGACCAGTATCCGGACAACTTATTAACCGGACGTCAGCGGATGGCGATTAAATTTGAACGCTGGATGTACGATAATTTCCTGGCAAAAAATACAGTTTTCCATGAGAGGATCCACCGCTTTATATATGGATTCCTGTATCTTAAAATTTTTGCCCACATAGGATTTGGCATTCCTCCAGAGAAAAGAATGCTGGATACCGGCAATTGGTACGGTAATGATTCAGCCTGGCGTATGGTGGTAGATTTGGCTAAAATCATCTATTTTGCCGATAAGGAAGGACAGTTGCAAACCCAGTGTCCCCGCCGCTTATTTTCAATTGTTGACGGAATCATCGGGGGAGAAAAAAACGGGCCTCTTACTCCAGATCCAAATTATGCCGGAGTTTTAATTGGCGGCGAGAACCTGTTGGCAGTGGATATCGTCGCTGCGCGGCTTATGGGATTTGACCCCTTAAAAATAAAACAATTCACGATGCTGGATAAAGAATATGACTTTGGAGCACGGAGGCTGGATGAAATTGAAATAAAATCGGATTGGACCGAAATATCACAGGGTCTTGAAGGGAAAAGTAATCGTTTTCTTGCTTTTAAGCCTCATCCTGGTTGGATTGGATACATAGAAATATAAAGAGGATAAAATGACAGAAACATTATCGTTTATCGGCTTGGGGAAATTAGGTTTATGTATGGCAACCTGTTTTGCAATGAAGGGATATAAAGTTATCGGCATTGATATTAATGAAAATATAGTAAAATCCCTGAATAAAGGGATTGCCCCGATAATTGAGCCGCACTTACAGGAAAATATTACAAAAGCCGGCAATTATCTCCGAGCTACCACAAACTACGAAGATGTCATCAGCAAAACCGATATTACTTTTATCATGGTGGCTACTCCAAGTAAACCGGACGGCTCTTTTTCCAATGAGTATGTCGAAGCATCGTTGATTAACTTAGCGCAGATGCTAAAGAAAAGCGATAAGAAATACCACATATTTGTTGTAAGTAGTACTGTTATGCCGGGTTCCATTGAAGAGAGTTTTATCCCGCTGATTGAAAAATACTCGGGTAGAAAATTGAATGACGGCTTTGGCTTATGCTATAGTCCCGACCTAGTGGCACTAGGCAAAGTATTCCACGATTATCTGAACCCCGATTTAGTGATACTGGGACAAAGCAGTAAATTCGCCGGCGATAAAATAGCCGCTATCCACCATCGGGTGGTGGAAAATAATGCTCCCGTTTTTCAGATGTCGCTTATTGATGCGCAGATTGCTAAAGTTGCGGTTAATTGCTACATCACCTATAAAATCAGTTTTGCTAACGCGTTAGCTAATATTTGTGAAGCAATTCCCGGCGCTGATATCGATTTGATTACCCAAGCCATTGGAGCTGATAGACGCATTTCGCCTTATTATCTGAAAGGTGGCTTAAGCTTTGGCGGTACCTGTTTTCCAAGGGACACTATCGCTTATCGGGCAATTGCTAAAAAATACGGTTACAAAGATGAGTTAATGGCAGCTATTGAACGCGTCAATAAGTATCAGGACGACCATTTGTTCGAAATTACACTAAAACACAATAAGGCTGCAAAAGATAAAACTGTAGCGGTGTTAGGTCTTGCTTTCAAGCAGGACACCCCTGTTATTATTGAGTCACCTGGAATTACGCTCGTTACCAAACTCCTCGCTCAAAACGTAAAAGTAATCGGTTATGATCCGCTGGCTATGGAAAATACACGTGCAGTTTTCGGTGATAAAATTACTTATGCGAACTCTGTTAAGGAATGCATCACAAAAGCAGGTGTTTGTGTAATTACCACTCCCGATAACGCATTTAAACAAATCGATGCTAGTTATATTACCGGAGAATCATTAACGATTATTGATTGTTGGCGAATATTGAATCCGTCTAAATTTAATAATAATGTGAAATATGTCGCCTGGGCAAAAAACAATAGAATACTGCCTTGAACTGAAAAAATATTGACATGGAAATAAAATATTTAAAAACATCAATCATCATACCGACAAAAAATGATGAAGCACATATTGAAAAATGTTTGGCTTCTTTAATGCCATATTACGAAGCTGGATATGTTGATGAGATAATAATTATTGATGGTCAAAGTACTGATGGTACTTTAGATATTGTTAATAGATATCCAGTAAAACTAATTATTGAAAAAGGGAAAGGTACAGTAAATATCGCTTTTGATTTTGGCTGGCGTCATGCAAAAAACGAGCTTATTATGTTTATGAATTCCGATGTTTACATTGGCAATAACTTTTTCCCAAATATTTATGAATATGTCTCAAATGAAAAAGTACGGTGGATTAGTTGTGCTGAAAAAGCCGTAATTAGTGTAGGCACATCAGAGACTCAGGCACAAAGCTGGATGTCATCTGATTACTTTTTATCTACGACAAACTGGTTACGAAGATTTTATAGCAGAATGGTTACAATGGGGAAAAAGGACCCGCTTCGGGGCGGACCTTGCATGATTACATATCGATCTTGTCTTGAAGAAGTTAATGGATTATTAGGCTTAACTCTGGGGACACTGGAAGTCTGCGGTGATATTTGCTTCTCCCAAAGAATTGAGAAGAAGGGCTGGAAAACAATTTGGTGGGTAGATGCCCCCACTTATCATCACCCCAGGACTGATTTTAAAGGTATAAATAAACAATTCTATATATATGGTAAATCAATAGCTTTTATGCATCAAGAAAAAGAGTTCAAACACGATTATCCGTGGTATTTCAAGATTTTAGGTTTATTAACGCGCATAGCTTCGCCACTCGTCGGTATTTACATGGCTATCCGCCACCGCAATCCACATCAGCTTGTTGTTTACCCTGTACCACGTTTCTACTGGGCCTGGGGTTATATCCATGGTTGGATTGCAGCCAAGAAACTCAGCCAGCCTGTTTATTCAGAACCTGGAATTTATCCATTAAAATGACATTCTAAATTATTTCCTATATCCCCCAGAGCATGAGAAAGTAAATGGATTACCAGTATAGCTATATAAGAAAGTATATTTAACGCATGTCAGACTGAAAATATGAGCAGAGTATAGCTTTGGAATGAGCCCTGATGACTCATTCTGGTAACAATTGCAAGAAAAACTGGAAGGTGCGTACATCGGTTGCATCTATAACAATAGTTTCGTCCAGATATGGACACTACCGCTTGTACAATAACATGATAATCCGCCATAAAAAGATAAAAATAATCTGAAAAAAGGAGTAAAAAGAAATAAAATGGAGAAATTATTGGGGTCATTTTTCTTTAAAGGAAAAGAAATACCCTTTGTAGAACAGATCACAATCTATTCTGAAGTTCAACAGATAATTAGCAGATACCAGTTTGCATCCAAGTTTGTTGAAGGGAAAGACGTGTTAGAAGTTGCTTGTGGTAGTGGTTATGGCGGATATTATTTTATGAGTAAAGGCGCTAAAACGGTAACATGCGGCGATTTATCGGAATCTGCAATAGCATATGGAAAATTAAACTATGTAAAAAAGGGGTTAGGTTTTCAAGTCTTAAATGCAGCAAAACTACCTTTTCCAGATTCTTCTTTTGATGTTATTGTCTCTATCGAGACGCTTGAACATGTAGCAGGCTATGAAGATTTTATACGTGAGTGTGGAAGAGTATTAAAAGAAAGTGGCGTTTTTGTTTGTTCAACCCCGGATCTCAATAAGACAAAAGATAGCCCTTTTCTAAAAAACCTTACCGTCGTCCCTGATGAGCAAAACTTTACTGTTGACATCCTTCGTACATTACTGAGGGATTATTTTAAAGAGATAAGTTTTTACGGAACTGGCCATACCTCAAGCTATATTGATATATCTAGATTCAAATTACAAAGCTTCCTTAAGTATTTTAGTTATGCTTATCCAAAGGTTGGCAAGGTTGTTAAATTTGTCACCAGAAGTAAAACTTTGAGGATGTACCGACCAATGCAATTACCCATTGTTGAAGATTTTGATGGAATGCTGGAGAGAGCATTCATTCCCTACCCACTTGAAGAAAATAATAATATATCTCCGCATACAATAATTACTGTAGCGCGGAAATGATGCACGAACCAAAATAAATTTGTGATATACCATTGATTCTATCGACCGCGGCTCATTTGTACTGCCGCGTTTATGTGGACATTCACTCTTGTCACGGGACGTCTAAAACCGGCCACCTGGGGACGTTTCAAAAGCGGCCACTTTGGTAGGTAACTAAAGGTTATCTTATTCTTTTTTCTCCGTCAAGGTCGGGTTAATATTCGCTTGCTTT
>Ga0182021_10007278_pt1 | contig 13104 bp, 11 predicted proteins | sample 612E3MmetaG_FD_120493 | JGI IMG/M metagenome (GOLD analysis project Ga0182021, IMG submission 120493) | Permafrost microbial communities from Stordalen Mire, Sweden - 612E3M metaG (Illumina Assembly) | ecosystem: Environmental > Terrestrial > Soil > Wetlands > Permafrost | place: Sweden... | reverse complement strand
GGAACCGAACCGGCGGGTCGCTCCCCGGAGCGCCACTCGGTGGGGCTATAGCTCAGCTGGAAGAGCGCCTGCATGGCATGCAGGAGGTCCAGGGTTCGAGTCCCTGTAGCTCCACCAAATCCCCTCTCCATCCCACGCCACCCCGCAGCTACGGCTCTTCTGCCAGCCCCGGCGTCCGGGTAGTTCGGCCGGCCGGCGCGGGCGGGCAGCGCCTCTCACGGAATCAAAAAGGGCGCCTTTCGGCGCCCTTGACTGACCCCCCAGGGCGCGGGCGGGCTTTCCCGCCCCGCGCCGGTTGCCGCTGGTTACGCGGCCTGATCGACGCTGTCGATGATGAGTTCCTGAACGTGAACCGGAGCCACGATCGCACGCAGGAGTCGGACGATAGCTCCGCCCTTCGGCTCCTCGCGGAGCGAGACGCATTCGAGCCAGACGTTGCCGTCGCGGCCGGTTGCACCGGTCAACTCACCGCACGGGCATAGGGGGGTTGCGCGCTCGGCGATTTCGATCGCCTCGATAGCTGATCTGTTGTCCATCATTTCAAGGTTCCTCCTTGATTTCTTTACGATACGTTCCGTATCATACATGAGTGCCAGAAACTATTCAAGACGTTGCGTATCGCAATACGGTTGCGGATCGGGGGAGCCACGGTACGCGTGGCCGGCCACGCATCGATCGCGTTCACCGGGCGATCCTTGACGCCGCCCGTGAACTGCTGATTCGCGACGGCTACACCCGCCTCCGACTCGAGCACGTGGCCGCGGCCGCCGGCGTCGGCAAGGCCACGATCTATCGGCGCTGGGCAACGAAAGAAGACCTTGCGCAGGCACTGCTTCAGGATCTCGCCGCGCCTCACCTGAGCATCGATGACGTCGGCGACACTCGCGCCGAGATGCTGACGGCGGTGATGAACCCGATCCGCGCGATCATCGAGACCAACTTTGGGCCGGTCATCCGCGCCCTGCTGTCGCAGATCGCCGGCAATCCCAAGTTGGGCGACCCGTTCCGCGAGACCGTGGTTCAGACGCGCCGCGAGGAAGTGGCCAAGATGATCGCCCGCGGCATCGAGCGCGGCGACCTCTGTCCGGACGCCAACGCGGACATAGCCACCGAGCTGCTGGTAGGGCCGGTCTACTTCCGGCTGGTGTTCGGTGGTGAGCTCAATGAGGAGTTCGCGAACGACATCGTCGACAACGTGATGCGCGGCTATCGCAGCAACAAGGTCGCTGGCGTCGCGACACCCTGCAGGTAGGGCACGCAAGCGGCGGATAAGTCGACCGGAGCAGACTCCGGCGTATGAACGACATGACCCTCGCCACCGCGTTGCGTGCGGTGAGATTGCGGCGGGGACTTCGACAGCTGGATCTGGCCGCGCTCGCCGGAGTGTCACGGACCACAGTCTCGCTGATCGAACGGGGGCACTGGCAGAGCCTCTCAATCGAGACTGTGCGGCGCATCGCAGCAGTTATGGACGTTCGGGTTGATTGTGTGGCGCGCTGGCGCGGCGGCGACCTGGACCGGCTGCTCAGCCGCCGCCACTCGATGCTGGCCGAGCAAGTTGCCGGGCTGCTTCAGGCGCAATCCGGTTGGGTCGTGCTGCCGGAAGTGTCATTCGCGATCTACGGCGAGCGCGGCGTCATCGATCAACTGGGCTGGCATGAGGGCACGGCCCAAATCCTCGTCGTGGAGCTCAAGACGGAGTTCGTAGATATCAACGAAGCGCTCGGCACGTTAGACCGAAAGGTTCGCCTGGCCCGGACGATCGCGGCCGAGCGAGGCTGGATCCCGAAGCTGGTAAGCGTTTGGCTGGTAGTTTCCGAGACGCGCACGAACCACCGGCACGCGGCCGAGCATTCGACCCTGCTCGGCAGTCGCTTCAAGATGGATGGGCGGCAACTCGGAGCGTTCCTTCGGAATCCGTCGGCGGCCACGGCCGGGCTGGCTTTCATGACAAACGCGAACCCCCACAACGCGGGGCAGTCTCGTCGGAGGGCGGGCGCCACCGTGGAGCGTCGAGAGGGCCGAAGCGGGCCGAGAAGGCTGCCATCTGACGCTGGCGACGACCATATGGCATAGATTCCTTGCCCGATTCGGCTCGTGGCCCAGCGCGATCCGGCACCGCGTTGCCCGGGTTGACATTTGGCATCATCGCCTGGCAAAGCGCGGCCGAAGCAGCGGAGCGGCGGGCGCCTCCCACGCTCCTGGCCCACCGGCCCCTCTCGGCTAGACTGACACCGTTCGAACGCGCGACCAGGAGGCGAGGCGCGTCGCAACCGCACAACCACTGAGAGGCCAACGTGTCCGCAACAGAGCGCACCCGCGTCGATCGCTACGAGCCCACGGCCATCGAGCCGCACTGGCAGCAGCGATGGGCGGACCTGCGCCTCTACGACACGAACCTCGCCGACGACGGCAAGCCCAAGTACTACCTGCTGACGATGTACCCGTATCCGTCGGGGAACCTGCACATCGGGCACTGGTACGTGGCCACGCCGACGGATGCCCTGGCCCGGTTCCACCGAATGCACGGCGAGAACGTTTTCCTGCCAATCGGCTTCGATGCCTTCGGGCTGCCCGCGGAAAACGCCGCGATAAAGAACAAGATCAACCCGCGGGATTGGACGCTCAAGAACATAGACAACATGCGGCGCCAGCTGCGCTCGATGGGCGCCACTTTCGACTGGAACGCCGAGGTCATCACCTGCGACCCCGCCTACTACCGCTGGAACCAGTGGATATTCCTGCGGTTTCTCGAGGCCGGATTGGCCTACCGCGCCAAATCGCCGGTCGATTGGTGCCCCAACGACGGGACCCTGGCTCGCGAGCAGGTCGAAGGCACGGACCGGCATTGCTGGCGCTGTGGCGCCGGCGTCGAGAAGCGTGATCTGGAGCAGTGGTATCTGCGAACCACCAAGTACGCCGACGAACTGCTCGACTTCACCGGCCTGGAATGGCCGGAGCCGATCAAGACCATGCAGACCAACTGGATCGGCCGGTCCGAGGGCGCCGAAGTCGTCTTCACGACCGCGCCGGACAAAGCCCAGCCCGGCGGTGATGAGGAGCCATCGGGACGGGAGCCCGATGGCTATGGTCCTGGCGGGTACGAGCTACGCGTCTTCACGACTCGACCGGACACGCTGTACGGCGCGACCTTCATGGTCATGTCGCCGGAGCACGCCCTCGTTCCCAAGCTGACGCATCCGGAACGGGGCGTCGAGGTAACTGCGTACGTGGCCGCCGCCGGCCGCGAGACCGAGATAGAGCGGATGTCGACGGACCGCGAGAAGACCGGCGTCTTCACCGGCTCGTATGCCATCAACCCGGTCAACGGCGCCCGCATCCCCATCTGGATCGCGGATTACGTCCTGGCCGGCTACGGCACCGGCGCGATCATGGCCGTCCCGGCCCACGACGAGCGCGACTTCGCCTTCGCTCAGAAATTCGGGCTGCCGATCACACGAGTCATCGCCGGTCCGGAAGTCTCGGACGCGGAAGTGGCGGCGCCGCTCACGCAGGCCTACATCGCCCACGGCGACGCCGATCGAATGGTCAACTCGGACGCCCATTCGGGCAAGCCGGCCGGGCAGGGCTTCGCCGACATCGTCGCCATGCTGGAGAAGGAAGGCCGAGGCAAGGCCGCGGTCAACTACCGGCTGCGCGACTGGCTGATCAGCCGCCAGCGCTACTGGGGCACGCCCATCCCGATCGTCTACTGCGACAAGGACGGCATCGTGCCGGTGCCGGACGATCAGCTGCCGGTTCGACTGCCGGAAACGGTCGACTACGCGGGCAGCGGCAGCAACCCGCTCGAGTCGGACGCGGCCTTCATGAACACCACCTGTTCGAAGTGCGGCGAGCCGGCCCGGCGCGAGACCGACACACTGGACACCTTCATTGACTCGAGCTGGTACTGGTTCCGCTATCTGTCGCCGGCGGACCCGAACGCGCCGGTCGACCCGTCGGTCGAAGCCCGCTGGTGCCCGGTCGATCAATACACCGGCGGCGCCGAGCACGCCGTCATGCACCTGCTCTACTCACGCTTCTTCACCAAGGCGATGGCGGATCTCGGCCTAGTCCACGAGCGCGAGCCGTTCAAGCGGCTCTTCAATCAGGGGCAGATCCTGGGCGCCGACGGCGAACGGATGAGCAAGTCACGCGGCAACGTCCAGGATCCGGACGAACTGGTCCAGCGTTACGGCGCGGACACGGTCCGGCTCTTCCTGATGTTCATGGGCCCGTGGGACCAGGGCGGGCCGTGGAGCCCGACCGGCATCGGCGGCATCAGCCGCTTCCTCAACCGCGTTTGGTACGCGGCGCTGGATCCGCACGGTACGGACGCCGGCGACGCCGAGTCCGGTACGCTCCCGGCCGGCCAGGACGCCGCCGCGGCGGAGAAGGCGCTGCGCAAGGCCGCCCACCAGACCCTGCGCGTCGTTTCCGACGAATACGCCGAGCTGCGCTTCAACACCATGGTCGCGCACCTGATGGAGCTGTCGAATCTGCTGCAGCGGTATCGCGGTACGGAGATCGCCGGCGGAACGGCATGGGACGAGGCGGTCCGGCTGATCCTGCTGATGCTGGCGCCATGCGCGCCGCACATCGCCGAGGAGTTGTGGTCGCGTCTGGCCGTGGCCCGGGGCGAAGCGTGGTCTTCCATCCACACAGCGGAGTGGCCCGCGGTGGACCAGACCGCCGTCACCGAGGACGAGCGCGAAGTCCCCATCCAGGTCAACGGCAAGCTCCGAGACCGCGTGATGGTCCCGGTGGCCACGTCTCAGGCCGAGCTGGAGGCGATCGTCCTGGCGCGGCCCAAAGTCGTGGCCGCGCTGGAAGGCAAGACGCCGCTCAAGGTGATCCACGCCGGCGGCAAGCTCGTGAATATCGTGGTGCGGTAGGAGACACGCCGGGTGAGCTTGCCACTCCCAGAGGCGCCCACGACCCGTAGCGGGTGGTTTCTTGCCGTATACGGAACGGTCGGTTTCGGCGTCGGCATTCTCGGCCTGATTGCCGGGTCGACACTGGCGCAGAGCGATTGGCCGAGCTGGTTCCTTCCCCTCAACTGGCTCGTTCGTGTCGCCGGCTGCTTCGTGTTCTTCTTCGCGGGTATGGTGGCGTTCGTGGCGATCATGCCCCGGCCCCTGCCGGAATCCACTCACCTTCGGCGATGGCTGGCCTCACGGGCTGTGGCCGTCCTGGCTGGGCAAGTGCTGCTCGTGGTACTCGGCGCTCCCAGCTGGTCGATCATCCCCGGATCTTGCTTGGCCCTCACCTTCGCTATCGAAACCGCTTTCGTGACCGAGGGTCAGCGGTGGCAGGCATCCTGGCCCGACCGAATGATGAAGAAGTTCAGGGCCGAAGCCGAAAGCGCCGTTGCCGAGGAGGCCGCTGGGGCGAGCCGGCGCACGCGTCGCGTCCGGGTGCGTGTAGACGGCAAGGTTCGCGACCAGATCGAGGTGGCCGTAGGAATCGGCGATGCGGAACTGGAAACACTGGCACTGACTCGACCGCTGGTGGCGGCGGCCATGGCCGGCAAGCAGCCACTCAAGGTCGTCCCCAAGCGGGGCGACCTCCTGATCGTTCGGTAGGACGAGGGCCACGACAGCCGAGCGAGAATTGGCGTGAGTTGCGCAGGCCCCGCCGTACAATCGCGCCATTCCCCTAGTTCCGGGGCACGCAGGAGGAGAAGCTGCCATGGAGCCGAGCCAGCCGGGCACGGGGTTGGACCCGACGACCGCGATTCACGAGTCCCTCGATCCGGACAAGGAGCGCGAGGCCGCCGTCGCGCGGATCGTCGAGGCCGCCCAGCGTCTGGGCGTGGAGCTGGATGAGAAGGAAGCCGCGGACTGGATCGCGGCCATGGAGACCGAGGCCGAGGGCGGCGACCTGACCGTGGACGTCAACACCGGCGTGTACGGCTACCGAGCCACGATGCTCGATTTCGCCCCGGAGCAGCTCGCCCGATACCGCGAGATGGGCAAGATCGTGGGCTTCGACGACCGACCGCCCGATGTTATGACCGCGCTCGCCATTTCGGGGTCGGCCGCTCAGAGCAAGATCAACACCTTCCCCGCAGACTGCGATTTCTTCGAGCGCATCCACATCAAGGCGCCGACCCGAGAGGAAGCCTGCGCGATTCTCGCGGACATGATCAAGGAGAAGGTCCTGGCTCGAAGCGGCGGGCCCGGCTTCAAGCTGACCGAGATCAAGTTCGGACAGCACCCGGCCGAGGGAACAAAGGGCGGCAAGCCGGTCGGCGTGAAATCGCCGATGTCGTGGACGCCCGACGAGGTAAAGGCCGGCCAGATGGAGGTCACGCTCGTCGACGGTTCGACCGCCGTGTACCCCTGGGCGGATGCGACTCGCGACCCGGGCTGGTGCAAGCTCGACTGGGTCATCGCCGACAAGGAGCGCGGCAAGCTCGCCTACGCCAGCAACGTCCTCGACCCCACGTGGGAGGGCCCGGACGGCACGATCGTGCCGCTCGACGGCTTCCTGGATCCGTATTTCCAGGAGGTCTACCTCGACACAGAGTCCGTGCCCGTCTTCACGAAGCTGGTGAAGGAGATGGGCGCGGACAGCGTCGACGAGTACGTCAAGGCGCTCGAGCACGAAGTCTGGAAGTACATGGTCGAGCACCCGAGCTACGGCAAGGTGGCGCGTCGGCTGTACAACGTCTTCCGGATGAACGGGCACTACGAGCAGGCAGCCTTCATCCGCGAGCTGTTCGACGAGCCGATCACGGCGCTCTACCAGGTGGCGGCGCTGGTCGAGACGCTCGGGGACGCGACGTCATCGGACGACTTCGACGCCGAGACGATGACCGCCCAGATCGACCAGCTGATCATGTCGGCGATCCAGGCGCTCGACGGGCCCGAAGAGGCCGTGATGGTCGGCCACCTGCTGCGCCTGCGGAACTCCATCTCCCGGCGCGAGGAGGCCGCCGACCGGGCCGAGGACATGGCCGGAATCTCCGACGCGGCCATGAAGTCGGTCAACGATTACTTCGAGCGAATGCTCCGCTCGATGCCCGAGATCGACGCCTACCTGAAGGACATCATCGCGCGGGCGCCATAGGGCGATGGCCGCCGTGACGTTCGAGGAGGAGATTTTCAGCGCAATCGAGGGCAGAGGCCCCGACAACCCGGCTTCACTGTCCGACAAGGAAGGGCTGGCCAGAGCGGAAAGGGAATACGGCCGCAGGTTCTGGAGAACCTATCGCCGGCTGAACGGCGGCCGTGGAATCGGGCGGCGTCCACGGGTCAACGACGCGCGGCCTGCCAGTACCGAGAGCGATCCGCGGTAGACGGCCGAGTGGCGGGCGGCCGGGCGAGGCGATCGGCCGGGCGAGGCGATCGGCCGGGCGAGGCGATCGGCCGGGCGAGGCGATCGGCCGGGCGAGGCGATCCTGCCAAATGCCCACCCGGGCAACGCGGTGCAGGATCGCGGCGGTCCGGACGGCTCTTGGCCGCCCTGCGGGATCCCTATTGGCTGCATGATCCTGCCAGATGATCGCCAGGACGGGCGGGTGGCATCCTCTCCTGCCTCCGTTGGCTTCGACACTGTCCTGTGACGCTCCCCGAATCTGCCCCGCGTTACGCGGGTTCTCATTTGTCATGAAGGCGCGGCCCGGTGCGGCCGCGTGGCAGACGCCAGACCGACGCGGCTGGAAAAGGAGATAAGTGGGAGATAAGCGGGCGGTTGTACTGTTCGCCGCGAACCCCGCCGGGATCGTGAGTCGGAGAGCCCATGGATGCGAGCGCGCCCTGGCGGGCACTTGAGGATTCAAGCGGGAACTCGGGGGAGGCAGCCACCGGCCAGAAGAGGCCGTCGGGGCTGCATCTCATGCTCGCCGCCGTGGCGGCCCTGATCCTCGGGTCGCTGGCGCTGGTCGCATTCATGGGAGTCCGTCCCGCCGGGGAGGTTCAGGTCGTCTCCGGGCCGAACGGGTCGGCGCCGGCGGTGGCCGGATCCCAGGCGCTTGTCGTGGTCCAGGTCGCAGGAGCGGTGGCTCGGCCCGGCGTCTATTCGCTTCCGGTCGGCTCCCGCGTGGCGGATGCGATTCGCGCTGCCGGCGGCTACTCCGCGGACTTGGATCCACGAGCGGCGGAGACGAAGCTCAATCTGGCGGCGAAGCTCCAGGACGCTCAGGCAATCGTCGTGCCGCGGCGCGGCGAGACTACGAGCGCTTCGTCGGGCGCCGGAGCAGCCTCGGTGCCGGAAGGGACGCTCAACCTCAACACCGCAACCTCCGCTCAACTCGACGCCCTTCCGGGCATAGGGCCGGCCACGGCCGCCAAGATCATCGCCTCACGCGAGCAGCGACCATTCACCTCCGTCAACGATCTAACGACGCGCAAGCTCGTGACCGCCGCCACTCTTGCCAAGTTCCGCGATCAGGTCGCGGTCTGACCGGCCGATGCTGCCGCGACCTGCCTGGCTCGCCCTGGGGGTAGTGGTAGCGGCCGGCGCCGCCACATATATGCCGGTCGCCGGCGGCCCGCGTGTGGCCGCTGTTGCTGCAGTGGCATCGGCCGTGGCATTGGGCGTGGCGTCCGGCGTCGCCATAGCGAAGGGCCGGAGTCGTCTCGGCTCGTCGCTGCTGGTCGCGTCGCTGGGTGGATCGCTCGTGGCCGCACGGCTGGCGATCGGGCTGGTCGTGGGCGGCGCGCCGCCGGACCTCGCCCCGCTGCCGTCAGGGACCGGCCCCTGGACCGCCGCCGTGGCGAGTGCCCATGAAGGCAAGGGTCAGCAGACGGCCACGATCTCGCTGGCCGGCTCGCCCGTCCTGTGTTCGGCCCAGCTGCCCGCATACCCCAGGCTGATCGCCGGAGACACCATCTCGTGGTCCGGCCAGATCAAGGCGCTCACGGACAGCGACTACGACCAATTCCTCGCCGCCCAGGGGATCTCGGCGAGTTGCCGGGCAACGGCCGTGGCTGTCGTCCGCCACGACGACTCCCCCGCCGGCCGGCTCGAGGCGTTGCGGCAATCGTCCGGCGACGCGCTGCAACGAGTGCTGCCCGAGCCGGAGGGCGGCCTCGCCGCGGCCATCCTGATCGGCCTGCGCGACAGAGTGGATCGAGATCTGGCGGCGGCATTCACCACGGCCGGCGTCAGCCACATCGTCGCCATCTCCGGTTGGAACATCGCCATCGTGGCCGCAACGGTGGCGGCGTTGCTGCGAGGACGTACCAGCCGGCGTGGTCGAGCGATCATCACGATCCTGGCGATCGTCGGATACACGCTCTTCGCCGGAGCGTCGGCGTCGGTGATCCGGGCGGCGGTAATGGCCGGCGTGGCCCTGGGCGCCGTGGAGAGCGGGCGCGGGTCGCGGGTCATGGTCGGGCTGGCCTGGGCCGTGGCGATGATGATTCTGGTGTCGCCGGCCACCGTCGGCGACGTTGGCTTTCAGCTCTCGGCCGCCGCAACCGCCGGGCTCGTGGCATGGGGGACGCCTCTCACCGAGTGGCTGGCGGCGAGGGCGCCGCGCCTTCCCTCGGCCATACGCGAGAGTCTCGGCGTCTCACTCGCGGCCCAGGCGGCCACCCTGCCGATTGCGCTGCTCACTTTTGGGCGCCTGGCGATCATCGGGCCGGCCGCCAATCTCGTCGCGGTCCCGCTCGTGCCGCCCGTCATGGCCGCCGGCGCCGTTGCTCTGGTCGCCGGTTGGCTGGCCATGCTCGGGGCGCCGGCTCCACTCGCCGGATTGGTGGCGATGCCGGCGTCGCTGTTGCTTTCGGCGCTCGTTGCCGTTGTGCGGGTGGCCGCGGCCGTCCCGGGCGCCAACGAGACCCTGCCCTTCCCGGCGAACGTTGTGGCCGCGGCGCTCGCAACCGGCCTCATCTCGCAGATGAATCGTGGCCTGTCGCGGGCGGGGCGGGCCAAGCGAATGGCGCGACCGGCGGTTGCGGCGCCAGAGCGGGCTGCCGCGCCGCACGTCGCGCCGAAGTACCGATGGGCGCTGGCAGGCGCGGCTCTGCTTCTGGCGCTGACCGGCTCCGTCGTCGCTGCAAGGCCGGACGGCAGCATTCACATCATCGTTCTCGACGTGGGGCAGGGCGACTCGATCCTGCTGGAAGGAGACCGTGGCGGGCGCATCCTGATCGACGGCGGCCCGGACGCGAATATCCTGATGGCCGATCTGGACCGCTACATACCCACATGGGATCGCCGGCTCGACGCCATTGTGCTGACCCATCCGCACGACGACCATGTGGCCGGGCTCGTCGCGGTGGTCGAGCGGTACAAGGTCGGTCAGGCATTCGAGTCGGGCTGGGCGGTCGACACCTCGGCTTATCGCGCCTGGAAGTCGGCCCTCACCGCCCGCGGGCTCACCGCGCAACGTCTCTCGACCGGCGAGACACTGCAGCTCGACGATGCCCGGCTGCACGTCCTCTGGCCGGACGACGGCACGACACGCCCAAGCTACATGGACCAGAACGCAACGGACAATCGCAAGACCAACGACGCCTCCGTCGTCCTGCTCGGCGAGTACGAGGGCCGGCGATTCCTGCTCACCGGCGATGCGGAAGACGATGTCGACCCGATCCTGCTGAGCCGCGGGCTGCCGACAGTCGACATGCTCAAGGTGGCTCATCACGGCAGCGCCACCGCCTCGTCGGACGTGCTGCTCGCGACGCTGGCGCCGAAGGTGGCCGTGGTATCGGTGGGAGCCAACAACCCGTACGGCCACCCGAACGGAGCCACGATGGCCCGGCTGCGGGCCCATTCGTCGCAGGTCTTCAGAACGGACCAGAACGGCACGGTCGAGACGACTCTGGACCGGGCGGCGGTCACCGTAGAGGCCGGCAAGGCACTCCTCGGCGACGTCTTGCCCGGAGAGTGGTGGCATGGCGCGGTCGAGACCTCCCACCTCCTGTACGATTCCCTCGATGTCCGTACCGAGCCGTCGCGAGAGTGCGGCACTTCTTCTTTCGCTGGAGCCTCCGGCGTGGCACCTCCGCCACTCGCGGGCCGTCGCAGAGACGGCCGCGTGGCTGGCATTTCGAGCCAACGCGGCTGGCCGATCGGTCGATCGCCGCCTTGTGGAGGCAGCGGCGCTGCTGCATGACGTCGACAAGCTCGATGCGGTGAAGCCGGAAGTGAACGGGCTGGTACACGGCGAAGGCTCGGCCGAGTGGCTGGCCCGGCACGGATACCCGGAATTGGGGCCGGCGATCATCGGCCATCCGGTGACGCGCCTCGCCGACGCCGCCTGGTTCACCCGCTGGATTGCATCGGCCTCGCCTGAAGCGCTGATCGTCTCCTATGCCGACAAGCGGGCCGGCCAGCGCCTCGAGTCGATGGCAGAGCGGTTCGCGTCGTGGCAACGCCGCTACCCACCCGCCGAGCGCGCGGAACGCGCCCGCGGCACCTGGGATGCTCAGACCATGGAGGACGTCCACCTGCGCGCGGCAAAGATCGAGCGCCGAACGTGCGAGCTGGCATCGGTGGCTCCCGGCGATGTACGCCGCCTGGAGTGGACCGGCCGCGCAATCGCCGCGGTCCGCGGCGCGTCGGCCGTGGCCACTCAGCGCCCTGCGGTCGACGCGGGGACCCGCTGATGCCGCCGACCGCGCCGCTCGGCTACTACTGGGGCGACGACGCGTACGGCGTGAACCATGCCCCGGACGGATTGGCCGCTCGGCTGGCGGGCGATGGTCCGCCACTCGATCAGGTCCGGCTGACGGGCTCCGCCACCTCTGCCGCCGAGATCGGAGAGAAGGTGGCCACGGCCACGCTCTTCGGCGGAGGGACGCTGGTCGTCGTGACGGATCCTGCGCCGCTGGTCGCCTCGAAACCCCTGGCGTCACTCATGGCAGACACGCTGGCGGCAGTGGCACCCGGCAACGGCCTCGCCTTCCTGGACGGCGTCGATGGCTCGGCCCGCCGCCCCGCATCGCTCGACAACCTGCGCAAGGCCGTCGCGGAAGCCGGCGGCGACGTGCGCGAGTTCGTCGCCCCAACCCGCGATCAGATGGCCCGCTGGATCGGCGATCGGGCCCGGGAGCGCGACATCCGCATCTCGCCGGCCGCAGCCGCTCTGCTTGCCGAACGAGTGGGAGCCAATGTCCGCGAGCGCGACATCGACCGTCGTCGCCAGGGCGAACTGGCGGTGGCGGAGCTGGAGAAGCTCGCGCTCTACCGCCTCGATGACCAGATTCTGCCGGACGACGTGAAGGCGCTCGTGGCCGACGCCGTGCCGGGTTCCACGTGGGCATTCCTGGACGCGGTGGGAGGACGCCGCGCCGCCGAGGCCGCGGAACTGGCGGAGCGACTGGACGATGTGCCGGCTCCGCTCTTCGTGACCTTCGTCCATCGCCGCCTGAAGCAGCTCATCGACGTCGCCGATCTATTGGCCGACGGCACGCCGGCCCAGGAACTGGTCCGGATCACGAAACTGAACCCATACGTGGCCCAGAAGCTGGCCGAGCAGGCTCGGACCTGGACCCTTACCGAACTGGACGCCGCGCTGGCCGGTCTGCTGGAAATGGACGTGGCCCTGAAGAGCCGCGCAGGCGGCTCCGACGTGCGCCGTCGCAACGCCGTCAGCCTCTGGATCGCCGAACGCGTCCGACGCCCCAACCAGCGCTGAGTCGCGCCCGATGGCGCCCCCTCGCGACGCCCGATGGTCACCGCTCGGTCGCGGCTGCGGGCGTATCGGACCGGGCCCTCAAGTGGAACGACACGCCGTAGACCTCACCTGTGGGATCCAGCCGTGGCGCGACCGTCAGGCGCCAGTCTTCGCCGGCCATTCGAATCCACCGTGCCAGCGGCTTGCCCCGGGCAAGGACCGCGTCGAGCGTGGCAAAGGCGTCGGGCGGAAAGTCGAGGAGCGCCTCGCGGGCAGGCATCCCGACTGCCCCCGGCCCGAACCTGTCGACAAAGGCCGGGTTTCCATAGACGACGATATGGCCCTGGCCCCGGCACATGCCGGCCGGGTGTCGATCGGGGGCGGCGGCGTTGCTGGGATCGGACACGGTGTGAGCAGGTTCAGTCACGCGGTCGATTGTGCGCCGTATGTGCAAGTCACGAAGTACCGGCAGCCGAGCCGGGCGCGGCTGGACGGGCGAGAGGCCGGGCGCGAACGAGTCCGACGTCAGT
>Ga0182021_10007277_pt1 | contig 13105 bp, 9 predicted proteins | sample 612E3MmetaG_FD_120493 | JGI IMG/M metagenome (GOLD analysis project Ga0182021, IMG submission 120493) | Permafrost microbial communities from Stordalen Mire, Sweden - 612E3M metaG (Illumina Assembly) | ecosystem: Environmental > Terrestrial > Soil > Wetlands > Permafrost | place: Sweden... | reverse complement strand
TGCAGATCGCGATCAGCCCCCACAGCCCGATCAGGAACCGGCCCTGTTGCAGCAGGTAGGTCTTGCAGGTTTCCCAGATCGTCGCGGACACGCGGGCCATCGAATCATGGACGGGGAGGCGCCGGGTTTGCCAATATTGCCAGAGTCCGAACAGGAGACCCAGGCCGCAGACGGCGATGCCGGCGTAGAGCACCGCCAGACCGGAGATCGCCCCGCCGAGAACCTCGAACGACACGGCGTGCAGGTCGGGGAGCTGGATCTGGGTTTCGTCGGCGATTGCGCTGGAAGAACAAACCACCACCGCAGCTGCCAGCGCGGCAGGCTGCCAAAAACGAATTTTCCTCATGGGGGCAGGGGATGATTCAGGGAATTCCGCAGGGATTCTCTTGGGGGCCGCCAGCCCCGGGGTTGGTTCGCGTCCGGGCCAATCGGGCCGGCGCAGCGGCGAGTTTCAATTTTGACATGCGGCAAGAAAATCGAAATTCGCCGGAGTGCAACCGGCCGCCGCAAATCGATTGCCGCCGGAGGACAGGTCGCGAGCACCGGTCGGCCGTAACTTCATGCGAAGGCCGAAACTCGCTCCTGCGACCGCGAGGGGAAAGCTCGTGTTGTAGCCGGCCTCGCGGAGGCCGCACTCGGCTACATTTACCGCGAAATGTCGCGTTGGGTCAGTACCCGGAACCCCCGGTGGCCGAGCGCCTGCGCGCCGATTTCCGCATCTTCGGTGTGGAGCGCGAAGGCGGTCCGCCCCTCGGGGCGTTTGGAAAACGCGTAGACATACTGGATGTTGATCTCGGCCTCGAGGAGCGCCGCGAGCACTTGCTTAAGGCTGGCTTCGCCGGTCAGCTCCACCGCAAGGATATCCTCCTCGACGCAGGGAAAATGGTTTTTCACGAGCAGCTCGCGGGTCCGGTCGGGATCGTCGACGATCAGGCGCATGATCGCGCTCTCCGTGGTGTCGAGCACCGTGACCGCCATGACGTGCACATTGTTCAACGAAAGGAGCGAAGTCAGATCGAACAGGCGCCCCACGCGGTTCTCGGTGAACACGGAGAACTGCTTCACGGGACCGGAGGAGAGGGTGATATCGGCCATGGGGGGCGGAACCGCGGCGATCCTGGGCCGGGTGGAACGCCCGGTCAATCTTCCACGCTTAGCGAAAGCGCTGTGCGAGCTTCCAACCGGCGTAGACGCCGAAGAGGGAGGCCACGCCGCTGAGCACGATGGCCGTGCCGATGCCGAACTGCATCCCGAGGATCCAGCCTGCGTAGCTGCCGATAAACGCGCCGCCGAAGGTGCAGAGTTTGTTCATGGCCCGGAGACTCCCCGAGGCTAGGCCGGCCCGCGGAAATATACACCGCTAAATTCAGGGCAAGCCGTGTTTTCGACTTTTTCCCCGAGATTTCCTGTTTACTCGCTAGAGGACGCTTTCTAGCGTGCCGCAGCCAATGAAGAACAGGAATCCGGAAACTCCGCTCAGCACCAACCCCCATCTGATCACGTGGGTGAAGAAGATGGTGGCTCTCTGCAAACCCGCCCGTGTCCACTGGGTCGACGGATCCGAGGCTGAATCCGACGCCTTGTGCGAACAACTGGTCGCGGCGGGCACCTTCATCCGGCTGGATGAGGCAAAATGGCCGGGGTGTTTCCTGGCGCGTTCCGATCCCAGCGACGTGGCGCGCGTCGAGGACCGGACCTACATCTGCAGCCTGTCGAAGGACAATGCCGGTCCCACCAACAACTGGGTGGACCCCTTCGAGATGAAGAAGACCCTGCGCGGCCTGTTCAACGGCTGCATGCAGGGGCGGACAATGTACGTGCTGCCCTTCTGCATGGGCCCGCTGGATTCGCCGATGTCGCGGATCGGAGTGGAGCTGACGGATTCGGCCTACGTCGTGGCCAACATGCGCATCATGGCCCGCATCGGCCAGCCGGTGCTCGCGCTGATCGACCAGGGCGACCAGCGCGTCGTGCCCTGCATGCATTCGGTCGGCGCGCCGCTGCCGAAGGGCCGGCGGGACGTGCCCTGGCCCTGCAATGCGGACCAAAAGTACATCGTGCACTTTCCCGAGACGCGCGAAATCTGGTCGTACGGCTCCGGCTACGGCGGCAACGCCCTGCTGGGCAAGAAGTGCTTCGCCCTGCGCATCGCCTCCAATATCGCCCGCGACGAGGGCTGGATGGCCGAGCACATGCTCATTCTCGGCGTCGAGAATCCGCAGGGCGAAAAGACCTATGTGGCGGCGGCGTTCCCGAGTGCGTGCGGCAAGACCAATTTCGCCATGCTGATCCCGCCGAAGGCCTTCAAGGGCTGGAAGGTCTGGACCGTCGGAGACGACATTGCGTGGATCAAACCCGGCGCAGACGGCCGCCTTCACGCCATCAACCCCGAGGCGGGTTTCTTTGGCGTGGCGCCCGGCACCGGCGCGAAGACCAATCCGAATGCGATGGCCACGCTGACGAAGAACACAATCTTCACCAACGTGGCGCTGACGCCCGAGGGCGGACCTTGGTGGGAGGGCATGACGGACGAGCCGCCCGCCCGGGCGATCGACTGGCAGGGCCAGGAATGGGTGCCCGGTTGCGGCCGCAAGGCGGCCCATCCCAACGCGCGTTTCACCGCACCGACCCGCCAGTGCCCCTGCATCGATGCCGACTGGGAGAATCCCGCCGGCGTGCCCATCAGCGCGATCATCTTCGGCGGACGCCGGCCCAGCACCATTCCGCTTGTTTTCCAGGCCTTTAACTGGTCGAGCGGCGTTTATGTCGGCGCGACCATGGGCTCCGAAACCACCGCCGCGGCGGTCGGCGCCGTTGGCAAGGTGCGGCGCGACCCGATGGCGATGCTGCCGTTCTGCGGCTATCACATGGGCGACTATTTCCGCCACTGGATCATGATGCAACGGCAGCTCACCGAGACGCCCCGCATCTTCCACGTCAACTGGTTCCGCAAGGATGCCGACGGCCGGTTTCTCTGGCCGGGCTTCGGCGAGAACATGCGCATCCTCAAATGGATCGTCGACCGGGCCCGGGGCCGCGCCTTGGGCAAGGAGACTCCGATCGGTTGGGTGCCGCGCTACGAGGATATCGAATGGGGCGGCCTCGACTTCCCCCGCAGCCGGTGGGATGAGATCATGGCGGTCGACCGCCCGGCGTGGCGGCGCGAGGTCATCGAGCACGAGGAGCTTTTCATCGGCCTGCACGACCATCTGCCGAAGGAGATGATCTTTGAGCGGGAGTTGTTGATCTGCCGGCTGTAGCCCAGCGGAGCAGCGGAACTGCAACCGGACGATTGAACCACTGAGGCACAGAGTGCCCGAAGAAGACGGCCTTGGGCAACGGACGCATCGCGCTTGGCGCACGGCATCTCTCAGATTGGTTTTCTCTGTGCCTCAGTGACTCTGTGGTAAGTGGTTGTCCTCAGCAGGTCTCGGGCCCGGAGTAAACCCCTTTCGGCCCGGCGTCGGTTGACAACTCCACCGGATTTCTCCGAGAATCACACACTTCCCGTTCAACTTCCGGCCCGGTGTGCCGAACGAAATCTTTCCCGACATGTCTACACCTCCCCCAGTCGCCCCGGCCGGGAACGGAATGCCGGTGGCGGCCCTGACCGTCGCCGATGTCCTTCGGTTGGGCCAGCGACTGCCCTCGACTCCGCAGGTTTTCAATCGCATCGGTCGGCTGCTGAGCGATCCCAACTCCAGCATCGATGAGATCGTCAAGCTGGTGAAGCTCGACGCCGGGCTCGCCTTGCGCGTCCTGCAGCTGAGCAACGGGGCGTTTTACGGATTCAAGCAGCGGTGCGGCTCGCTCGACGAGGCAGTCAACCGGCTGGGCTTCCGCGAAGTTTACCGGCAGGTGGGCGTCATCGCCGCGCAGCAACTCTTCTGCGGCGAACTCGTCGTGCACAAGGTGTCCGGCCAGCTGGCCTGGGAGAATTCGGTGACCTGTGCGCTGGCGATGGAGTGGCTGGCCAAGAACCGGCGGGGCGACGACGCGAACGCGTACGCGATCGGCCTCCTGCGTCCCGTGGGCAAGATCATTCTGAACCGCGTCCTTATCGAGCGGCCGACGGTCTGGTGCGTCTACCCGGGCGAGGCCGTCGAACCGGCGGTGCACATGTGGGAGCTTCGGATGTTCGGCCTGAGCGCGCCGGAGGTGGCTGCCATCCTCATGGAGAACTGGAAGTTTCCCCACAGCATGTGCGACGCCGTGCGCTATCATCTTGAACCGACCCAGACGGCCGGTGCTCCAGTGGAGGCTTATTGGCTCAATTTGGCGGGCTGGGTGGCGGCCAAGCTCGGCAAGGGCCTGCCCGGCGAGGCCGGCTGCTGGCAGCTTTCCCCGGGGAAGCTGCAGCGGGCGGGCATCACCGAAGAGTTGCTGCAGGACTGCGCGGAAGCCACGCAGACGGCGTTCGATCAGGTCAAAACCAGCCTGCGTTGAGGCCGGCGCGCCGAAGGACGGGCCTCACGCGAGGCCGCGCGTTCCCGGGTCGTAGGAAGCCCGCTCGCGGGCGACGCTTCTTTCCGATCTCACCACGGAGAGCACCGAGGGACCGTTCCGCGGCCGCCGTTTCCGGCGTCCCTCGGGCAGCGGCGCCTCAGCCAATGGACCAATGAAAGACCTCCGCCAGGATCACGCCGATCACAACCATCGCCAGGTCCCGGACGAATCTCCGGTTTTCGGCGGTTTTCTCCCAGGCCGCACGCTGCGCTTGGCGGGCGGCCTCCCGTTCGCCATTCTCCCGACGGAGGCGCTGCGCGCGGGTGATCGCGACCAGGTCGCGCGCGATCGCCGCCAGGTCTTCATTGAGAAGCCCGCAGTCCAAAAGGGTCTCGAGCTGCTCCTCGGTGAAGTCGGAGACACTCTTGCGAAAAATGTGGGGCGGGTAGTCCGCGTGCTCCACGAGCTCCACCTTTGCCTGTTCCTCGGGAGTCATCGGGGATCGTCGGCCATGGCGGCACTCGAGCGCAGTCGTTTCCTCCGTGCACAGATGATCGGCCATGCAGTGATGACAGCAGGGATCGTTGTTCCGAAGGCAAGATAAACCGTGACGTTTGAAAGGCCGCACGATCGCACCAAAATCCAATGGGTATTCAGGGCCCGCTTGATCTTTCGGTGACCCCGTTCGCTCGTGAAGCAAGCCGCAGGGCAGACGTGGAAATGTATCCAAGATACCGTCACAGCGGTTGGACCGGCCCATCCTGCGCGATGCCGGCGGGTCTCGCCCGAAGGCGCCAAGAGGCGAACCGGCCAAAGCGTGGCCCGCCCGCTCGCGGGCGAGCTTTCCTGCCGATCCCCCCACGAAGATCACCGGGGGACCGAGTTGACGAACTCAGCGAAATCGACTGGATCCGTTGTCGCGTGGAAGCGATGAAGCTTGAAGAACTGATGGAGATCTTCCTTCGATGGAAAGATGAGAAACCCGCCTGACAAATCGTCGCTGCTGTTTCAGCCGGCGCGCACGCCTCGGGGCGTTTCGAAGCGTTCGGGCAAGAAACAGGATATGGGTCAACAAATGAAGATTCTGAAAACGGGCGCCCGCGCGGCCGCGCTCTTCGCTGTCGCGGTGGCCGGCTTTGCCCAGACGCCAGTTCCTCCACTCGCGGGCACGGTGATCGAGCGTAATCAGGTATTCGCCCGGGTGGGTGAGAAGGCCTTGATGCTGGATCTCTACCGCCCGGAGAAACGCTCGGGAGATCTACCCGTGGTGGTCTGGGTGTATGGCGGTGCCTGGCGGACCCGCAACCGCGTGCAGCAGGCCCCCCGAGCCTCCTGGCTGGCGACCCGCGGTTATGCGGTGGCCGTGATCGACTATCGCCTGAGTTCGGAGGCGCTTTTCCCCGCGCAAATCAACGATTGCAAAGCCGCGATCCGCTGGCTGCGCGCCAATGCCGCGAAGTTCGGGTTGGACGCCAGCCACATCGGTGCCTGGGGCGAGTCTTCGGGCGGACATCTTGCCGTGTTGCTCGGAGTGACCGGCGGCGTAGCCGATCTCGAAGGCGACCTAGGCAATTTGGACCAATCCAGCCGCGTGCAGGCGGTCGTGGATTTTTTCGGCCCGACCGATTTTCGGCAAATGGAGGCGCATGCCCTGTCGGGTGCGACCCTCAAGCACGATCCAGCCGCGTCGCCTGAATCACAGCTCGTCGGCGGCGCCATCCAGGAAAACGCCGCGAAAGTCGCCCGCGCCAACCCGATCACCTACGTGACGAAGGAGGCACCGCCCTTCCTCATCGTGCATGGCGAGCAGGACCTCTCGGTACCGCTCCACCAGAGCGCGCTTCTCTATGAGGCACTGAAGAATGCCCGTGTCGAGGTCACGTTCTACAAGATCGCCGGCGCCGGGCACAGCGGCAGCATTTTCTACACGGAGATGATGCAGGCCGCGGTGCAGGCGTTTTTCGACAGGCGTCTGAAACCACCCTCAAGCCCTCTTCCACAGGCGCCATGAGGTCAGTCTGCTTCCGGCGGGGTAAAGCCGCGGCGCAGCGTGTTCTCGGCAACGACGCGCGGGAACAGGAAGTTCTCGAGGTAGCCGCGCCCGCCGGCCTTGGTGCCGCCGCCCGACATCTTGAAACCGCCAAACGGCTGGCGCTCCACGATCGCGCCGGTGATTCCGCGATTGAGATAGAGATTCCCGACGAACATCTCCTCCTTGGCCCGCTCCAAGGCGCGGGGGCTGCGCGAGAACAGGCCGCCGGTGAGCGCGTAGTCGGCGCCGTTCACGAGCGCAAACGCCTCGTCAAGATCCTTCGCCTTCAGGATGGCCACGACTGGACCGAAGATCTCCTCGCGCACGATCACATGCTCGGGCCGGCAATCGACGAAGACCGTCGGCGGGACGTAGTACCCTCCACCCGCCAGGAGTTCCAGCGGAAGCCTGGCCTGCCAGGCGAGCTTGGCTTCCTTTTTCCCCTGCTCGATGTATCCGAAAATGCTCTTTTGCGCGGCTCCGTCGATGACGGGATTGACGATGGTGCCGGGTTGCGCCGGATCGCCGATCGGAATCGTCGGGCAGGCCGCGAGAAAACGGTCCACGAAGCGATCATAGACTCCCTCCAGCACGATCAACCGGGAGAGCGCGGAGCATTTCTGGCCGGCGTATCCAAAAGCGCTGTACAGCGCGGCGGGAATGGCCTCGTCGAGATCGGCGTCGTGGTCGATGATCAGCGCGTTCTTGCCGCCCATTTCGCAGACCACCTTTTTGAGATTGAGCTGGCCGGGGTGGGTCTTGCCCGCGGCCTCCCAAATCCCGCAGCCGACGGCGCGCGAGCCGGTGAAGGCATAGAAGTCCACTTTCGGATGCGCGACGAGATGGGCGCCGGCGTCAGCGCCGTTGCAGGGCAGGTAGGCCAGGACGCCCGCGGGCACGCCGGCTTCGGTCAGGACGTCCATCAAGAGGGCGCCGATGACCGAGGTCTGCCGCGCGGGTTTGATGATCATGCAATTTCCGGCGACCAGGGGCGCGACGGTCAGGCCGGTGAGAATGGCGAGCGGGAAATTCCAGGGCGCGATGGCCACGCCGACGCCGCGGGGCGTCCACGACTGGACGCAACGCTCGCCGGGCATGGACTGCGTGAGAACGGGCTTCGCGATCCGGCGCATCTCGACCGCATAGAAGCGGCAGAAGTCGATGGCCTCGGAGAGATCGGCGTCGGCCTCGACCCACGGCTTGCCGGCCTCGAGAACCAGGAGCGCGTTGATCTCGAAGCGGCGCGATTCCAGGAGGTCGGCGGCGCGCTCGATCAGGCGGGCGCGCGCGTCGACGGGCGTGGCGCGCCAGGCCGGGAACGCGGCGACGCCGGCCGCGACTGCCGCTTCGGCGTCCGCGATGGTGCCCCGCGCCCAATGGCCGACGATCTGGGTCGGGTGGGCGGGGTTGACCGACGGGATAAAATCGCGATCGGCGATCTTCCGGCCGCCGATCACCAGCGGATATTTCCGGCCGACGCGGATGCTTCCGGCCGGTCCCGGACGGTTGGGGTCGCCAACCGCGGCCAGTGCGGCGCGCTGCTTTTCGCGGTTGGCCGCAATCGTGAAGTCGGTGTTGGCGGCGTTCTTGAATACCGGAGGTGCTGAAACCGGATCTTGGGTGCCGGAAACCGGAGAGATCTTGGCGGTGATCGGCTGTCCGCCTTCCAGTTTCCGGTCGGTGGTCGCGAGCAGCTCGATGGGATTGCGCAGGAGCTGCTCCTTCGTGGCTTCTCCGGTGTTCTTGGCGCGGAGGAATCCTTCGTTGGAGGTGTTCTCCAGCAGGCGGCGCACCAAATAGGCCATGCCGGGCAGCAAGGCGCCGACGGCGCAATATTCGCGGACCCGGTGCCCGCGCTGGATGAGGGCTGCCTTCAGTTCGTCCGCCATGCCAAAGAGCGCCTGGAATTCGTAGGCGCGGGGATCGATCTTACGGCGCTCGGCCTGCGCGATGGCGTGGGCGCACGAGCGGACGTTGTGCGAGGCGAATGCCGGGGCGACGATGTCGATGTTGTCCAAGAGAAGACAGGTGAGCTTCTCGTAGTTGGCGTCGCTTTCGGGCTTGCGCGACCAGACCGGTACGGGCCAGGCGCGCTGCTGGGCGAGGATGGTTTCGAAGTCCCAATAAGCGCCTTTCACGAGCCGCACGGAAAGCGGATGCTCGGCGCGTCGTGCCCAAGCGATAAGTTCGCGCAGATCCTGCTCGCAGTCGCGCAAATAGGCCTGGAGGGCGATGCCCACCTGCGGTTGCCGGCGGAATTCCTCCTCCTCGAGGATCGATTTGAACAGCGCGAGCGTCAGCTCCTTGAGCTTGTAGCTCTCCATGTCGAAATTGACGAGGGCGCCGACCTCGGTGGCGCGGCGGAGGATTGGGCGCAGGCGCTGCTTCAGCGCGATGATGCTGTTTTCCGGATCGGCCGGATGAACGTCCGGGGTGAGGGCGGAGATCTTGACCGAGAGGTTGAGGCGCGGGAGCGGTCCGGACGGGCCGACGTCGCTGAAGGCGGGGGCGGGTTCCTCCGCGAGCGCGGAAGAAACCGTGTTGAGAACATCGAGGTTGCGCTGGAGGAATCCGGCGGCCTCCGCCTCGTTGACCACGGTTTCGCCCAGCAGGTCGATGGTGGTGGCCAGGCCGGCGCGGGCATTTTTGCGGAGCTGTTTGACGAGGTCCTCGGGACCGTCGCCGGCGACGAACTGCCGCGCCATGTCGACGACCTGGGCCTTCACGGGGTTGGCGACCAGTGCCGGGGCAAAGGACGCTGCGGCCAGGCCGGTCTTGAGGGCGGGATGGAGTTCGACGGCCTTGTCGCCGAGGTATTCCTGGAGGTGCCGGACGATTTCCGCGGAAGAACTGAGGGACGGCAGCACGTCGACGAAACGGAAGAGCTGCGTCTTGAAAGCCGGGTCCTTCATTGACCACTCCATCAGGCGCGCGTAGGCGCCTTTCTTGGAGAAGATGCCGGGAACGGGATGGGCATCCATGAGCGCGAAGAGCTTCTCGCCCTCGGCGCGAACCGCGGCTTCGATCTGCGGATCAAGGGGCAGAAACCCCGGGGCCGGACTGCTTGATGGGGTTGGGTTTGTCATGGCCCAAGAATACAACCGCTGCCGCGGGTTGCCAACTTTTCCCGGAGCAGCGCGTCTCCTGCCGGGGTGAATGGCGGGCGTGAAGCCCGCCCCATCGGCGGAGAATCGTAGCGAGCGAATCCACGCTACCGTTGACCAGGAGATGCTCCCGCGAAAACCGTCCGTCGCTCGGCAGGCTTGCCTAATCTGGCGCTTGGCTGTGGGCTCGAACGAACCTCATGGACTCCACGAGCGCCAACGCCTTGGAGCGGTTGTGGGCAGCTGTTCGGAAGATCGGCTGGACCACGATTCTGCAGGGTCTTCATAAGGGCGCTGAATTGCCGCGCCCTCCGAAATGGACGCAACGAACCTGCGCGCCCGCGGTTCTTTCCAGATTTGTTGGACGGCTTCTGGACCTGAACTCCCTTTCTCCACAATTGGACGGCGCTGGAAATCACAAGGCATTGTATAGTATCTGGTTATGTGACCATATGAGCGCGGATCCGATGCAATCGGGCGAGTCGGGGTCGCCGCGATCACCGCAGGAAGGCAGCGATTATTGCGACTCGGATGCACGATCGGGTGTTCTGGACTCGAAAGCTCACAAACCAGTGCAAGCCACCGAAGAGGGGCCAGCCGCCCCGATCGAATTCACCACCTTCATGCACAATTACCAAGATATGGTCTATACGACGGCCGTGCGCCTCCTCGGAAACGAGGCGCAGGCTGAAGACATATCCCAGGATGTGTTCCTAAAGGCTTTCGAGCATTGGGATAACCTGTGCGGAAGTGTGACGGCTGGTGGCTGGCTGAAGACGGTTACGACCAACCTGAGCATCAACCACCTTCAACGGTATCGGAAACGCTGGCGCTTCTTCTCCGAATTCAAACGCGGTGGCGACGACGAGGGCGAAGAGCAGCCGGTCGAGTTCGCTTCGCCGGACAACTTCATCGAGGAGCTCGGCCAGGCCGACCGCCGCGCCTGGGTGGAGCGCGCGCTTGAGAAGCTGCCGGAACACCAGCGCGTGCCGCTCGTGCTCTATCATTTTGAGGACCTGCCCTACGAGGATATCGCCAAGCGGCTCGGCGTGTCGCTCAGCAAGGTGAAGACGGACATCCTGCGCGGGCGCGAGGCGCTGGCCAAGGTGCTGCAGCACAGTGGCGCGAGCCACGAGAAATTTGAATTTTGACCAACCCTAAGAGAACGGTCCCCCACCGATTCAACCAAGGCTTTTTATGGAACGCATGAATCCAGAGCAGCTCGAGAAGATGGTCCATTCCGCCCTGCGTTCGCTGCCCAACCGCCGCGCCCCGGCCACGCTCGAGGCGCGGGTGCGCGCGGCCATCGAGGCGCAGGCCGCGATCCCGTGGTGGCACAAGTCCTACGCCTATTGGCCTGCGCCGGTCCGCGTCGCCTTCCTCGTGCTTTGTGCCGGCCTCGCCGGCTTGCTGGTTTATGCCGGCCTTTCGCTCGAGACCGGCTTCGATTCAGCGCAGCTCGGCGGAACCTTCGCCCCCGTGTTCAACTGGGGCGGCCGGATTGTCGCCCTGGTTCGCGGAATCGCCGATTTCATCACACTCGTCGGGCGCAATATTCCGACCTTGTGGCTCTACGGCACGGTCGCATTTGTCGTCGGCCTTTATGCGATGCTCGTCGGGCTAGGCGCCGCCGCCTACCGCACACTTTGGACGCCGCGATGAGTCCCGGCTTTCCGATCCACCCCCAAATCTCCCTCTCATGAAATCGAAACACCTCTTTGGAATTCTGGGCGCACTGTTCGCCCTCACCCTGACATTCGCGCCGGCGATGCGCGGAGAAGACCAACCGCCGCCAGCCTCAACGACGCCAGCGGCCGACAACCCCGCGCCGCCTCCGGCCGCCCAGTTGACGAAACCCGAGCCCGCGACGGCCCCGACCGCCGCGGAGAAACCGGCCACTTCGCCGGAAGCGCAGCCGGCGACGCCAGCCGCCGCCGAGTCACCGGCGCCCGCTTCCGAGGCCGCCAAGACGCCCGACGCCGCCCCGGCGTCGGAAACGGAACTGCGCCGCCTCGATACCGAGGTCGAGCCTGACCGCGGTGAGCTCAACCGGCGGATCCATGAGAAGGTGAAGAAGGCGGTGGAAAAGCACCTGCACACGCATACGGACAGCGCCCGCGGCGAGCGCGTGAACTTCGGCCAGGACAGCACCGTCGAGAAGGACGAGAAGGTTGAAACCGCGGTCTCAATCCTCGGCAGCACAACGGTCGACGGCGAGGTCAACGATGCGGCGGTGTCGATCATGGGCACCACGACCGTCAACGGGTCAGTCGGCGGGGAAGCGGTTTCGGTCCTGGGCAGCGTGCATGTCAATGGCACTGTGCGCGGCGAGGTTGTGGCGGTGGGCGGTGACGTTGATCTCGGCCCCAACGCGGAGGTTTTTGGCGAGATCGTTTCGGTGGGCGGAGCAGTGCACCGTGATCCTGGCGCGGTCGTGCGCGGAGAAGTGCACCAAGTTTCGTTCATGAGGCACTTCCCGAGTTTTAACTGGCTTTACGCGTGGATTCAGTCGGCGCTCCTCAAGGGCCGGCTGCTGTCGTTCGCCAGCGGCGCCGGCTGGGCGTGGCTGGTGGCGTTCGCAGCCCTTGGATTCTACGTGCTGCTCGCGCTGGTCTTTCCCCGCGGCATCGAGAAATGCGCCGTCACCCTCGAAGAGCATCCGGGCTACAGCATCCTGACCGCGTTCCTGACGATGCTGGCGATGCCGCTGGTCTTCGTTTTGCTCGCGATCACCGGCGTCGGCCTGATCGTGGTTCCATTCTTGGGGATCGGCCTTTTCGGATGCCGGGTGTTCGGCCGCGCCACCATGCTCGCATGGTTCGGCCGGCGATTCGCCGGGCTTCTCGGTGAAGGACCCTGGGCGCACGCCGCGGTCTCCGTGCTCATCGGCGGCATCCTCGTCATGATGCTCTATCTGGTGCCGATCCTGGCGATCCTCGTCGCGATGCTGATCGGGTTTCTCGGGCTGGGGACGGTGATCTACACGATCATCCGATCGATGCGGCGCAACGGCGCCAAGCCCGCCCCCGCTGGTGTGACCCCTCCTCCCGCGACAGGCGCGCCGTCAGTCGTTCCTGCGATAGCGCTCGCGGCAGGCAGCAGCGGCGACGTGGCCGGCGCTGCGGCTGTGCCGCCCGTGGTCATGGCGGCTCCACGCCAAACCGTGGTTTCCGCCGCAACGCTGCCTCGCGCGGGCTTTTGGGTTAGAATGGCGGCGCTGCTGGTCGATGTGATCTTGTGCGCCCTGGTCCTTAAATTGATCCCATTCGCGCATTTCGGGACGAGCTTCTTCCTGCTGGTGCTCGCGGCTTACGGCGCGGTGATGTGGGTGCTCCGGGGCACGACCATTGGCGGGAGCATCTTCCACCTGAAAGTTGTCCGCGTCGACGATCGTCCGATCGACTGGACCGTGGCGATTGTGCGGGCGCTCAGTTGCTTCCTCTCGCTCGTGGTCGTGGGCTTCGGCTTCCTCTGGATCGCCTTCGACGGCGAGAAGCAGTCGTGGCATGACAAGATCGCGGGC